>OLOU01001432.1_pt1 | contig 16433 bp, 10 predicted proteins | sample 1672101 | NCBI WGS metagenome assembly OLOU01 (sample SAMEA3136645, study PRJEB25190) | human gut metagenome | biome: human gut; feature: human-associated habitat; material: faeces | place: Austria | collected 2013
TTTCGCCGCCAGCTCCAGCCCGCCGCAGCAGGGGACCTCCATGCGCACGATCGTGACCGAACGGATGGAGTTGCCGCGCAGAATCTCGGTGAGCTTCTCGCTGTAGTCGACGTCGTCGAGTTTCGGACAGCCGATCAGGCAGACACGGCCGGCGAGGAAGCGGCTGTGAAACGCCGCGTAGGCATAAGCGGTGCAGTCCGCCGCGATGAGCAGCGCCGCATCCTCGAAGTACGGCGCGCGGACGGGCGCGAGCTTGATCTGGACGGGCCAGTTCACAAGCTGGCTCTGCGCGTCCTGCGCGGCGGGGGAGGGGGCAGCCGGGCGGCGGAGCATCTGGCGCATGGCCGCGCCGGGACATCCGGTGTGTACGGGCTGCTTCTTCGCGGCCTGCGCGGCCTTGACGGCGGCCTCGTCGTAGGCGGGGGCCTCGCGCTCTTCAAACGTGATGGCCCCGGCGTGACAGGCGGGCAGACAGTCGCCCAGCCCGTCGCAGTAGTGCTCGCGCATGAGCTTGGCCTTGCCATTTATGAGGTCGATCGCGCCCTCGTGGCAGGCATTCACGCACGCGCCGCAGCCGTCGCACTTCTCTTCGTCAATATGAATGATCTTCCGGATCATAAAATCACTTCCTTTTTGAATTGGCATTTTTTCAGCCTTTGTGCATAGTATAGCAGAGAATGCACATCCGGTCTGTTGCCGCTGCAACAGACCGGATGGCAGTTTTTAGCGTTCCTTCCAGACGGAGGGACGCAGAAGAACGAGAATGGGCATCAGCTCCAGACGCCCCATCAGCATCAGCAGCGACAAGACGAGCTTGCTGACGTGGGAGAGAATGGAGAAGTTCTCCTCCGGGCCGAGCATGCCGAGACCGGGGCCGACGTTGCTGATGCACGTCAGCGGCGCGGTGAACGACTCCGTAAAGCCGAGGTTGTCCCAGCTGACAACGAGCGTTCCAGCGAGCCAGACGAGGATGAAGCTCACGAAAAACACGCTCGCCGAGGAGACGACCCGCTCATCGACGGGACGGCCCTCCGACTTGATGACGCTGATGTGGTTCGGATGGATCAGGCGGTTCATCTCGCGGTGCAGGCTCTTGGCCAGCAGCGTGATGCGCGAGATCTTGATGCCGCCGGAGGTCGACCCGGCGCACGCACCCGTGAACATCAGCGCCGTCAGCACGACCTGACTCGTCGTGGGCCAGAGGGCGAAGTCCTTCGTGGCATAGCCGGTGGTGGTGATGATGGTGACGACCTGAAAGGCGGAGTCGGTGAACGTCTGGGAGAAGCTGAGGTGGCTGTGGGCGCTGAGGTCGAGACAGATGAAGACCGTCGCGCAGACGATGATGATCGTATAGATCCGCAGCTCCTCGCTGCGCAGCACCTCGCGCAGCCGCCCGCGCAGCAGCAGAAACAGCAGTGAAAAGTTCGTACCCGCGAGGAACATGAACACCGTGATGATCCATGTGATGAGCGGGGAGTTATAGGCCGCGATGCTCGCGTTTCTCACGGAGAAGCCGCCGGTGGCCATCGTGGTGAAGGCGTGGTTGACCGCGTCGTACCAGCTCATGCCCGCGATGCGCAGAGCGACCGACTCCAGCAGCGTCAGGCCGATGTAGATGCCGTAGAGGATCTTCGCCGTCTGGCCGACCTTGGGGACGAGCTTGGACTTGATGGGGCCGGGGCTCTCGGCGCGCATGAGGTGTACCGCGCCGTCGCCGAGGTGCGGCATCAGCGCCAGAAACAGCACCAGAACGCCCATGCCGCCCATCCACTGCGTGAGTGAGCGCCAGAAGAGGACGCCGCGGCCAAGCTGCTCGACGCCATTCAGAATCGTCGCGCCGGTCGTTGTCAGGCCGGAGACCGTCTCGAAGAGAGCGTCGATATAGTTCGGAATCGCCCCGCTCCAAACGTAGGGCAGCGCGCCGAACAGGCTCAGAACTACCCACACGAGCGCGACCGCCATATAGCCGTCGCGCCCCTGCAGCTGCCGGCGCTTGACGGGAACGCGCGTAAGCGCCGCCCCCAGCAGCAGACACAGAGCCGCCGCGGCCAGAAAGGCGCGCCAGTCGCCCTCGCCGAAATATACGCACACGGGCGCGGGCAGGAGCAGGAAAAACCCCTCCACGCAGAGCGTATAGCCCAGAACGGTTGCGATGAGTCGATGATTCATAGTATGATTCCTCTTTTGTGACAAAAGCAATGCGCCGATCCGCAGATCAGCGCACGAAGACACGCAGGCCCGCCGCGCGGGTCTGCCCGTTTGGCCTTCTTACGTTGACGGGATTAGCTGACGGGTTCGGGAAAGAAGGTTCCCGGCCGCACAGGCGGCTTCACCCCAGAAAAGTTGGGTCTCCCGCTGCCCCAAAGGGCATTAAACAGGGCGGATCGGAGCCAGTTTCCCCGAACCGTCCTTTGATTATACTCTGCGCGCGTGGGACTGTCAAGCTGTGCGGGAAATCGGCGGGGCGGGCCGTGTAAAATTCCGGCGCACAGGGGCTGCCGCCTTGACGATGGGGACGGAATCAAGTAAAATATGTAACTATAGTATCATGTGTGTCAGAGGGATGGAACAAAGGCAGACAGGCCGCGCGGCGGGGGCATAACGACCGGCGGCGCGGCGGAGGATGAGAGGAGCCTATGAATCAGATCGTACAGAAGCTCTGCTCCGGCACATGGAGCCGGGCATACCGCCAGATGGGCGCCCATCCGGGGCGCAGCGGCGGACGGGACGGATGGCGCTTCCGCGTGTGGGCGCCGAACGCGTCGGATGTCTCCCTCGCGGGGGATTTCAGCGGCTGGCAGCCGCTGCCGATGGTGCGAAAGGACGGCCTGTGGGAGTGCTTCGTGCCGGGGGCGAAGGAGTTTGACAGCTACAAATACGTCGTGACCGGGGCCGACGGGCACACCCGCTGGAAGGCGGACCCCTACGCGGTACACAGCCAGACCCGCCCCGAGACGGCGAGCAAGCTCTTTGACCTCTCGCGCTTCCGCTGGCAGACGAAGCGGCGGAAGCTGCCGCGGGGGCCGATGAACATCTACGAGGTACACCTCGGCTCGTGGCGGCGCGGGGAGGACGGGCGGTTCCTGTCGTACCGGGAGCTGGCCGAGCAGCTGCCGGGCTATGTGCGCGACATGGGCTACACCTGCGTGGAGCTGCTGCCGGTGACGGAGTACCCGCTCGACGACTCGTGGGGCTACCAGTGTACGGGCTACTTCGCGGCGACATCGCGCTACGGAACGCCCGACGACCTGAAGTACCTCGTCGACTGCCTGCACGCGGCGGGGCTGGCCGTGATCCTCGACTGGGTGCCCTCGCACTTCTGCAAGGACGCGCACGGGCTGATGGACTTCGACGGGACGAGTCTCTATGAGTACGCCGACCCGCTCAAGCGGGAACACGACGGCTGGGGCACGCGGGTGTTCGACTTCGGCCGGCCCGAGGTGCGGAGTTTCCTGCTCTCCTCCGCGCTCTGGTGGCTGGAGGAGTTCCGCATGGACGGGCTGCGCGTGGACGCGGTGGCCTCCATGCTCTATCTCGACTACGGCCGCGCGCAGTGGCGTCCGAACGGGCATGGCGGGCATGAAAACCTCGAGGCCATCGAGTTTCTCCGTCTGCTCAACGAGACGGTACACCGCGAGGTGCCGCGCGCCATCATGATCGCGGAGGAGTCGACGGCGTGGCCGGGCGTGACAAAACCCGCGGACGAGGGCGGACTGGGCTTTGACTGGAAGTGGAACATGGGGTGGATGAACGATCTCTGCCAGTATCTCAAGACCGACCCGATCTACCGCCAGTACCACCACAACAACGTGAATTTTTCGATGATGTACGCGTTTTCCGAGCGGTACATCCTGCCGATTTCGCACGACGAGGTCGTGCATATGAAGGGGTCGCTGCGCGGGAAGATGCCGGGCGACGACTGGAAGCAGCTGGCGGGCGTGCGCGGGTTCTGGGGGTACATGCTGGCCCATCCGGGGCGCAAGCTCCTGTTCATGGGCGCGGAGCTCGGCCAGTGGCACGAGTGGGACTTCCGCGGCCAGCTCGACTGGTACCTGCTGGACCGCGATGACTGCGCGCGCACGCACGCGTGCATCCGCGCGCTGAACCGGTTCTATCTCGAACACCCCGCCCTCTGGGACAACGACGAGGACTGGGACGGCTTTTCGTGGCTCCGATACAGCAACGTGCTCGTCTTTCAGCGCACGGCGCGCGACGGGCGGAGCCTGATCTGTGCGGTGAACTTCGCGCCGCTCGCGTGGGAGAATTACCGCTTCGGCGTGTCGGGCGGGGCGCAGGTCTGGCACGAGGTGTTCAACACCGACGAGCTGCGCTGGGGCGGCAGCGGCGTCTGCAATGCCCCGGTCACGGCGCGGCCGGAGCCGTCCCACGGCAAGGATTATTCGCTGACGCTGCGGCTGCCGCCGCTGGGGACGGTGTTCCTCGAGGCGGCGCCGGCAGAAAAGCAGAAGGATGCATCAGGAGGGGTGCGGCAATGAAGAAAGAATGCGTGGCCATGCTGCTCGCGGGCGGACAGGGAAGCCGCCTGTATGTGCTCACCGGCGACATGGCGAAGCCCGCGGTGCCGTTCGGCGGCAAATACAGAATAATAGACTTTCCCCTCTCTAACTGTGTGAATTCGGGAATTTATACGGTCGGCGTGCTTACGCAGTATCAGCCGCTCGTGCTGAACGAGTACATCGGCTCGGGACAGCCGTGGGATCTCGACCGCATGTCGAGCGGAGTTATGGTACTCCCTCCGTATCAGGGAAAGAGCGGAGCGGATTGGTACAAGGGCACGGCGAACGCGATATACCAGAACCTCGACTTTATAAGAAGATACGAGCCCGAGTATGTCCTTATCCTCTCGGGCGACCACATATATAAGATGGATTATTCGAAAATGATCCGCTTCCATAAGGAGAAGGGCGCGGATGCGACGATCGCCGTACTCGATGTGCCGATCGAGGAGGCGAGCCGCTTCGGAATAATGAATACCGACGAAGATCAGCGCATCACGGAGTTCGAGGAAAAGCCCGCTCATCCGAAGAGCACGAATGCGTCCATGGGAATATACGTTTTCGGAAGAAAGGTGCTCGAAGAGTATCTCGAGCGCGACGACAGGGACGATAATTCGTCAAACGATTTCGGCAAGAACGTGATCCCTGCCATGCTTGCGGATCACAAAAATATGTATGCATATCATTTCGACGGATATTGGAAGGACGTCGGGACGATCTCCAGCCTTTGGGAAGCTAACATGGATCTTCTCGGAGACGATCCGGTGTTCAATATATACGATACGTCGTGGCGTATCTTTTCGAGGAACAACGCGGATCCGCCGCACTTCACGGGAGAAAACGCGAAAGTTACGAATTCACTTATAACCGAGGGCTGCTTCGTTGACGGAGTGGTTGAAAATTCGGTGCTATCCGCCGGGGTGCGCGTCGAAAAGGGCGCGTATATCCGCGACAGCGTTATAATGAGCGGCGTCACCGTGAAAAGCGGAGCGCTTGTAAATTACAGCATAATCGATTCCGATGCGACCGTCGGAGAGGGAAGCGTCGTCGGACGCACGAGAAGCGCGAGCACCGGAATAACCGTCGTGTCCGGCGGCGTGACCGTCCCGGACGGCGCGGACGTTCCGGCGGGCGTGATGGCGACGAAACAGTATCTTGAAAATCTCGGAAGGGAGGATAAGTGATATGGGAGCAGCGGGAATAATTTTTTCAAACATACATGACGGCAATCTGCCCGAGCTTACACGGCTGAGAACAACGGCGTCCGTGCCCTTCGGATGCAGATACCGCTTTATCGACTTCGCTCTGTCGAACATGGTCAATTCCAATATCTATAATATAAGCGTCATAACGCACTACAACTATCAGTCACTTATGGATCACCTCGGCTCGGGCAAGGATTGGGATCTTGCAAGACGCTCCGGCGGAATCAAGATCCTTCCTCCGAATATCACCGCATACGCGAACAACCGCAATGCACTTTATACGACAAGGCTTGAAGCGCTGAAAAGCGTGAACAACGCGATAAACCGCATCACCGACGAATATGTAGTTCTCTCCGACTGCGACGTGATATGCAACGTCGATTTCAACGATATCATAAACGATCACGCAAAATACGGAGCGGATATGACCGTTGCCGTCAAGCGCATGAATCTGACCCCGGCTCAGGCAAGCATGAACGTGCTTTACGAATCCGACCCGGACGGCAGGATAACCGATGTTCTCACTTATCCGACATCGTTTGAGGGTGAGGCGGATGTCTCGCTGAACATCGTCGTAATGAGAACCGAGTATCTCCATAAGATACTTCTCGATTCGATAGCCCACGGATATACGAGCCTTACAAGGGAAATAATATTCAAAAATCTGAAATATTCAAACTACCGCGTGTATAAGTACGACGGATATTTCGCGTGCATATCCTCCTTTGCGGATTATTACACTGCGAGCATGGATCTCATAAAATCCCCCGAGGCGAGAGCGTCTCTTTTCGAGGTCAAAAACCGCCCCGTGCTCACTAAGGTAAGAAACAGCGCCCCGACCTATTACAGCGCGGATTCCGACGTTAAGAATTCGCTTATTGCGGACGGCTGCAAGATATACGGTCACGTCGAAAACAGCATCCTTTTCCGCGGAGTGAAGGTCGGACGAAATACCACGGTCAAGAATTCGATACTTATGCAGGATACGCAGACCGGGGAGAACGTGTACCTCAACTGCGTAATAACCGATAAGAATGTTGTTATCCGCGATTCACGCATGCTTTCGGGAATCGGGGAAAATCCTTACTATGTGCCGAAGGGCAAGATGCTCTGATCCTTCGGACGGTCACGGCAGACAAAATTCCGCCGGAAAAAACGGCGGACAGTACGCCGCACGTCGGCGGAACGGAGGGTAAAATGAAAATTCTTTATGCAGCGGGAGAAGCACTTCCTTTTGCGGCTACCGGAGGTCTCGGCGATGTTATGGGCTCGCTTCCGGCGGCGGTCAAGGCGACACTCGGAGATAAGGCGGATGTCCGCGTGGCGATACCGCTCTATCCCTCGGTGAGAAACGGATGGAACGATAAGCTTGAGAGAGTATTCGAAGGAGAGATGACGCTTTCGTGGAGAAGACAGTACCTCGGCATATATAAGATCGAGCGCTCCGGCGTTACTTTCTACTTCATCGATAACGAATACTATTTCAAACGTGCGCAGGCATACGGCAACTTCGATGACGGCGAGAGATTCGCTTTCTTTTCGAAGGCTGTGCTCGAGCTTATGCGGATCACGGATTTTTATCCGGATATACTTCACGCAAACGATTGGCAGAGCGCGCTCAGCGTTATCTACCTGAAGAGAAAATATGCCCACCTCGAACGCTATCAGAGAATATCCGCGCTCTATACGATACACAATATCGATTATCAGGGCGTGTTCGGCTTCGATATACTCGGCGATGTATTTGAACTCGACGAATGGGACAGGAGCATCGTTGACTATAGCGGGAATATCAACCTCACAAAGGGCGCGATCGTCTGCGCGGACAGAGTTACGACCGTAAGCCCGAGGTATTCCAAAGAGATCATGACCGAATACTATTCCGCCGGCCTTTATCACATACTCCGTATGTACCGTGAAAAGATAAGCGGTATAATAAACGGTATCGATATCTCATATTACGATCCGAAGACCGATCCCGATATAGCGTCAAACTACAGTGCGGACGATATGACCGGAAAGGTGAAGAATAAAGCGGCGCTTGAAGATATATGCTCCTTCCCGCATTCGGATGCGCCGATCGTTGCGATGGTATCGCGCCTTGCATCCCATAAGGGCTTTGAGCTTGTCCGGCGCGTGCTCGAGGAGATCATATGCAATTCGGACATACGGTTTGCCGTGCTCGGTACGGGAGAGGCGGAGCTTGAAGACTTCTTCCGTTATATGGCGTCGCGCTATCCCGACCGCGTCTGCGCCATGATCGAATTCAATAAGGCTCTCTCAAAGAAGATTTACGCGGGCGCGGATATGTTCCTCATGCCCTCGAAGAGCGAACCGTGCGGGCTTTCGCAGATGATCGCATCGCGCTACGGTACCGTGGCGATCGTTCGCGAGACAGGCGGTCTTGCCGATACGATAATTCCGTATAACGAATTTGAAAACACGGGAAACGGATTCTCGTTCGTAAACTATAACGCACACGATATGATGAATACCGTGTATTACGCGCGTACCGTGTACGGAGACGGCGAAAAATGGAGATCGATTGTACGGCGCGCAATGGATACCGATTTCTCATGGCACAGCTCCGCCGGGAAATATATCGATCTCTATACCTCAATGCAGTATTGAGAAGGCGGCGCCACAGAGTGAATTATCACCGCCGGCGCCGCTTCCGGCTTGCCGGAAAAGCAAAGAACGGGCACTTCGCATGATAAACGGAGCAAAACGCAAAAGCCCGACGGAAAGGAATATCAGATGTCAAAGGAACAGTGCACCGAAGAGGAAATAAAGAAAAATCTCGAAACAAAGCTCGCAAGATTTTTCGGAGTGATGCCCGATGAGGCAAACGCAAATCAAGTATATAAAGCGACGATACTTACGGTGAGGGATATCCTCACCCAAAAGAGATCGGATTTCAAAGAGAAAGTGAAAGCGAAGAAGGCGCGCCGCGTCTATTATCTCTGCATGGAGTTTCTCGTCGGACGCTCCCTTAAATCAAGCCTTATGAATCTCGGTATAGCGGAGCTTTACGAAAAGGCTCTTTCCGACATGGGCTTCTCTCTCGATTCAATCTATGAAATGGAGCCCGATCCCGGTCTCGGAAACGGAGGACTCGGACGGCTTGCGGCTTGCTTTATGGATTCTCTCAGCACATTGAGCTATCCCGCCACGGGATTTTCGATATGCTACGAATACGGGCTGTTCAAGCAGAAGATAATCGACGGAAACCAGATAGAGCTTCCCGATGAGTGGATGAGCCGCGGGGATGCATGGCTGAATCCGCGCACGGACCGCGCGGTAAACGTCCGCTTCGGCGGTCATGTGACCGAAAATTGGCAGAGCGGAAAGTGCAGCATCACATACGAAGACTGCGACGAGGTGCAGGCTGTACCCTACGATATGATGATATCGGGAGCGGGCGGCGAGGCTGTCAATCTTCTCAGATTGTGGAGAGCGCATGATACGAAGATATTCGACATGAGCCTTTTCTCCCAGGGAGAGTATGTCCGAGCGCTTCAGGAAACGACGGACGCCGAGATAATCTCAAAGGTTCTGTATCCGTCCGATAACCACGACGAGGGAAAGATGCTCCGCCTTACTCAGCAGTATTTCCTTGTGTCCGCATCGCTTCAGAATATAATTGCGGATCACCTTGCCGTGTACGGAACGCTTTATAACTTTGCGGATAAGGTTGCGATCCATATAAACGATACACACCCCGCACTCTGCATCCCCGAACTTATGCGTATCCTCATGGATATATACTCATACACATGGGAGGCGGCGTGGTCTGTCGTTACGCGCGTGATCTCGTACACAAACCATACGGTCATGCCCGAGGCGCTCGAATGCTGGAACGAGGGTCTTTTTGCCCTCAAGCTTCCGCGTATCCATATGATAGTCAAGGAGATAAACCGCCGCCTCTGCGCCGATCTCTGGAATATGTATCCCGGAGATTGGGACCGCATATCGAGAATGTCCGTGATAGCACAGGGGCAGGTGCGCATGGCAAACCTCAGCGTCGCCGCATCCCATAAGGTGAACGGCGTCTCGGCGCTTCATTCCGATATCCTTACGAAAACCGTATTCCACGATTATTACAAGGCTTTCCCCGATAAGTTTACAAACGTCACAAACGGAATCGCCTACAGAAGATGGCTCTGCTATTCGAATCCGGGGCTTTCCGCGCTTCTTGACGAGTGCATAGGCACGGCATACCGCACGGACAGTGAACGCCTCGAGGATTTCAGAGCGTTTAAGGACGATAAGCCCACGCTTGAAAGACTTATGCAGATCAAGGCGGACAACAAGGTCAATTTTGCCGCGCTTGTGGAGAAGAATACGGGAGTGCGCATCGATCCTTCGTCGATTTTCGATGTTCAGGTCAAGCGTATGCATGAGTACAAGCGCCAGCTTCTGAACGCACTCAAAATAATATCGCTTTATAATGATATTCTCGAAAATCCGAATGCCGATATAACCCCCGTCACGTTCATTTTCGGCGGCAAGGCGGCTCCGGGATACTATATGGCAAAGGATATAATAAAGCTTATCTGGAGCATCGGGCAGGAGTTTGCCCGCGATACGAGAGTGAGGGATAAGATCCGCGTCATATACCTTGAGGATTACAACGTCACCACGACCGAAACGCTGATGCCCGCATCGGATATAAGCGAACAGATATCGCTTGCCGGAAAGGAAGCGTCGGGCACGGGATGCATGAAGTTCATGATAAACGGAGCGCTGACGCTCGGCACGCTTGACGGAGCGAATATCGAAATGATGGAGAAGGCGGGAGCGGAGAATTTCTTCATATTCGGACTCAACTCCACCGAGGTCGATGAGCTGTGGAAGAGAGGGTACGATTCCGCCGAATACTGCCGCAAGAGCGAAAGACTTTCAAAGACGGTGGAAACTCTTCGCCGCGGATTTTACGGCAATTCCTTCGAGGGGATGGCAAATTATCTTCTTCACGGCGCGGGAATCGCCGATCCCTATATGTGCATGGCGGACTTTGATTCGTATTTCTCGACGTACGAGGCAATGTGCGACTGCTATGCCGACAGCATGAAGTGGGCGAAGAAATCGCTCTGCAATATCGCGGGCGCGGGATACTTCTCGTCCGACCGCAGCATACGCGAGTACGCCGAGAAAATATGGAATCTCTCTCCGGTGAAATAATGCAGGATATTTTCAGGGAAGAAAAACGCGCAGGTGCCGACGGCAAACTCATTTCGGGGGCGGCGGAGGAAGGGAATGACATCCGGTTTTCCCTCACCTTTGACCGTGCGCTCGGAGTGTCGGATGCCGAGCTTCTGATACGGCGCGACGGCGGAAATGAGGAGAGCTTTCCTCTCGAATGGGAAAGCTTTGTCCTCGGGCGAGACATCTGGAGCGTTCTGATCCCCGCGGAGCGCCTTTCGGCGGGACTTTGGTTTTACCGCTATGTGATTACCGCGGGAGGAAAAAAGCGTTCGTTCGGCGGAGAGGGTGAAGAAATCCTCACCGAAAACGCGGATCGTCAGCTTCTCATATATGACAAATCACTTCACGTCCCGGAAAAGCTGAAGGGCGCCGTGATATACCACATATTCGTTGACAGATTCAGACGCAGCGGAAAATGCGGCGTGAAGGACGGCGCAGTCCTCGATCCGGATTGGAGCGGCGGAATTCCGCAGTACGGCGAATATCCGGGAGCCGACGTGAAGAACAATGTGTTCTTCGGCGGCGATTTGTGGGGCATTGCCGAAAAGCTCGACTATATAAAGGCTCTCGGCACGGACTATATCTATCTCAGCCCGGTGTTCGATGCTTATTCGAACCACAAATACGACACCGGCGATTATATGACCGTCGATCCTATGTTCGGTGGAGACGAAGCGCTTTTTAATCTTATCGCCGAAGCCGGAAAAATCGGGATCGGCATTATACTCGACGGCGTTTTCAACCACACGGGGGACGACAGCGTATATTTCAATAAATACGGAAGGTACCCCTCGCTCGGCGCGTACCAATCGAAGGATTCGCCCTATGCCGAATGGTACAGCTTCCGCTCGTTTCCCGACGATTATGAGTGCTGGTGGGGAGTTAAGATCCTGCCGCGCGTGAATTCCTCGTGCGAATCATACCGACGCTTCATCACGGATTCCGTAGTCCGCAAGTGGAACGGCGCGGGGATCGCGGGCTGGCGGCTTGACGTCTGCGACGAGCTGTCCGACGGCTTTCTTGACGGATTTCGCCGCGCCGTGAGATCGTATGATCCCGAATGTGCCGTAATCGGTGAGGTCTGGGAGGATGCGTCGAATAAGATATCCTACGGAAAACGCAGATCGTATTTTTCCGCCGCTCAGCTTGATTCGGTGATGAACTATCCGTTCCGCGACGCGGTCATATCGTATGTGCGCGACGGAGACTGCGGAAAATTTTCCGATACGGTCACGGGGATATGCCGAAGGTATCCGAAATGCGTGCTCGACGGCGTTATGAATTTTCTCGGGACACACGATACCGAGAGGATACTTACCGTCCTCGGCGGAGAGAGCGTCGAGGGCAAGTCTAATGCGGACCTTGCACATCTTCGCATGAGCGTCGGCGAGAGAGTGCACGCGGTGTCGCTTCTTTTGCTTGCACTTAAGATTATTGCGTTTCTTCCGGGCGCCTTTTCCGTGTTTTACGGAGATGAGGTCGGAACGGAAGGATACCGCGATCCGTTCTGCCGCCGACCTTTCCCGTGGGGGAGAGAGGATACCGCACTTCTCGGCGAATTCCGACGCACCCTACGCGCACGCAAAGAAGAGGACCTTTTTTGCGATGGGGATTTCGGCATAATTTTGCTGTCGCCCGAGTTTGCCGTGCTTGAACGCTTCCGGCGCGAGGAGCAAAATTCACCGTCGGTGATCTGTATAATAAACCGCACCGGGCGCGAAATGACGGTATCGCTTCCGGGAAAATTCCGTATTATTGCGGGTGACGCAAAAGAAAAAGCCGGAAGCATAACGCTTCCGGCGTGCGGTGGAGCATGGGTGTCTTTGCCCGACGGGAGGATCAACGGGGATGATATAACGGTATCATTTTCCTGAGCTTTTTCCCTCGGGCATCGCAAACCCCGAAATAAATCCGGTAACGTCGGCGGAGCAGACATCTCCGCCGACTACTCTGTTTTTGTGGATTATGACGTTTGCGTATACCGTTCCGCCGTAGTCGGGGTAGTTTGTGATCTCGTAGGTGTATCTGACGACTTCCTTGCCCTTGTACTTTGACAGATCGAGCCCCTGATTCTTCTGTATTTCGTTGTAGGAGTTCATCACCTTGTCAAATTCGGCGGGAACCTTCATTGTGACCTCTTCCTTCGGTGTCTCGTTGACATCCCATCCGAACTGCTTCAGGAAATTCACTCTGTCTTCGTTTGTCTTTACCTTTTCAAAGCTTATTTTTTCATTTGCGGCTGCAATCGCGTCGGTGGTCTGCGCGGTGACATCGGAGGAAAAAACGATTATCGAGATAAGAACCGTCACCGCTGCCAGAACGGCGGCGAAAAATTTGATATTGCTTGCCTTCAGCGTGCAGATAAACATATCTAAGCCCCTTCCTTTCCGTGGTGATATATTTATATTCGTGTTTTTTTCTTTTTATACCGTGAACGGAGAATATTATGATAGTTATTGTTGATGATAACACCGAGCGCGGGCTCGCTCTGAGACACTCGGCTCTTTCGGCCTTTCTTCCGTGCGCTTTCTGCAGTGTGTCGGAATTTGTACATTTCCCGCACGGCAAGGATATCGTCGTGCTCTGCGCAGACAGAGAAGATCAGCTTTCGGCGCTCGGATCGGCGGATAAAGCCGAGCTCATAGTCATAAATCATACCGGAAAGAATATTATCAACACCGACGCATATTTTTACAGCGAAGAAAACGACGGCGATCTCGTGCAGTTTCTTAAAGCGCGTGCTGCCGCGCTTTGCGGAAACGATGCCGATACGCCGTCGTACGGTGGAATATATTTTAATCCTGAGGGAAAAGTTGTGTTCTGCGGCAGAAAATTTGCGCTTACACGGCTCGAGAGGACAATCGTTTTGCTCCTGATCTTCGGAATGCGCGAGTGGTATACTGCGGAGGATATGGTCCGTAACTGCTTTGTAAAGGTGATGCCGGAGATAAGAAGCAATACGGTGAGCGTCCATGTTTCGAATATAAATTCAAAATCAAGAAGAGTATGCGGAAAGAAGCTGATTCTGACGCGCCGATTCGGCGGTTACAGGCTCAATCCGCTTTTCCTCGAACATGAGCGCTTTCGCCGCAGACTTCCCGTCAAAGCTCAATACGTCTGAGAATTTCCTTTACGGTTGCCAGAAGACGTTCGAGGGATTCGGTGTCAAGCGTTTCGTCGGGCGTGTGCGGAGAACGGATGTCGGCTCCGATCGAGATTATGTCCATGTCGGGAACGGCAGCCTTTACTATTCCGCATTCGAGACCGGCATGAATGCCTTCGTATACGGCTTTCTTTGAAAAGAGATTTTCGTAAGCTTCAAGATAAGCCTTCAGTATCCTGCCTTCCTTCGAGAACGCCCATCCGGGGTATCTGTCGCGGTGGAGCGCGTGACCGCCTGCCTCGTCCGCAGCGGAATTTATCGTCTCCTGCTGAACGTCAAGCGCCGCCTCGTCGGAGGAACGCGACGATACCGTTATGCTTACTCCGCATTCCGACGTGCGTATTTTTCCGATGTTCGCCGAGGTTTTGACAAGCCCAGGAATGTCCGGATTCATTTCGGTCACTCCGTGGGGGATGCGCCCTATCAGAGAAACGAGCCTTTCGTAAAGTCCGTCCTCGAATACCGAATCGAGAATGCATTCTTCGACTTCCGCGCTGTATTTCCGGTCATCGTCGCTTACTCTCTCACGGAGCTTTTCATTTTCCGCGGATATGAGTTCTTTCACGTTTTCGGCGTCGGATGCGAAATATATATCACATTCTCTCGGAATCGCGTTGTCCTTCGAGCCGCCGTGGATCTTGTCTATCTTCACGCCCGGCACCGTGCCGAGAAGTCCGAGCGCGGCTTCGATCGCGTTGGTTCTTCCGAGATTGATATCCTCGCCCGAGTGACCGCCGTAGAAGCCTTTCAGATGAAGGGCGTATCCGCGAAGATGCCCGGGGCGGCGTCCTGCGGGAACGGTGATATCGGAACGCATTCCGCCGCAGCAGGATACCGTTGCGATACCCTCGTCCATGGAATCGAGGTTTATCATGGTGCGTCCCTTAAGAAGGGAAAAGTCGAATGCCTTCATTCCGCAAAGTCCGGTCTCCTCCTCGGACGTGATGAGACACTCAAGCGACGCGGTCACACTGTCGTCCGACAAAAGCGCCATCATTACTGCCATCGATATGCCGTCGTCGGCACCGAGAGTCGTTCTGTCGGCGGTAAGATACCTGCCGTCGCGGATAAGCGGGATAGGATCCGCGGAAAAATCGTGATCGGACGAGCTTTCCTTTTCGCACACCATATCCGAGTGCCCCTGAAGAATGACCGGCTCGGAGCTGCCGGGCTTTCTTATAATGATGTTGTTCGCACTGTCGCGCAGACAGTAAAGTCCGTGCGAACGCGCAAACTCCTCAAGATAAGACGCGATCTTTTCCTCATGGCCTGATTCGCGCGGTATGCGCGTTATTTCTTCAAAAATTTCAGTAGCTGTTTTCATTTTTCAAAGCTTTGCCTCCGCCGGGCGGGGGCTTCCTTTCCGAGGATTTCGGGAAACGGCAGGGAATTCGCGGAGACTTCCGCATAACTGCACCGTTTATATAATAATAACAGATAATCGCCGCCGCTTCAAGTCTTAATTATTATATTGCCGTAAATAACTTTTTTCGCCCGAACAATGTAAAAAATATCGGTTATATATTTTCAACGGGAAAATAATGTGATATAATAGCATAATAAAACTGCGCTCATGCGGCGTGTCGCGGCGGAAGAGTTTCGGAAGACGCCGCGCCGGGCGCAAAAACACATGCGGAGGTAAATGTGGGAAATATTTTTTCATCGGCGGCAAAGCAGATTTTCCGGAACGGAAATAAGCATCCGTTTACCTCGGCGGTCGTTTTGTGCGCGGGAACGGGGGAGCGGTTCTCCTCGGGAGAGATCACAAAGCAGAATTTTCTCATTGACAACATTCCCGTATGCGTTCACACTATCCGCGCATTTGAAAATACGGATCTCATAGACGAGATTGTTGTGGTCGGACGCCGAGACGAGCTCGCACTTCTCGGAGAGTACTGCATAACATATAAACTCGGCAAGGTAACTCAGATCGTCGAAGGCGGAAAGACCCGCCAGGAATCCTCCCTCGCGGGCTTTGACGCGGTGTCGGACGATTCGCGGTACGTCTGCATACATGACGGGGCACGATGCCTTGTCACCCCCGAGCTGATCGAAAAAACGGTGAGACGCGCATACGAAAGCGGGGCTGCTGCCGCCGCCGAGAGATCGCGCGACACGGTAAAATATTCGGAGAACGGCGAAGTTATCGACGAAACGCTCGACCGCGACCGTATCTGGCTCGTGAAAACGCCGCAGGTGTTCATGTGCAATATGTACCGTGCAGGTGCGTATATGGCGAAAAAGGACGGAGCCGCGGTCACTGACGACTGTATGCTCGCGGAGCGCCTCGGATTCAAGGTCAGCCTTGTCGAATGCGGCTCGGACAACATCAAGATCACC
>OLOU01001436.1_pt1 | contig 16410 bp, 10 predicted proteins | sample 1672101 | NCBI WGS metagenome assembly OLOU01 (sample SAMEA3136645, study PRJEB25190) | human gut metagenome | biome: human gut; feature: human-associated habitat; material: faeces | place: Austria | collected 2013
CCGCGTTGTTTGCATATATTTCGACGGTGTTTCCTGGCGCACAACGGTTTAATCCTAGCATATGGAAGGAAAAATGTCAATAGAGAACGGAAATAAATGAACAAATTAAGAACGATTTGTGAATGACGTTGTTTTTTTGACATACAAAATTGCAAAAATATGGAATTGTTGCGGGATTGACAGATGCAGGCGCGGAGAGTAAACTATTTGCATATTTATTCTCTCTGCGCGGAGAACCCGGCAAGAGAAAAAAATACAAGGAGGAAAGATATGAAAACGTTGGCGAAAAAGCTGATGGCGCTTGTCCTTTGCCTGACAATGGCGCTCGGCCTTCTCGGCGTGACCTCTGCCGGTGCAGTGCAGAGCGCTCCGAAGGCGGAGGAGTCGGCCAGCAAGGTCATCTATGCCACAGACAGCAAGACCACCTACGTCCCGGCGGGCTATACCTATGTATACCAGTCCACCGACGGACGGATCTACACGCGCAAGGCAACGCAGGATACCTATATTTCCGGCCGCACCCTCAGCGCAACGGAGGCCAAGGCGCTGGCCTCGCTGTCCTATGGCGCGGAAAGCACCATCACGACAGACGACGGTCAGACACTGGTCTGCCGCGAATATGACGCGAAGGAAGCGGCGGCCTATTCCGATGCCGTGAAGGCGATCCTGAGCGGCGAGGATTACAGCGACGGCGACAAGGTCACTGTTGTGAGCGAGGCCCACGAGAAGAACGACAAGGTCAAGGTTATCATCTCGCTTGAGGCCCCGGCCGTCTGTGAGATGGACGGCATGTCCGTTGAGCTGGGCAAGGGCCTCGGCAAGGCAGAGCAGGCCGCCGTGCAGAGCGTGAAGAACGGCCAGTCCTCCGTCCTTTCCGTCGCGAAGAAGAAGCTTGGCCACAGCATCGAGGTCACTGGTCAGTTCTCCCTCGTGACGAACGCTATTGCCGCCACGGTTTCCTATGGCGATATGGAAACGCTCAGCAAGCTGCCGGGCGTCAAGAAGGTCTTCCTTTCCCCGTGCTACTCCGTGCCGGAGATCAATGCCGTGGAGACGGACGCCTCTCAGATCAGCACGAACATGAAGTTCGCGGCCGCCGGTATGGGCGCGAACGCCGCATGGGACGCGGGCTATGACGGCACCGGCATGAGCGTCGCCGTCATCGACACCGGCCTGTGCTTCGAGAACCCGACGTTCTCCAAGGAACCCACCGATCCGGACGCCGTTGCCTACAGCAAGGAAGACATCGCAGCCATCCTCGACAGCAAGACCCTGCATGCCGAAGAGCTGGATAAGTCCACGGCGCTTGACACCATTTATTACAGCAGCAAGGTCCCGTTTGGCTTCAACTATGCCGACGGCGAGGCCAACTTCGGCTCCGATGACGACACCATGATGGGCCACGGCACACACGTTGCCGGTATCATTGCGGGCAACCTGACCGAAGCGGATCAGGAGCAGTTCGATATGACGTCCCTCGGCATTGCGCCGGAGGCACAGCTTGTCATCATGAAGGTCTTTGACCAGGGCGGCAACTGCTATTTCGATTATCTCATCGCCGCCATTGAAGACGCCATCACCCTCGGCGTCGACTGCGCGAACCTCTCCCTCGGCCTTTCCAGCGGCCCGTATTACTACGAGGGCGTGACCGAGGTCTATGACGCCGCCACCGCAGCGGGTATCAGCGTCTGCGTCTCCGCCGGCAACGATGGCTTTACCGGCAACGAGAGCCTCTGGGGCGATGACCAGATCAAGTCCACGAGCGTCTCCAGCGGCACGCTGGGCATGCCCGGCACGTTCGACTCCGTCCTGACCGTCGCCAGCGCCGAAAACGAAGGCGTGAAGTGGTTCTTCGCTACCGGCGTTCTCGGCTGGTACAACAAGCGCCAGGGGTCTGACCAGTACATGAACGTGAGCGAGATCGAAAATGTCCCCGAGGGCAAGGGCTTCTATGAGAACCTGCGTCCGACGGAAGACCTCGTAGGCGGCACCTATGGCTACACCGAGTCCATCAAGAATTCCGACGGACAGATCGTCTATGTCCCGTTTGAGGGCGGCAACGGCGACTCCATTATTGCGGCGGCAAAGGCCGCAGGCGCAGCCGGCGTCGTGTTCTACGACCCGACTCCCGCCGAGGAAGCAGAGTGGGACTATGTGGATGTTGAGCTGACCAGCTTTGATGTCCCCGCTGCCCGCGCGAACCTGACCGAGTTCGAATGGATGAAGGCCAACAATGACACCGGCACCGTCTCTGTAAAGGCCGACTGGAACCGCAACAACGCCGCAGGCGAGATGTCCTCGTTCTCGTCCTGGGGCCCGACGGAAGGCCTCTCCCTGAAGCCGGAGATCACCGGCATCGGCGGTAACGTCTTCTCCGCATACTATGGCGAGTATTTCGCCGTTGCCTCCGGCACCTCAATGTCTTCTCCGGCCGTCGCCGCCTCCATGGCGCTGCTGCGGCAGTATCTGAAGACGACCTCCATCCCGGAAGAGGACTATGCCAAGGTCGCCAACTGCCTGCTTATGAGCACGGCAACGCCGATCGTCGATGAAGCGAACGGCACCTATTACTTCGTCCGCCGTCAGGGTGCAGGCCTTGCCAACGTCGGCAACGCCGTGAAGTCCGGCGCTTACATCGCCGTCGAGGGCACCGACAAGGCCAAGCTTGAGCTGGGCGACGATGCCGAGAAGACCGGCAAGTACGAGATGAAGTTCAGCGTCGTCAACTTCTCCCAGGAAGCCAAGACCTATGCGCTCAGCCTGCAGGGCCTCGGCCAGGCTGCAGAGGGCGGCCTCGTCAAGGGCGGCAAGGTCACCTATCTCACGCAGAACTATGCAAAGAAGCTCGACGCGACCTATACCACCAGCCTGAACGGCAACGAGCTCACGGTTCCCGCCGGTGCGACTGCACAGGTCACCGTGACCCTGCAGCTGACCGACGCGCAGAAGGCCTACTATGATGAGCGCTTCCCGAACGGCGCATATGTAGAGGGCTTTGTCCAGCTCACGAGCAAGGACGCCGTCACCCTGTCCGTCCCGTTCCTCGCATTTTACGGCGACTTCGGCGCGGCTCCCGTTGCCGAGACCGGCAGCTACGCGACCCCTCTGGGTGGTGCGCGCTCCTACAACACGGCCGATCAGGTCGTCAGCGGTATCTACAGCTACCGCCGCATCAGCGACAGCGATGTTCTTTCCTGGATGACCGAGAAGTCCTGGCTGGGCGATACGGCCGCCCCCGGCATGTCCATGGTTCCGATGGACGAGTTCAAATTCGACACGATGTTCCAGGCCTATAAGGGCTTTGTGCCGGAGACGGCGGGCGTCTCTCCGAACGGCGACAATTCGCTCGATGCGTTCTACCTGCAGATCGGCCTGCTGCGCAACGTCGATAACATCCACTACACCGTTACGAACCTGACGACGGGCGAGGTCCTGTCCGAGCAGGATACCGAATTCCTGCAGAAGAGCTACGCGGGCGGCGTTTACGCCGGCAGCGAGGCCGGAGACTTCGACATGAGCTGGTTCTACGCCAAGGGCGTGAACGAGGACGGCGAGGAATATATTGATTATTCCAAGTGCAGCCAGCCGGAGAACTCCCTGATCTCCGTCAAGGCGGAGATCACTCCGGAGTGCAAGACCGCCAAGACCCAGACGCTTGAGTATACGTTCTATATCGATGCGACCGGCCCGAACAGCAAGAAGCCGACGTTCAGCTACAAGACGGAAGACTTTGGCTGGGGCCCGCAGACCATGTACAAGATCTGCGTGGAATCGAACGAGGCCTGGTATCAGGACTACGACATGAGCATCACCATCGAATATGATGAAGAGACCGGCGACTACTTTGCCTCCGCCTTTACCACCAACTATTACCCGACTGCGCGGCCGAACGGCGAGGGCGTCCACGGCATGAGCGAATCCGGCAGCATGATGTACACCGACTCGCGTACCGATATCTTCCTCGGCTATGACTACGCAGGCAACTGCTCCGCCTATACCATCACCGGTTCGCAGCTCGATGACAACATCAGCCTCTCTGCGGAAACGGACTCGATCTACATCGGCGAAGAAGTGACCATCCAGAATACCGATGTCGACGACTATGCCATGCTCCTGAACTGGGAGGTCTCCGATCCCGAGATCGCCGAGATCGTCTCCAGTGACAACAGCAGCGTGACCATCAAGGGCCTGAAGCGCGGCGACGTGGCTGTGACCGCCTCCGTCGGCGACTTCAAAAAGTCCGTCACGATCCATGTCCTGGACAAGAACTATGAGGATCTGAAGGGCAAGTTCCAGGATATCTCCGGCCACTGGGCCGAGGAGACCATCCTTGAGGCTGTCTACCGCGGCCTGTTCAACGGCGTGAGCAGCGACCTGTTCGATCCGGACAGCGCCATCACCCGCGCCATGTTCGTCACGGTGCTCTACCGTATGGATGGTCAGCCCGCAGTCGACCAGAAGGCAGGCTTCACGGATGTGGCAGAGGGCAGCTACTACGCCGCCGCCGTGGATTGGGCCGCGAAGAACGGCATCGTCAACGGCGTCTCCGAGACGTCCTTCGACCCGGATGCCCCCATCACCCGTGAGCAGATGGCAGCGATCCTGTATCGCTACGCCGCCTATTGGGAGCTTGACGTGAGCGCAGAGGCCGACCTCAGCGCCTACGAGGACGCTTCTTCCGTCAGCGCCTATGCCCAGGCTGCCATGCAGTGGGCCGTGACCAACGGCGTGATCAACGGCACGTCTGCCACGACGCTCGAGCCCGCCGGTACGGCGACCCGCGCGCAGGCCGCGACGGTGCTGGTCCGCTTCCAGAACAGTATGAAGAGCTGACGTTTCAAAACCGACGCTTTCCTTTCCTTGGCGCCCCCCTTTCGCTTCGGCGGGAGGGGGGCGTTGATCGTTTGACAGGCGCCTTCATTTATGGTACAATCCCGGCGGAAGGTGAGATTATGCGTGTGATTTCCCGCCCGGCCGCAGGGGATATGATCCGGCGCCTGCTTCTGGCGTGGCTGCTGACCGGAGCCGTACAATATACCTGTCTGCCCGCGCCCGAACGGGTGCTGAGCGGCTTTTCCGCCCTGACGGGGCAGTCGTTCCCGCTGCTGCTTGTGGGGACGGCGGCCTTCTTTGCCCTGCTGACGCTGGCGGGCCTTCGCTGGCGCACGGCGCGCTGGGAGCGCGCGGCCCTGCCGCTGTGCTTCGGCTGGCAGCTCGTGCTGGGCCTGTGCGCCTCGTGGTCCGTGCCGCTGCTGTGCGCCGGGCTTGTCGTGCTGGCCCTTCTGCTCGTCTACGCCGCCTATGGCGCGCGGACGGACGCAGAGAGCCTGACAGCTGCGCCGGCGTGCACCGGTCGCCGCGCGGGACTTGTGATCGCCGTGGCCGCCGCAGCCGTGTTTCTGGCGGCCGTGCTGGCGCTGACGGTGTTCCGCGTGCTGAGCTATGCCGCGCCGACCTATGACTTCGGCATCTTTTCCCAGATGTTCCACAGCATGCGCACGACGGGCCTGCCCGTGACGACGTGCGAGCGCGACCGCGTGCTGTCGCACTTCGCCGTGCATGTTTCGCCGATCTACTATCTGTTCCTGCCGTTTTACGCCCTGTTCCCGTCGCCCGTGACGCTCGAGGTGCTGCAGGCCCTGCTGCTGGCCTCGGCGGTCATCCCGCTCTGGCGCATTGCGCGGCGGCATGGCCTGTCCGGTGTGACGGCCGGCCTGCTGTGCGCCCTGCTGCTGCTCTGGCCAGCCTATGCGGGCGGCACGAGCTATGACGTGCATGAAAACAAATTCCTCACGCCGCTGCTGCTGTGGCTGTTCGACTTCCTCGACCGCCGCTGCGTGTGGGGCGTTGCCCTGTTCTCCGTGCTGACATGTATGGTCAAGGAGGACGCGCCCGTCTATGTCGCGGTCATCGCGCTGTGGGTGATCCTGCGGGCTCTGACCCGCACCGGGGCGGAGCGGCGCTGGGGCCTGCTCACGGGCGGTGCGATGCTCGTCGGCGCAGTGGGCTACTTCCTCGGCGTGACGGCCTGGCTCGCTGCCGACGGCGACGGCGTTATGTCCTATCGCTACAGCAATTTCCTCTACGACGGCTCGGATTCGCTGTTCACGGTCATCAAGGCTGTGCTGCTCTCGCCGGTGCGGACGCTCCGGGAGTGCTTCGAGGGCAAGAAGATCGCGTTCTTCTTCCTGACGATGGGGCCGCTGCTGTTCCTGCCGCTGTGCACGCGGCGCTATGAGCGGCTCGTGCTGCTCATCCCGTTCCTGCTTGTGAACCTGATGTCGGATTACACCTATCAGCACAGCATTTTCTTCCAGTACACCTACGGCTCTGCGGCCTGCCTGTTCTATCTGACGGCCGTGAATCTGGCGGAGCTGCCGCGCGTCTGGAACCGCCCGGCGCTGGCGGCCACGGCGGCCCTGCTGGCGGGCGTGTGCTTCTGCGGGAACATCCTGCCGCTCTCCGAAAATTATGTCAACCGCTATTTTGACTACCGCGCGGTCTGGCAGGAGACGGACGCCGTGCTGGACCGCATCCCGGACGATGCGAGCGTCACGGCCACGACGTTCCTTGTCGTGCCGCTGTCGCGGCGCGCCGTGCTCTATGACCTGCGCTACTGCTCGCAGGAGCACCTGCTCAGCACGGACTATGTCGTCGTGGAGACGACGGACAGCGGCAGCCTGAAGCCCTATGCTGTGGACGGCGGGGACGGGCTGGAGGGCCTGACGGCTCTGCTGCGCGCCGCGGGCTATGCGCAGCTGCCGGATACCGGAAGCCGCCTGCAGCTCTGGAAAAGGCCGTAGAGGCCGGAATATGCAGCAGATCGACCTGTGGAACCGTTTTGATGCGGAACACCACAGGTCGATTTTTGGTACATTTGCCGTCTTGTAAAATGGGGGAGGAAACTGATATACTGGAAGCGTAAGAAAGGACTTTACAGGCCGGACAGGAGGCGGCACAGAATGAAACAGAGTGGAAGAAGGATCGCGGCGGTCGTGCTGGCGCTGGTGCTGGCTGCCGCCGGGATGGCGGGCTGCAGGATCAGCCGGACGCGAGCCATGACGGACAAGGAACGCACGGCCTGCGAGGCCTACACCATTTCGTTCCCGGAGGAAGTCCTCGGGGATAAGACCCTTGCGGAGACCATCCTGTCGCTCTGCACGGCGCAGGAGGAGACCGAGCGTGGGACCGTCTATGACGGAACGGCCCTGCAGCCGTATCTCTATCAGTGCAGCGAGGTCACGGAGGTCGTTTCCAGCATGGACCGGCCGATGCATCTGAACGTGAGCTACAAAACGCAGGACGACATCGAGGCTTCGCTCGAGATCGACTATGACGTGATCGTGCTGCGCTCGGTCTATTATCCGGAGGAGGATGCATATGCGCTCGAGCAGATGGGGAAGGCGGTCTGGATGACGCATTTCCGGTATGGAAGCTAGGAGGGCGGAATGGAAGAGTCTGAACTCAGAAATACTGTCCCGGAATATGACCCCAAGCCCTGCCCGCTCTGCGGCAGGACCATGCGGCGCGGGCTGATTCAAAGCGGCGGTGTCCTGTATTTCACCGATGAGGAGAAGTACTGGATCAACTGGCCGCTGAAGTCCCGCGGGGACATCCCGCTGCTGGGCGGGAAGCTCTTTCCGACCTTCCCGGATGACGGCGCGACGAAGCTTGCTCAGATCTGCACGGACTGCGAGGTCGTTCTCTTCTACTACGGCAAGAAGTGGGACGACCGGCGCTGGAACAGATAAAAACTGCCGGGAAAGCCCTTAGGGCTTTCCCGGCACAGCTTGTCAAAAAGTCCCTTCGGGCTTTTTTTCGCCAAGCGGACCTCCACCGGCTGTGCGGTGGAGGCCATTTTTTTGCGCATCAGGTGTTGAAGAAGTAGAAGCCCTCCGTCGGGGTGGGGATGGTGCCGTCCACAATGCCGTTCACGGCGTAGACGAAGAGGATGATATAGAGAATCAGCCACAGCACCGAGACGATCAGGCCAATGATGGACATGATGCGGCCCTTGCGGTTGCGCGGCAGGTCAAAGCCCGCGCGGCGGCGCGAGAGGGACGCGAACACGAGTCCGGCGATGCCGAACTGGATGCCGACAAAAAGCGTGACGAGGGAACAGATGCCGCAGACGAACGCGACGATGGAAAACGCCTTTGCGGTTCCGGGAACCGGGCGCTGCGGCTCGGGGGCGGCAGGGATGACGTCCTGCTGCGGATCATAATTCTGCATGAGGGGAATCTCCTTTCTGATCGTTGGGTTCGGGGTGGGTATCGAGCCACTGTCGCCAGCCGTCCAGATCGTCCGGCTCCGGCGTGGTATCTTCTGCGTTTTCGGGCGTTTCGGCTTCTGCCGGGGCCTCCGGCAGGCTATCCGGCAGCAGGGCGAATTCCGTCACGGGCGGCACGTCCGCCTCGCCGCCGAACAGCGGGCGGCGGCGCAGGAGCAGCGCCAGCAGCAGGAACAGGCCGAGGCTCACGCCGGAGATGATCGCGCCGGTCTTCAGGCCGGGCGCGGTGTAGCGCAGCTCGACGGTGTGCTGCCCGGCCGTCAGCGGGAAGGCGATGACGGCATCCGTCAGCCGCACGCTCTCGGACAAGGCGCTGGCCGTCTGCGCCAGCGGGACTTCAACGCCGTCCACATAGGCGCGCCAGCCGTTCTCGTAGGGAATGGATGTGTAGAACAGGCCGTCCTCTGCGGCGTCCACCGTGCCGGACAGGCTGGTGTCCGTGTCCTCCGTCACGTTCCAGACGCTCCGGGACAGGCGGGAAAGTCCCGCGTCGAACACGGCGTCGTTCTGCTCGGCCACGTCCAGCGAGATCGTGCCCTCCTTACCCTCGGCGACGGGGTAGGTCAGGGTGACGGTGTCGCCCGCCTCGAAGCAGCCGAGGCTGAACAGGCAGCGGACCTTGATGTTGCGCGTGAACAGCCGCTCGCCGTTGCGGTAGACGGTCAGGTCATAGTTGCCGGACGACTTCGTCGTGGCGACGAGCAGGCCGTCCTGCGGCACGACATAGGAGATGCTCAGCTCGCTCTGCCCGTCAGCGTCCTGCGTGGAATAGCTGTACTGCGTGCCGCTCGTGCCGCTGGCGCGCAGATCGCAGGCCTCCGGCGCTTCGAGCGTGTCATATTTCAGGTGGGTGTAGAGCGCGTCGTCCAGCCCCGTGGCCATGCGGAACATTTCCTCCTGCTCCTTGATGGGGTTATAGACGTTCTGCTCCGCCACAAAGCTGCCCAGCGCACTGTCCGCCACAAAGCCGAGGCCGAGATAGGCGCGGTTCTGCAGCAGCAGGACATTGCCGGACTGCGCGGCGACGGTCGTGTAGGACGTGTCGCGCTGCTGGCCGTCGCGATCGATGAGGTATTCAAGGCCGCACATCAGATTCGTGAACGGGCTGCTCTCATAATAGAGGTAGCGGTTGCTCGCGGGCCACGAGGCCAGACCGAGCGAACGGCTGAAGCGGTTGAAGCGGACGTTTGCCGACGAGGTGAAGATGGAAATGCCGCGGTAGCCGTTGAGCGCGGCGTCATTGAGCGTCTGATAGGACGTGACCTCCACGCGGCCGCTGCCCTCGGGTACGGCCTGCAGGACGGCCTGCACATCCTCAGACTCGCGCGGATAGGACGAGCGGGACGTGAGCGAGACCTTTGCCACGCCCATGGCGATGCTGCAGACCATTTCTGCCCCGATGACGGCAAACAGCAGCGCCATGCTGAGGAGCTGCCGCCTGCGCTCCGGGCGATACAGCACGAGCGCAAGGCATACAATGGCCAGCGCCAGCGCGCTCAGGAGCATCCGGCGCAAGCTGCCCTCCAGCCCCAATCCGCACAGGATGATGCCGAGGCAGACGGGGAGGATGACGAACAGATATCGCTTGCGGAAGCAGTCCAGCAGCGTCCACGCACGGTAGGCCATGACGATGAGCACAAAGCTGAACAGGAAGCTGAAGCGATAGGGGAGCATATTGGGGAAATGCCCGCCGTGCCAGTAATAATCCAGCGTGCGGAACAGGAAGCTCAGCAGGAAGAAGGCGAGAAGGCCGACGCTCAGGAGCTTTTCCCGCAGGCGGACCTTTTTGCAGCACAGGAAGAACACGGCCAGCGCCACGGCGGCAAAGCCGCAGTAGACGTTCGGCAGGCCTTCCATCTTCGTCGGCTCCGTCGAGGTGAGCAGGTTGGCCAGCACGCGCCGCGCGCCGTAGGCGAGGCCCGGCAGCGTCTGCTCCTTCAGCAGGTCCAGCGTGCTCTGGCCCTCCGCGGCCTTGCCGGAGGCGTCCTCTGCGATGTTCAGCGCCAGCAGCTCCGGCGCCTCGTTTCCGGCGGAGTGGGTGTTCTGCAGGCCGTAGAGCGTCGGCAGCAGCAGAACGGCTGCCATGCCGACGCCGAGCAGCGTGCACAGCGCGATGCGGCAGAAGCGGCGGAAAAAGCGCTTCCAGCCGTCCCAGCGGCAGATGCACCAGACAAAGAAGCTCAGCCCGACAAAGATGCAGCAGAAAAACGAAAGATAGTAGTTGCACAGCAGCGAGAGTGCCAGCGCCAGCGTATACAGGCGGAAGCGGCCCTCGCGCAGCAGGCTGACCATGCCCGCCAGCATCAGCGGCAGGAGGGCCAGCGCATCGAGCCAGATGATGTTCCAATAGTAGCCCGCCACAAAGGAGCACAGGGCGTACATCATGGAAAACGGCACGAGCGCAGGCTCGTTCCGGCGGAACGTCGTCCGCAGGAAGACGGCGAAGAACAGACCGGCCAGTCCGATCTTCGTCAGAACGAGCAGCGCGAAGAACTCCCGCAGCAGCGACGCCGGGACCAGCACGGACAAAAGATAGAGGGGACTTGAGAGGTAGTAGGCATACAGGGGCAGGTAGCCGATGCCCATGCCCGCCTCGCGCAGGTACTGCAGCGAGCCGCCGGAGCGGAGCTTTTCCCGGAACGAGACGAAGAAGGGGTAATACTGATGCCACATGTCGTGCGCCAGCACCTGCCGGTCACCGAATGGCCACAGGCCGCCAAGTATGAAGCACAGCAGCATCACGCCGAACGGCACGAAGAACGACAGGGCGAGATAGCGGCGCTTCTGCCGCGTGCGGTCAATTTTCTGCATGGTTGGGCCTCCTTTGCGCCATGCGGCGGAGAAGTTGGGGGATGGTCGCCTCGAAGCTCACGCCGTACCAGCGGGCATCCGGTTCGCGCCGGGTCTCGGCGATGGTGTCCGCAACGTAGGCGGAGGCCAGCTCCATGGCATCGTGTACGCTCCAGCCGAGCGTCAGCGCGCCTGCGCAGGTGCTGGCGAACAGGTCGCCCGTGCCGTAGAACACGGCGGGAACATATGGTGCGCTGCACTGCGACACCGCGCCCGCGGCATCCATGCACGCCACGCCGACGCGGTCAGGCTCCGTCCGGACGCCGGTCAGGATGGCCGTGCGCGCCCCGAGCGCGAGCAGCCGCTCCAGGAGCGTGCGGATGTAGCTGTCGTCATGCGTCTCACGGTATTCCAGCCCGGTCAGCAGGCAGGCCTCCGTGATGTTCGGCGTGATGAGGTCAGCCTGCGCGCAGAGCGTGCGGAGCACGGCGGGGAAGTCCGGCTCCAGCCCGGCATACAGCGCGCCGTGGTCGGCCATGACAGGGTCCACGAGCCGCATGGCGGGGAAGCGCGTGAAGAAGTCGAGCGCCTGATCCACCTGAGCCCTGCCGCCGAGATAGCCGGTGTAGATCATGTCGAACTGCAGGCCGAGCTGCTGCCAGTGGTCCGCGACCGGCGTGAGCGAGAGCGGCTCATAGCGGAAGCCCTCGAAGGCGGTGTGCGCCGAGAGGACGGCCGTCGGCAGCACGGCGCATTCCAGCCCCATGGCGGAGAGCACCGGCAGCGCAACGGTCAGCGAGCATTTTCCGATGCAGGACAGGTCCTGCATGGTGACGATTCGTTTCATAATCATGACTCCAGAGCGTAAGTTCATATTCATTATAACGCGCTTTTGCCGGAAAGGAAAGCCCTGCTGCGAAAAAAGGCATTCCGGCCCGTTAAAAAGTTTTTTGGAAAATATTGTGGTTAGGACTTGAAATAACCACAAGATATAGTATAATAGGGGTGCGTGAACGACGACCGGATGCTGCACTGCCTCAAAAAATGCGCAGCGGGAATCGGCCGGGATCGTTCTGAAAGGATCGAGAATTCGGAGTAACACAGAGAAACGGGCAAAGCCCAGGGAGAGAATACCATGAAGATCATCAAGAGAAACGGAGCGGAAGAGACGTTCCGCATCGAAAAAATCATCGTGGCCATCACAAAGGCCAACAATGCGGCCGAGGAGGCCGAGCGCCTGACGCCGCTGCAGATCGACCGCATCGCGCAGGCCGTCGAGATCCGCTGCGAGGAAATGAACCGCAGCCTGTCCGTCGAGGAGATCCAGGATCTCGTCGAGGACCAGATCATGGCGCACGGGGCCTTCGAGGTCGCCAAGCGCTATATCACCTATCGCTATACCCGCAGTCTCGTCCGCCAGTCCAACACGACGGACGACCGCATCCTGTCCCTCATTGAGTGCAACAACGAGGAGGTCAAGCAGGAGAACGCCAACAAGAACCCGACCATCAACGCCGTGCAGCGCGACTATATGGCGGGCGAGGTCTCGAAGGACATCACGCGCCGCATCCTGCTGCCGCGCGACATCGTCGAGGCGCATGAGGCCGGTATCATCCACTTCCACGATGCGGATTACTATGCCCAGCATATGCACAACTGCGACCTCGTCAATCTCGAGGACATGCTGCAGAACGGCACGGTCATCTCCGGCACGCTCATCGAAAAGCCGCATTCCTTCTCCACGGCCTGCAACATCGCCACGCAGATCATCGCGCAGATCGCCTCGAACCAGTATGGCGGCCAGTCCATCTCTCTGACGCATCTGGCCCCGTTCGTGGACGTCAGCCGCCGGAAGATCCGCGAGAGTGTGGTGCGCGAGATCCGTGAGCTCGGGGCCGAGGCCGCGGAGGAGCGTATTTCCAAGATCGTCGAGGAGCGCCTGCGCGAGGAGATCAAGCGCGGCGTGCAGACCATCCAGTATCAGGTCGTCACGCTCATGACGACGAACGGCCAGGCGCCGTTCATCACGGTGTTCATGTACCTCGGCGAGGCGCGTAATCCGCAGGAGAAGCACGATCTTGCCATCATCATCGAGGAGACGCTCCGTCAGCGCTATCAGGGCGTGAAGAACGAAAAGGGCGTGTGGATCACCCCGGCCTTCCCGAAGCTCATCTATGTGCTCGAGGAGGACAACATCCACGAGGATTCGAAGTATTTCTACCTGACGCGGCTGGCTGCGGAGTGCACGGCGCGCCGCATGGTGCCGGACTATATCTCCGAGAAGAAAATGCGCGAGCTCAAGCTCTCGAAGGGCGAGACGCCGGGCAACGGCGATGTCTACACCTGCATGGGCTGCCGCAGCTTCCTGACGCCGGATTCCTCCGGCAACGGCTGGGACAACGTGGCCAATGCCGGGAACTATGAGCCGGGCAAGCCGAAGTATTACGGCCGCTTCAACCAGGGCGTCGTGACGCTGAACCTTGTCGATGTGGCGCTGTCCTCCGGCAAGGAAATGGACAAGTTCTGGAAAATTTTCGACGAGCGGCTGGACCTGTGCTACCGCGCACTGATGTGCCGTCACGAGCGCCTGAAGGGCACGCTGTCCGACGCGGCCCCCATCCTGTGGCAGTATGGCGCGCTGGCGCGCCTGCCGAAGGGCGAGCCCATCGACAAGCTCCTCTACAACGGCTATTCGACCATCTCGCTCGGCTATGCGGGCCTGTATGAGTGCGTGAAATATATGACGGGCAAGTCCCACACCGATCCCTCGGCGACGCCGTTTGCGCTGGATGTTATGCGCTATCTGAACGCGGCCTGCGCCAAGTGGCGCGCGGAGACGCACATCGACTTCAGCCTCTATGGCACGCCGCTGGAATCCACGACCTACAAATTTGCCAAGTGCCTGCAGAAGCGCTTTGGCATCGTCCCCGGCGTGACGGACAAGAGCTATATCACGAACTCCTATCACATCCATGTGACGGAGAAGATCAACGCCTTCGACAAGCTGGCCTTTGAGTCGCAGTTCCAGGCCCTTTCGCCCGGCGGCGCCATCAGCTATGTCGAGGTGCCGGATATGCAGAACAACATCGATGCCGTGCTCGAGGTCATGAAGTTTATCTACGACAACATCATGTATGCCGAGCTGAACACGAAGTCCGATTATTGCCAGGTCTGCGGCTACGACGGCGAGATCGAGGTGCTGGAGGACACGGACGGCAAGCTCGTCTGGACCTGCCCGAACTGCGGCAACACCGACCAGAGCAAGATGAATGTCGCCCGCCGCACCTGCGGCTACATCGGCACGCAGTTCTGGAATCAGGGCAGAACGCAGGAGATCAAGGAACGCGTGCTGCACCTGTAAGACGTGCTTCTGTGCCCAAAGTTCCAATATTCCGGGTGGGGCTGCTGTTAACGGCAGCCCCACCGATATTTCGGGAGGAAAAACCATGTTCGGCGATCTGCATATCCATATGATCCTCGACGGCGTGTATTATCGCGCTGCCATCGACGCGCAGAAGGAGCATCCGCTTGACGGCCTCGTCCGCGCGCGGCTGTCTGATTATCAGGCGCGCGGGGTCTGCCTCCTGCGTGACGGCGGGGACGCCTGGGGCGTCAGCCTGCGGGCGCGGGAGCTGGCGGGGGAATACGGCATCGATTACCGCAGTCCAGCCTTTCCCATCTACCGCCGCGGGCACTATGGGGCCTTCATCGGCCGCGGCTTCGACACGGAGGACGAATACCGCGCCCTGCTGGACGAGGCAGGGGAGAAGCGGGCGGACTTCATCAAGCTCATGATCTCCGGCCTCATCGATTTTGACCACTTCGGCGTCCTGACGGAGCCGGGGCCGGAGCCACAGGACATCCGCCGGATGATCGAGCTGGCCCACGCGGCCGGATTTGCCGTTATGGCGCATGCGAACGGCGACCGCGCCGTTACGGCGGCCCTGCAGGCGGGGGTGGACTCCATCGAGCATGGAGCCTACCTTTCCGAGAGCGTGCTGCTCCGCATGGCGCAGCAGCGCACGCTGTGGGTGCCGACGCTCTCGACCATCGGGAACCTGATCGGCAGCGGGCGCTATCCTGACGCCGTGCTGAAGCGCCTGCTCGCCCAGCAGCAGGAGGCCGTCCGCTTTGTCGCGGCGCACGGCGGCCGCATCGGCCTCGGCAGCGATGCCGGGGCGTGGCATGTGATGCACGGGCAGGCCATTTCGGACGAGCTCGTTTATCTCACTGCGGCGCTCGGCCCACGCGCGGAGCCGCTTCTGCTGGAGGCCGAAGCGCATGTTTCTGTTACATTCTGTCGAAAGTGACCGTTGATTTGCCGAAATTTCTCCGATATAATAATGTAAAATGCCAAAAGGAGAGAGAACGGTATGCAATATGTGCTTTTTAATCCGCAGGCCGGAAACGGCAGCGGTGCGCAGCAGGCACGCGCTCTGGACGCGCGCTTCCCGGAGGAGACGTTTTCCTATACCGATATGACAACGATCAGCGACTATGCGGCCTGGCTCGGCACGCTCCCGGCGGATGCGTCCCTTATCATCGCGGGCGGCGACGGCACGCTGAACCGCTTTCTCAACGACACGGACGGCATGGCCCTCCCGGAGAAGCTCTATTATTTCGCCACCGGCAGCGGAAACGACTTCCTGCATGACCTTGGCCTTGAGAAGGGCGCGGACCCGGTCCCCGTGACGCAGTATCTGCGCGATCTGCCCACGGTCACGGTGAACGGAAAGCACTGGCGCTTCCTCAACGGCATCGGCTACGGCATTGACGGCTACTGCTGCGAGGTCGGCGACGCTCTGCGCGGCAAGTCCGACAAGCCCGTGAATTATACGGCCATCGCCATCAAGGGCCTGCTGTTTCACTTCCACCCGGCTAACGCCGAGGTCACGGTCGATGGCAAGACGAAGCGCTATCGCCGCGTCTGGCTCGCGCCGACGATGAACGGCCGCTTTTACGGCGGCGGCATGATGGTCACGCCGGACCAGCATCGCGGCAATGCTGAGGGCAAGGTCAGCGTGTGCGTCATGCACGGCAGCGGCAAGATCAAGACGCTGGCGGTATTCCCGTCCATTTTCAAGGGCGGCCATGTGAAGCACACGGAAATGGTCGAGATCCTGACGGGTCATGACATCGAGGTGCGCTTTGACCGCCCCTGTGCGCTGCAGATCGACGGCGAGACCATCCGGAATGTGACTTCCTACAGCGTCCACGCGGGCGTCCCTGCGCGGGTCTGACAGAAAAAACGGCCGGAGTATGTATTCCTCCAGCCGACGGTGTGTCAAAAAAGCCTCGCAGAGTTCGCCGCCCGCAGGCGGCGAATCAAA
>OLOU01001448.1_pt1 | contig 16235 bp, 19 predicted proteins | sample 1672101 | NCBI WGS metagenome assembly OLOU01 (sample SAMEA3136645, study PRJEB25190) | human gut metagenome | biome: human gut; feature: human-associated habitat; material: faeces | place: Austria | collected 2013
CATGATAGGGGAAATCATCTAATATAACGGAGTTACTATATCACAACATCTGGTGGATTGCAAGAGGAGTTTTCAGAAAAATAGTGTATATTGCATATTTGATGACTTTAGCCCTTGCTGGAGTCGCGCTTTCTGAAAATATCAATCGGCTTTCCAGTTTCTGTTTTCCAAACGTACCATCCGCTGTTTCGGCTGCCGGTGGGAATCCAAGCCGCAGTTGATGGGGAACTGCATTCGACGTCTTCCATCAGAACATTGTTTTTGATAATAGCGCCCTTCCGTGCTGCCGGAACCCAAGACGCATTGGTCGGACAACAAATGCTGCCTTTAAGCACGGTAAAGAGGCCATCCTCAACTTTCATCTTTGCAGTGACACGCCCAAAGCCGGTTTTCTGCAAGTCCATGTAGTAGACACCGTTTGGAATGAGCGCAATATCGGCTGTGAGTTTGCGATTTTCTGTAGCCGACGTAAATGCCTGTTCTTTGGTCTCATTTTTGGGATAAACCTGTCTGACATCAAATGAGGAGAGAAGCTGGATCGGCATATCAATATCCAATGCAAAAAGCTCTGAATTTTGAAGGCGGCTCTTATCAAACAAGCTGTCTAACAGCGCTTCTTTAGCATCATAATCTTCTACCTCAATGGCAAAGCGTCTCTTTAAGCCAACGACATTGTTGTAGCCATTTCATATTATCAAGCATTAAATCGCCTCAACCTTTGACAGCTCCGCAAGTGCATGGGATTTCACCGTCATAGCCCTAATATGCCTCTGCTGGGATCGATGATCCATCTCTGACAATCTTGATTATTCCATCATCAGAAATTTCTATTACAGAGACATCTTCAAGCAAATGCCCATGTGCTCGAACATAATATTCAGCCAGTGTTTCCTGCTTGCCACAAAACACTGCTTTTTTCATACAAAGCAGCTTCTTTGTCCCAGAAGGCAGAAATCCAAAGTAAAATACAGCCTCGTCCAAGCCCATCAACTTTGCGCTCGGAACATTCCCGGAATCAGTCCACGTATAACATTTGCATTCAGCCACGATAGACCTGTCAGCATTTGCAAGATCAAACTTGTGTTCCTTTGGCGGTCTGCCAATGGGGATTGCTGCTTCTTGCTCAAAATATGTATTATATTTTTCTTTGAGAATCGTTTGCACAAATTCTTGGAACTTGCGTCCGACGTGCGGATTCTCAGAATTTAAATTTGCCATCAGTGCTCCTCGTCCTGAGTGGACTATTGCCAATCTACCGTTATATATGGCACAATCAAATCGTAGAACTTCTTTGACCATTCTGCATCAACGCCTACCCGGATATGTTCCTGAATCAGAATGGCGTGACTTTCACCAAGAAAGTGATTGAGGACTTGGGCTATCCCGCCTTTGTTTTGTGTCTGCTGGATAGTATAAACGATGACAGAAAGCTTTTCAATAGCCGCAGCAAAAAAGAAGAGGGCTGGATGCAAGAGGCATCCAGCCCTCTTGGTCTTCTTCTGTTTCCATAAATTCATCGCAGATATGCGAATCAGGGATATGAACACCGTGCTGGAAGCCACCCGCCAGATGGTTCTGATGGAGCATGGCGAGGAAGCTAGCGATCTGTACCTCCATACGCTGAAAGCAGCGCAGATACAGGAGGAAGAATACTTCGGACATCTCGTTACAAACGATCTGAGCAATATCCTGCGGGACATCCGGGAGGAACATAGGACAGATGCTCTGACCGCGGACGATGACCTGTCCGCTGCCGCTGTGCAGAAGCAGTTGATGGAGGCCGTACATTTTGAGGGCAGCTCCGAGGAAAAGAAAATCCGCGCGTACCTTGCAACACTTGGAATTGATTATGACACGCTCACGAAAGAAGAGTTTGTTTCTCTGATTGGAATCCTCAAGAAGTCCAAGCACATGAAAAGTCCCATTAGCCAGCGAGGGAAAACGACCATGACCCACGGCAAGGGAAAACGAAAGAAACGCTGAAACAAAGGCGACGCTGCGGCGGGACGAGGGCTGTATATACCTCTGCTTCCACGTCGTCGCAAACTCCATATCCCTCGCTTCGCCGCGAGCGGCAAAGCTCACTCATTTCGTTGCTCCTCCTTTCCCCACAAAATCTCTGATTTTGCGGGGAGCCCCGTCAGCCAGTCGGATTTTGCTTTTCAAAAATCCTGCATTTGTGTCACCTTGGTGTCACAAAATCCGCCTGTCCTACTGCCGCAGAAAAGTGTCTGCTTACCGCTATCTGCCCTCGTAGCAGATGGCGAATCCAGCCCCTTTCCCGCGTCAGCCGGAAGCAAAGGTATAACACACTAGACTTTGCAGAGCAAAATCGTGTGCCAAGGTGGACGCTGTCCCCTTTGGATACCCCTGCCAAGGGCAACGCTGTTTCCCTTTGGATACCCTATACCAACAGGGATGCTCTCGCCCCTTTTGGATGACCCAGAGCCGAAAGGCGGGCGCTGCCCTCCTTTGGAAACCTCCCGAATTTTCTGCGTCCGTGAGTATCCAAACTGTAAAATCACAGTGGGGATACCACGCCTTGAAAATTAAAAAGGACAGAACCTTATTCTACTAATATAATAGAGGTTCTGTCCTTTTCTAAAAGATATTCTTCTGCAATAAGTTATTTTTTCTCATCCAGCAGGATAACCCCATCCGCGGGATTCCGGTCAATGGCTCCCACAACGCGGTGAGGAAGATAGGGTTCCTCCAGATAGGCGATATCCTCCGCTGTCAGCGTGACTGCCAGCGCACCCGCAGCATCATCCAGATACCGCGCCTTGGTTGCGCCGACGATAGGCGCAGCGACGCCCTTTGCCCAATGCCATGCCAGCGCGATCTGCTGCATCTTCACGCCGTACCGCTCCGCCAGTTCCTGTACCCGCAGGACGATCTGCATATCCTGCTCCTCAGTGCGGTCATACTTACCCATAGCCACCCGGTCGGTTTGGCTGCGCAGGGTATCTGTGTTCCACTGGGGGCGGGTCAGATGTCCCGCCGCTAACGGGCTGTAGGGCATGAGGGAGACGCCCATCTGCTTACAAATGGGAATCAATTCCCGCTCGTCCTCCCGGTAGAGCAGATTGTAGTGATTCTCCATGGCTTGGAACTGCGCCCAGCCGTGGTCACGGGCGGCAAGCTGCATATTGTAGAACTGATAACCGTACATGGCGGAGGCACCCAACGCACGCACCTTACCGGCTTTGACCAGATCGTTCAGGGCTTCCATGGTTTCTTCGATGGGCGTGTCATAGTCAAAGCGGTGGATGATATACAGATCGAGATAATCCGTTCCCAGCCGCTTCAAAGTCCCGTCGATCTCCCGGTGAATTGCCCCGGCGGACAGCCTGCCGGGATTGAAATAGACCTTGGAGGCAATGACCACCTTGTCGCGGGCAATGTTCTTTTTCAATGCCCGTCCCAGATATTCCTCGCTGGTTCCGGCAGAGTAGCCATTGGCGGTATCAAAAAAGTTGATTTCCAGAGAAAGTGCGTGTTTGACCACTTTCTCTGTTTCTGTTTCATCCAGCGTCCAGTCGTGCATGGTTCCGGCCTTTCCAAAGCTCATGCATCCGACACACAGCTTGGAGATTTGAATATCTGTATTTCCTAAAGTTGTATATTCCATTGCAAAAACTCCTTCAGATCTTTTCCTGCTTGTTACCATTTCATTGCAGCTTCTACCATTGCCGGGTTTTCAGGATTTCCGATCATAGGTGTAGCCGTGTCCATGTTAGCAAGGCGCTCCATTTCGCCTGCCGTGAGCGCAAAATCAAACAGTTCAAAGTTTTCTTTGATGCGTTCGGTATGGACTGATTTTGGAATGACGATCACACCACTCTGCATGAGATACCGCAGTGCGATCTGAGCCGCGGTTTTACCATGTGTTTTTGCAATCTCCACCAAATCGGGATTTTCGAACATTTCATTCTTTCTCCCCTGACCCAGCGGAGCGTAAGCCATATGCTGAACATGATATTTTTCCAACCATTCATGTTCAGCACGGCGCTGGCAGAGCAGATGGGTTTCAATCTGATTGACAGCGGGTACCACCTCATTGAATTCAATCAGGTCGATCAGACGGCCCGGATCAAAGTTGGAAACGCCGATCGCCCGGATTTTTCCTTCGTGGTACATCTTTTCCAGCTCACGCCATGCCGCATAGTAATTGCCAAAGGGCCAGTGCAGCAAAACAAGGTCGAGATAGCTGGTTTTCAGTTTGTTCAGGGATGCCTCCACGGTTTCACGGGTATTTTCATAAGAACGGAAGTTCACTTTCGTCACGAGAAACAATTCCTCGCGGGGGATACCGCTTCTCACGATTGCGCCTCCAACGGCCTCCTCATTCCCGTATGCCTCCGCCGTATCGATCATGCGGTAGCCGCTTCGGATGGCAGCCAGAACGCTTTCCTCACATTCGGAGCCGCCCATCAGAAATGTTCCGAAGCCGAGCATAGGCATTTGAATGTTATTGTTCAGAGTGATCCTGTTCATGATCGTTCCTCCATTTATATTTCAGCACTTGTCTAAAACGCTTACAGCATTCAGACTGCGGGGATAACCGATGTAGGGCAGGCACTGGGACACTATCCGGACAAGGAAATCCTTGTCGTTACCCAGATTCATATTCCCTTTGGCGTGGGCGATGAGCTGCGGTTCACAGCCGCCTTGGGCCATGAGGAAGCAGAAAGTGATCATCTCCCGCTGCGGGAGGTCGAGACCGGTGCGGGTGTAAAAATCTCCGAAGCAGTTAGCGGCCAGCCAGCGGTTGATGTGGCCCTTCTTCCACGCCTCTTTCATGTGTTCTCCGAAGATCGCGGTCTGGGCCTCCACACCCTTTTCCAGCCGGTCATTCATAGTCGTGGTGGCCTGACCGGGCAGGGGCAGTGCAATCTCCATCTGCGTAAAGGTTTCGTTGGTCACGTTCAAAAAGGGAAGCATCCGTCCGTAGCCGAGGTAATCCGTAGCCTGATAAACGGTCTCCTTGACCATCACCGGCGTGACACCGTTTTCCAGCGCAGCGGGCAGCATTTCCCGGAAGGCATCCACGCCGCCGCATCCGATCAAAGCGGCGAGAATTGCCAGATAGCGCGTAGGCGCATCAAGCTGCTGGTTTTCTTCCTTCACCACCTCATCAAAGGCGAAGTGCCGAAAGCGCTCCATAAATTCCGGGTCAGTCTTTTGCAGTTCCATGGGGCACCCTCCTTAAAGCGCATTTGCCCAGTCCGCAAGTGCTTTGTCGGATACGCCGTTCATCATTTTACCGGCTCTCCAGTTCGCATTCGGGCAGAGTTTTCGCAATTCATCCACCGCTCTTCCTATCCCGCTGCCGCCGGAGGTGGCAAAGGGCACCAGAGTCTTTCCGGTAAAATCATAGCTTTCCACAAAGGTGTTGATAATACGGGGCGCAACATACCACCAGATGGGGAAGCCGATGAACACCGTGTCGTAGTCCGCCAGATTGGGAATCTTCCCGGTAATTTCCGGGCGGGAGGACGGGTCACTCATTTCCACGCTGCTGCGGCTCTTTTTGTCCATCCAGTTCAGGTCGGCGCTGCTGTACGGGACTTTGGGCTTGATCTCGAACAGGTCAGCGCCCGTGGCCTTTGCCAAACGCTCAGCGGCCTTTTTTGTTGTGCCGCTGGCGGAAAAGTAGGCTACCAGTTTCTTGCTCATTTCATCTTTCCTCCAATTCACAGTATTCTTTCTCTGTCACCGGCTCGCACCACTCGTTGGAGGTATCCTCGCCGGGAACCTCAACGGCAATATGGGAAAACCAGCTATCTTTCTTCGCTCCATGCCAGTGCTTGACTTCGGGCGGAATGGTAATAACCGTGCCGGCAGTCAGAGACACCGGCGCTTTGCCTTCCTCCTGATACCAGCCCTCACCGGCGGTGCAGATCAGCATCTGCCCGCCGCCTTTTTTGGCGTGGTGAATATGCCAGTTGTTCCGACAACCCGGCTCAAAGGTGACATTTGCCAGGAAAAGGCCGCTTTCCGGATTTGTCAGCGGGTTCAGATACGACTGCCCGATGAAATACTTGGCATAGGCCGTGTTCTCTGCCCCCAAGCCAAACACATTTTCACGGGCGAATTCTTTTTGATCCATTGTTTTCATACTTCCTTCTTTCCCATGCTCATGCACTTGCCCAACACTTCGCCGGTTTTCAGATACTGATAAGTGGGCATCTCGAACAGCACCGGCTTGAGAACGCTGTAATTCAGTTTGCCGCTGTCATCCAGCATGGATTCCTCCGCATAGGTGGCTGCGATCTTGCAGATGAAGTTCTCAAAGCCTTCCGTTTTGTAGATATCCTCAACCGTGCAGGCCATGGAAACAGGGGCAACGTCAATGATCGGTACGCCGCCATCTGCGATGTGATGAGCAAACAGCTTGGATTTATCCTCTTTTGCTCCGCTGACGCACCCTGCGAAATCGGCCTCTTTGAGCATGGCTTCATCCACGATGTTGATGGACAGGGTCTTTCTGGCACGGATGCCCTGATTGGAATAATGGCTGTCGCTCATGCTCACCATCACCCGGTCATGGCCGATGATTCCCAGATGCCCCACCAGAGTCCAGTTGGGCTTGCCGTTTACCATGGTGCCGACCACCACCAACGGGGTGGGATACAGAGCCAGTTTAGCGCCGATATTCTTCTTCATTTTGAAATCCTCCTGTTATTTTGACATTGCATCGCCTTATTCGGAAATTCCGTTATCCGCGATCCAGCTTTCAATGCTGCTGTCATTGGCACCGCTTGCACGCAGCCCGCCCCGCACATCGGCAGCCGGCTCCGCAGCCCGGATGTCCGATACAGACTGGGCAATACCGCTGCTGCCGGATGTGCAGAAAGGAAGCACTGCCTTTCCGGAGAGATCATAAGTGTCCAGGAAGGTGTTGATGATCCGCGGCATCGTTCCCCACCAGATGGGATAGCCGATAAACACGATATCGTAAGAGGAGACATCGATGGCTCTGCTTCCGATGGCAGGGCGGGCAGAGGCATCATTCATCTCCTGATTGGCACGGCAATCATTGTTGTTATAATTCAAGTCTTCGTCGGTGTAGGGAACAGCCGGGACGATCTCATACAAGTCTGCGCCTGTCAGCCGGGCGATCTCTCCCGCCACGGCCTTTGTATTGCCGGTGGCGGAGAAATACACAACCAGCATTTTAGCGGCTTCTTCTGTCGGTTCTGCCGCAGGTTCGGAGGACGGTGTTTCGGTCTGGGATTGGGTTGCAGAAGATTCCGTATTGCTGTTTGTTCCGCTGTCCACACCGCAGGCCGCCAAGGAGAACAACAGACAGATAGCCATAATCATAGAAATTCGTTTTTTCATGGGAATACCTCCAGTTAAATCTTTTCCTTGCTGTTAATACTGTGGCGCAGGTAGTCCAGCCTCGCGAGCTGTGCTTCCTTGAAGTGGATCTCGTCCAACGCATGATCCCGTTTTTGCGTGAGCATTTGCATTCGCAGCTCCTTTGTGCGATCTCCCTCCTGAAGCAGACGCATATAGGTCTCGATTTCGCTTCCCGTAAATCCCACATCGTGCAGCGTCATAATCATGCTGAGGCGCTCCAGATCGCTGTCATCATACTGCCAGGACCCCATCACTTTCTTAACCTCCTGGCAAAGCCCCCAGCTTTCATATTCGTCCAGAAGCCAGATTGGGATGTTGTAGCGTTCACTCGCTTCCTGCTTCGTCATGGTTTCTCCTTCACTTTCACACAAAAAATATAGGTGTCCTTTCGAACACCTATATCGTATCGTTAAGCCAGAGAAATGTCTAATGCTTATATTCTATTTCGAGAAATGCTTAAATCGTATTTCTAATATGCTGGATAAACAACGCGTTCGCCGCTGAAAGCGTCTGATTCTTTTTCCACACCAGCACGGAGCCTGTTTCCATCCGGGGAGTAAGCGGAACAAAGCGAAGATTCTCAAAAACAGCTCCCAGATCAAAGCACAAAGCAACACCCAGCCCCTGCTCCACCATGAACGCCGCATTCACGATCAGGTTGTATGTTGCCGCGATTTCCAACTGGTCAAAGGAATCACCAAACCAGTTTGCCAGTTCGTTTTTCACCAGCTCTCGGCGCACCATGAGCAGCGGAACGCCACGCAAATCCTCCGGCGTGACAAATTCTTTCTCCGCCAGCTGCGAATCGGCTCGCACCAATACGCCCCACTGTTCTTTTAGCGGCAGACGGATAAATTCGTACTTGGAAATATCCACAGGCTCCACCAGCAGCCCCATATCCAGCAGCCCTTTTTCAAGGCGTTCCTTGATGTCATCTGCAATGGCGCTGTAAATGCTGAATTGGACCAACGGATACTTTTGACGGAAAGAGACCATCTTCTCGGAGAGTGCCGCCATGCTCTTCGTCTCTCCGCAGCCGATGGCAATTTCACCGGTGGGCATTTCCTCCTTGTGCTGCAGTTCCATCTTCGCTTTTTCGGACAGAGAAACCAGCTCCTGCGCCCGCCGACGTAGCAGCATCCCGTCCTCGGTCAGAGTGACATTGTGTTTTCCACGGTGAAATAGCCGCACTCCCAATTCTTCCTCCAACTGCATGAGCTGTCTGGAAAGGGTAGGCTGCGTCACATGCAGGAGCTGTGCTGCTTTGGTTATATTTTCTTCTCTTGCCACCATCAGGAAATACTTTAAGACTCTTAGCTACATATCCTTCACCTCGTTTGAATTAGAATGATTATAGCAGATTTTCTGCGTCAACTCAACATATCTTATGTCAAAATATGCCTAAAACGTATGGAAAATGAATCGATGATGTCTCACAGCACAGCCGTTTTGTGTGGCTGTTCAGGTTCTATTAGGAAAACTCTGATAACATATGATCGTTGCTATAGAGCGCATAAAAAAGCAGGCAAGTCTACTCTTTTTCTTGAATAGACCTGCCTGCCGAATCTTATATTGAACTAAATCATTCCGAAGTGCTTCAACGCCTCTTTGATTGCTTTCTCTTTTTCCGGCGGACATTGGGGCTGTCTGGCATCGTCAGACTTGGGCTTGTTATAATTCTCCCGCTCAATGATACCACACTTCTGTTTCACCTGTGCGATATAAAGACTACTGACCTTCAAGCCGCTGCGTTCCAGAACATAATCCTTGATCTGCCCATAGGTTGCCAGTCCTCTTTTATCCTGCACCATTTCTTCCACATCCACATCAATGTTGATATGTGTCACCGGGTTTCTCAGAACTAAGAGACATACCGTCTCCACATGTGTTGAGGGTGTGAAACAGATTCCTGAAAAGCAGATTTTGTCCCTGACGGGAACCGATTACTCGCCTAAAATCCATTCATAGTTTTACTTTTATATCTTTACTCTAGGTTCAAAGTATTTTCATAATTCTTAATATCTTTCTTTTAACCTTTCGTTGCAAACTATATACTTATCACATTAAACTACTAATTTCTTCCTTGGTATTTCCTATATATTCAATCATATAAACCTTTCCCTAAACAACACTTTTTAAATTTCTTTCCGCTTCCACAAGGACACAAATCGTTTCTTCCGGTTTTCAACTTCTTTGATGGCATACCCAATTCTGCTGGCCTATGTCCTTTATCGATCAATGCAAATTCTTTTATCTTATACAGATATTCTGCAATCACCAAGATTGCCTGGAATAAGTGTAATGCTTCGTTTTCAAATTCCAAAAGGTATTCTGTCCTACTCTTCAATCTATCTTTAGGATCTGGTATATATGTTATTTGTTGAGAAATCGCATCATATTTAACATCATTATGTCCTATTGCATTGCGCAATTTCGCATTAATGATAACCTGCAAATACTCCGTATAAATTTCTTCACTATCACATAAGTGATATCTATTTGCTTTGGAAAGCCCAAAGAAATCGTCCAAAGAATTAACTCTTCTTTCTAATCCAGGTTTGACTTTCTTGAAATTTCCTCGAAACTTTATGTTGTTTAACGCAACTGGTAAAATTAATATATTTCCCAAAGCTTCATATACATCTAAATAAAACTGTTTTACCAAATCAAAACTGCTTGTTGTCGATCCTTCCTCTGCAAAGTCGATGCTATCTGCTTTACAAAACTGAGTAGCAAATGCTGGGATCAAGTATTGATAAACCTCAATAAACTTGGATTGATGCTGTTCATATCAAAAAATTGTTTTATGATTTTCTCACCCATTCCCTGATTTCTCATAAAAGGTACAACTTCTAAACATGAAATATTATACTTTCCACTCTGTTCAATAAAGTAGTATAAAAATGCAGTTATATTTCCAAAACTGTCTTTTATTTTCCACAAATAAGCATTATTCCTCCAGACAAAATCTGGTAAAATAAATTCCCATGCTAATATCAATTTGTATTCTTTTTTGTATATTTTAATTTCCTCACTATAACATTTTTCAAATTGGAATAAATCCGTTTTTTCCATACTACTTTCTTTTACTATTGTACACGTTTCCAAATATTTATTTATATGAAAATCTTGCTCCTCATGTGACAATTTTGGTTTTTCACCAAACAGCGACTCATACATCTTAGCACTCTCAGGAGTATAATCAATAACACTATGTACTAATCTCTGTTTGAACCTCTCGACCCAAATTTCTCCATGAAGTGGCAGCCAATAATTAACTATATCAAAAGCACTCCATTTCTCAATCTGCCCATCGTATAATTTCATTTCAAATAAAATCTTTTTAATCTGTTCTTTTTGAACAGCATCCACTATAATATATTCTTTTTTTGTCCATCCCGAAACTCTATAAACACTACATTCAATAGGCATAATTGGCTTTTTATACCAATACTCATGTGTTAGTGCTGCATCTGGCACAAGTCCTTCTTCATATAGTTTATTCCAACCGACCAGATTTGGATCATCTTCATTAATTTTAACCTTATAAACTCTAACCAATCCTACTTCATCATCAAATTTGTTTACGATTTCCGCTGATTTAAGACATTCCAGAATACTAGGCGCTAAACAGATTCTCTTTTCTGTATAATTCTCACCTATTTCTGTTTCATCTGGTATCTTGGGAATCAAAATACTCTGAATTGGTTTCTCTAGTGATGTTATATGATATAAAATCACTTTTTCTCCTCCGCTTACATATTTGATTCTTAAACTTAAACCTTCCCGTTAAGCAATTATAATACGCTTTAACTAATAAAAGGGTTACCACCTTCCGGCAACCCTTCTATCATTTTTTACTACAAAATCAATCTTATTTGTAATTTATCACTAAATCAAGCCCCTCTTTTACCCGCCAATGCACGAACCTCCTCTACAGATAACTGAGAAATCTCAGCAATCTCCTCAAAAGACATCGCACCTTTTTTCAAAAGTCTGCTTGCCACTTCTTTTCTTTCCGCTAACCGTGCTGCCAAAGCAGCCTCATCCCGCATATCTTCCATCGCCTTACACATAGCTGCCACTCCTTTCTCATCTTCCTTGAAATATCTTACACGTTCAGCCAATGTTCTATACTTTATATCCTTCGCATTTGTACAGGAAAAATCATGCATCAGGGTCCCTATGGGCGATTCATCCCGGTATTCGCCATTCACATATAAAATATGTGCCTCATCGCCAAAGTTCTCACCAGTTTCTTTGATTACCCGGTCAATATGATAAATCGGTTTTCCCTTTCCCAGCACATCATGCTCTGTAATAAAGATTACATAAGTTTCCACCAGATTTTCCAGCTTTTCTCCCGGCTCAGTCACATTAGCATCGATCAAACTGCTGTGATATCTGGCTCTCTTTGCTCCCGCACCGCGATCTGCTCTCTGGATTTCTACATTATATCTTTTTCCGGCATGATCCGTCGCATAAATATCAAAAATAATTGATCTGCCCTGCAGATTTTTAAGCTGATGCTGGATTGCTACCTTTTCCACCTTCAAATCATCTCTGCCAAGCACAATCTGCAGCACCAGTTCCGTACATTCGATATTTTCCTCAAAACATTTTGACATAAAGTCATCATCCATCAGACGAAATCCACGGATTCTCTGCAGATCTTCCGGTCTGAACTTTTCTTCCCAATCCTTACTCATCTCTCTGCTTCCTTTCTCTGCCTGTTTTTATCAGAAGCATATACTTTCCCTATCATACTTAAATTTTATCACAGGCACACTTCTGTTGCAAGGTTCGCTCTGCCTCATTTTATGTTTAGATTTTATATTTTTAACCCGACGGTTCCCGTATTTCTTTCCTGATATCAATTTCTAATTTTCCCACTTATCCAGCCTCTGCACCATCACGATCCCCGACCGGAACTGAAGCTCGATCTTATTCTGATTAATAGCCTTAACCGTCTGGATCAGCCTCCACACCAGATCATTATCAAATTCCCTGCTCAGTACCCCTGCTTTCCTTATATAATCGTCCACCTCTCCAGCTCTCTGATCATAGGCTTCTGCCAGACGTTGTTCCTTCCTGGACTGTTCTTTTCTCTTTCTCAACTCCTTCAGATGCGCCGTAACTCTCCGGTATTCCCGATCAAAATCTTCCTCTCCGCAGTTTCCTTTGGCACTTTCCTCAATCAGCGACATCAGATGCTTCTCCAGTTCCTGAATCTCTGTATTGTATTCTGTCGGTTTTGCTTTGTTTCCATAGCTTCCGATAATCCGGATCACGTTTTCACGGAATGCCTGCACAAATTCGCCCTGATCCTCTACCACCTTGCCAATTGCCATCATGATGGCTTCATGAAGGATTTCCTCTTTTAATGTCGGGGAATTTTTACACCGCTCGGAACCATGTTTCAACCGGTTATCACATCTCCACACAGCGCTTTTCTTTCCATATTTAGACCACACCTGCCTCCGGTAGGGCTGTCCGCATTCTGCGCAGATCATCAGACCCGACAGCGCATACTTGCCGCTGTACTTACTCTTCTCCTCCCCCCTCTTTTTCTTGATGGCTGCCCGGTAAATATTTCCTCGTCTGGCTTTCTCCTCCTGTACCCGGTAAAATAATTCTTTTGGTATGATGGCTTCATGGTCATCCTCTATATAATACTGGGGAACAATCCCCTTATTGACTACCTTCTTCTTCGTCAGAAAATCTACGGTATAGGTCTTCTGCAGGAGGGCATCCCCCATGTATTTCTCATTGGTCAGCATCTTATCAATCACGGTTGCCTGCCATACGGTATTGCCGGTCACTGTCCTGATCCCCTCTGATTCCAGGATTCTTTTAATCCTATAGCTGCTGTTCCCCTCCAGAAAAAGCCTGTATATTCTCCGCACCAGTTCCGCCTCTTCCGGTACTACCACCAGATTTCCGTCCTTATCCTTCGTATATCCAAGGAACTTATTGTGGTTGACAATAACCTGTCCTGCTTCAAACCGTCTCACAATTCCCCAGTGACAGTTTTCGCTGATATTCCGGCTTTCCTCCTGTGCCTGGCTGCTCAGGATCGTAATCAGCAGTTCCCCGCTTCCCTCCAGAGTGTTAATCCCCTCTTTTTCAAAAAATACAGCAATGTTCTTTTCTTTTAGCTTCCGGATATTTGTCAGGGAGTCTACGGTATTTCTGGCAAAACGGCTGATGGATTTTGTAATGACCATGTCAATCTTTCCTGCCATGCAGTCATCGATCATGGACTGGAAATCCGCTCTTTTTCTGGTACTTGTCGCGCTCTTTCCGTCATCTGCATAAATCCCTGCCAGTTTCCAGTTCGGATTGCTTTTGATTTTCTCTGTATAATATTGTACCTGAGCTTCATAACTGGATTCCTGCTGTTCCATCAGGGTGCTGACACGGCAGTAGGCTGCCACCCGAAGGGTTCGCATTTGCGGCCGGATGCTCCGGTCATACGCCGGTTTTGCCGGTATGATCGATATGTTCTTTTTTATACTTGCCTCCATCACTGCTTCCCGCCTCCATCTTCTTTTATCTGGATTACGACTCCATTCTTCATATGTACATCCATGGTTCCATTCTTAAAAACCATGATTTTCTCCACTGTCTTTTGAAAGCATTTTTCATTAAAATATTCCTGTTTTCCACCTCTGCACAGGATTTCTTCAATCTTCCTTCCATAATAAGCGCGGCTTTCTATCTCTGCAGATTGATACTGTTCCATTGCCCTCTCGTAAAGCAATGTTTTGATCTCTTCTGCCGAAAACTCTTCAATCTGCAGAAGTTCTTCAATCTGTCTTGTCAGCTTCCTGTATTTGGGTGTTTCCACTGCTGCGCTCTCTTTCTGAACCTCCTGTGCCAGTTCCGGATGCTCCACCACCAGATTCATGGCTGTTAGTGCTGCATTTTTTATCTGCTCCTCTGACAGAATCCGGTTTCCGCAGGATACCTTCCTCCCATTCTGATACTTGGAACATTTCCAGCACCATTTATCTTCTCCGGGCTTTTGCCGCTTCTTCGCATATTTTCGATATTCTAATCCACACGTTCCGCAAAAGATCTTTCCATTCAAAATGCCCTTGCCTGCATGACTGTTTGGATGATACCTGCGTCCCAGCTGGCTGGTTCTATTTTCCCGTCTCTCCTGTACCTGCAGAAACAACTCCTTTGAAATAATTGGCGGATAATATTCATCCCCGCAATATCTTGGGTTCTTCAGCAAATTTCCGATAGAGGCATGACTCCATGAAGGATGTCCGTTTGCATTCAGCACTCCCAACTCTGTCATCCACTTTGCAATTCCATAAGTGGTAGATCCTTCCAAATAATCCCGAAAAATACGTTGTACCAACTCTGCCTCTTCCGGGACAACCTCTGCCCTGCCATTTTGAATTCGATATCCGATTGGAAAACGCTTTTGCCGTTTAATTCCTGCCATCTTCCAATCCCCCTTCCTCCAATGACTCTTCCAGCTCCAATCCATTTTTCAGGCAGAACCGGATTTTCTGCCCCGGATATACCGTTGCATGGTCAATGATCATCAAAAATGCTTCTTCTTCATAATTTTCCATTCTGGTTGGGCGGCTCCGAAATACAGTCAGCAGATATTCTGTTTGCATGATCTCCTGTTCAAAGAACTGATCCGCCTCTAAAAGCTGCCGCCTATGGATTAGCGTTTCCAATTCTGAATCCAGCTGGTTCCGCCTTTCTATAAAAACAGCAGAGCCAATATTGCCGTCCACCAGGACCTGCCGCAACATGTAGCTCTGCTTTCTCAATTCCTCTATTTGATAATTTAACTTCCGAATCTCCCTTTCCTGCTTTGGATCTCTTGGGACTGCTTTAAGCCCAGCCAGTAAAGGCATCAATATTTCCTCATAATTTCCTGCCATCCGGTTCCACATCTTGGTAAACAAACGTTCAATATTTTCTTCTCGGATTGCCTTTTGACCACAGGCTTTCCTATCCTGAATATGTTTATGGCAGCACCACTGGACTTTTTCATAAGATTTTCCTATGTATAGTTTTTGCCTGCGGAATATGCTGCCGCACACCCCACACCGAATCCGGCTGCTAAATGCATAACGGTTCTGATATGCCTCTGAGTCCTTGACACACTGCTGTTCCTTTCGATATGTACAGAGCTTACGAACTGCTTCCGCTTCTTCTCTGCTGATAATAGGTTCATGGTTATCCCTGATCAGATATTGAGGAAGTTCTCCATGGTTCCGTTTCGTTCTAAATGGTATACCTTCTGTAGTACAAGTCTTCTGTAAAAGCAGATCCCCTTCGTAAACCGGATTTTTAAGAATTTCTTTGACGGTTCCCTCCTGCCATCCATTTGACTTCCGGCTAGTAGGGATTCCCTCCTTCTGTAAGCTCTGAGCAATTGTATAGGAACCCATTCCCCCCAGATATGCTTCAAAAATCCTCCGTACTACTGCCGCTTCCTTCGGTTCAATGATCAGATTTCCATCTGGATCTTTACAATATCCATACGCAGGATCACTGATAATAAAGGTACCATTTTGAAATCTCCGTACCACAGACCATCTGACATTTGCAGAAATATTCTCTGATTCCCCTTGCGCAATGGAACTTAAGATAGTAAGAAGCTGTTCACTTTTTTCAGAAAGGGTATCAACCCGTTCCTTTTCAAAATATATTCCTATTCCAAGAGCCTTTAATTCACGAATCGCCTGAATACTGTCTACCGTATTTCTTGCAAATCGTGTGACTGATTTTGTGATAATATAATCATGCTGTCCCCGCCGGCAGTCCTGCATCATCTTCTGAAATTCATCCCGACCATTCAACTTTGTTCCGCTCTTGTCCTCATCCGCATA
>OLOU01001467.1_pt1 | contig 16086 bp, 10 predicted proteins | sample 1672101 | NCBI WGS metagenome assembly OLOU01 (sample SAMEA3136645, study PRJEB25190) | human gut metagenome | biome: human gut; feature: human-associated habitat; material: faeces | place: Austria | collected 2013
TTCTTTCGTTATAAATTCATTCGTATTCAATTTTCATTCAAAGTTCGTCACGATTACTGCTTTTCAACAGAAAACAGTATTCAATCAAAATTCGCATCTAAATACTTCGCTGAAAGCCGGTTTGAATTCGGGTTTTGCAGCAACGTCGTCATTCCTTCAGGTAAGTTGTCGTTCTTACCGGCGTTTATTTTCTGTTCAGACGGCGCAGGTCGTGAATGAGCAGATCCTTGATATGTCCCAGAACAAACTGTTCGATCAGTGCGGGGGGATCGTCCCCTGTCATGGGCACAAACTCGCTGCCCTGGTTGATGTTCATGAAGGGCATATGCACTTCGGGCAGAACGGCCACTCCGCCGGGATAGGTTTCAGAAACATCCACCTTGACCTCACTCAGCCGGTTAATTCCTGCGTGGGTGGTGCCGCCCTGCATGATCAGGCTGCAGTAAACATCTGCCTGACCTAATTTGGAGACAAATTCCAGGGTATGATCACTGCCGCAGTCGTCCTGCTGAATCTGGAAAATGTAGGGGCAAAGGCCTCTGCACTCCTCAACGGTTGCATGGTTTGCGTAAGCCTCAGGGCCGATAAATCCTGATGCAAAGTTATTTCCCATGTAGCACATGTTGGCTGCGCGATTAAACAGACCGGACCAGCTCTTTCCGATGGAGCGCATCGGGCGGGTAGTCTCCCTGTCGTCCAGGAAGGGCACCTGCGCAATCACACCCCGCGGCATATGACCGCCGCACCAACCGTATCTTTTCAGTCTGAAAGGCAGTGCAGATGCCAGATGACCGCCGCTGCTCATGCCGTAAATCACAATGCGGTCGGTATCAATGTTCAGCGCTTGCGCATTGTCGATCATCCACTGATAAGTAGCGTGCAGGTCGTTCACGGCTGCGGGGTAAGGCGCATCCACAAGACTTCTGAATTTCGGGATAACCGTCTGCGCACCAAGATACTTGGTTATAGTTGCGTTAGAGAACAGCCAGATATCGTTGAAGAACAGAGCTCCTGTGGGAATGACCAGGATGGTGGGAAACGGTCCCTTTGCCTCATTCTCTCTCAGTCTGCGTACCAGCGCATGAAGCTTGGGTGCATCGGGTTCTTCCGGGCAGCCGGGAATATCGTCATACTCCTCCCACCAGCCGAACTCTTCCCACTCGGGATGGTCCAGATTGGCCTGATCGAAAGCACGTTTGCTGCCGTTCTGCACCTCCTCACGCAGCTGCGGGAAAGTCTCCGGAGCGGTAATATTGGTTCTGGCAGCTATACCTGCTGAAGTGTCCATACTCAGCGCATCCGCCCCCAGAGGATGGGCGAACTCATTACCGAACCGAACCATATCCGTTCTGCAGTCTTCAATGCGAAACCAGCTGATAAGCTTTCTCATGTCCTCTACAGTCTGTGCTGCATCATAGAAAATGCCTTTTTTTTGCTTGTCACTCATTTTGTTCCTCCTCTCTTAAAGAATTTTTTGACAATATCGTCCTAAGCAGGAGCCTTAACGGGAAATTTTCCCGTCAAGGCCTGATATTGATTACTTCATGTAATCGGGAATGGTGTAGCCACGCTGTGCCATGTACTTGGGGTACATCTCTTCATCAACCAGCTTCTGAATGCCGGGAGCGTTGGCAAAGAGCTGCTCTGCAGCGCTTCTGGTGCAGTTGATGTAGCCATAGCTACCATCATAAGCAATAATCATGTCGTTGCCGGTGATCTCCTTAGCCATCTCAACTGCGCCCACAAGATCATCAGCCTTACGGATAAGGGGATAATCATTGAAGCGGTAGTTGAAAGTATCCTGTGCCATAAGAGCGCGGAATTCGTCGCCCACGGAGATGGAAGGGAAGCGCTTTACAAAGCCTACATTCAGACCATACCAGCCCTGGTTCATGATGATGCAACCCAGGGGATTCCTGGATTTATCCATTACTGCTGCAACAAACTGGTCCAGAGACAGGGACGCGTTTTCCAAATCATAGTGGTCCATGTAAGAGTTCCAGTTTGCACCTGCAATGATGCCTGCGCAGTGCATGTAAGACAGCCAGCGGCTGCCGTCAAGAATGATGGTATAATCCTTGAGGGAAGTAAGCAGGCGGTTCATGTAGGGATAGTACTTTAATGCGGTCTCGGAGCACTTGATGTCCATGTCATAAAGGCTCTTGCAGGCTTCGACCTTCATCAGGCCGTTGGGGGTAGTGCGCATAAAGCAGCAGAAGGCCCACTTGCTCTGAATGAAGTCGGAGTCATAGACGGAGGTGGGCACCACCATACCCGCAGTTCCATGGCCGGTGGGAGAACCGAAGCCGAAGTGGAACAGGGTGCGGGTCTCCAGACGCATCAGGTCCATGGTGAAGGCCTTGAATGCCTTGCGGTAGTAGTTGTTCACGTAGATCTCACGGGGATCATCGTAGTAAGCGAAGACCAGGTGATCTGCATCAAAAACCTTCTCCAGGCCCCAGAGTGTGCCGATTCTGGTCTCAATGGGAACGCCCTTTTCGTAGGAGCTGACGGCCTCAACCTCGCCCAGATGCTCCTTCAGTTCGTAGAAGTCAATGACCTCGTCGCCCTCACGGGGAGTACGGTACATAACGACCTTGGTACGGATATCGTAAGCACCGGTGCGTCTCTCGATTTCTTCCTTGATGGTTTTGACCATCTCAATGTAGGGCAGGCCGCCGAACATGAGGAAGCCGTGCTCACAGGTCATGATGTTGACGCTGTCACCGGGCTTGATCCTGGACATGTCAATGTTCTTCAGGGCTTCTCTGGTAGAGTCCGCCGTGGGCTTCAGATCGTCGCCGCTGTGAGAGTAGATTGCCTCAGGCATTCCGGGGAACAGGTCGCTGACCTTGACCGAAACCATGTCGGGATGCTCATATGCGTGCATCTCAGGCTTGTTGCTGTAAACGGAAACGCTGAAATTGTTAATCTCTCTTGCCGGATAAATTTTTACGTCGCTCATTTTTTCTCGCTCCTTTCCTTCATCATCTTGCGGTACATCTCATTGCCCTTTTCAACCTCTGCGAGGTTCCACTGAACGAACTTCTGTTCCTTAATGTCATGGCTGATCCGCTTATCGTGATCCATGACCCCCTCGGGCAGAGTAAAGAGCAGGGGCTTGATGTAGTGATAGGTCTCGTAATCGGAGGTGTCGGTGGTCTCGTGATCGGTCTGGGGGTAGCCGGCAGCCTCAAGAAGTCTGTACATGGTGTTGGAGCAATAGTAGCCGCCGCAGCCGCCGCCGGTACCGGTCATGCGGTGCAAGTCCTTGATGGTACGGGCACCGGCCATGATCGCACGGACGATCTCCTCGGCGGTCGTGTTGGTGCACTGGCAGGTGCTGTCCAGAGGACGAAGAAATGCCTTGTTGCAGATTTCGATGATCTCTTCCACTCTGTCGGAGCCGTCGTAATCGCAGGTGACAACATGGGGAGTGTCCAGAGGCTCCATGCTGATTGCACCGTGGGTGCACAGCTCCCAGCACAGTGAGCAGTTCAGGCAAAGGCTGGGATCAACCTTGGCCGTGCCGTGGCACTTGAGGCAGCGTCCGCACTCATCCTTGACCTGCTGTTCGGTGAGACCGATGGCAACTTCCTTCTGGTTGGTGACACGCTCAGCAATGGGCAAATTGTTCATCTTTGCGGCGCTGAGCACGCTGGTCTTGCCAACCTCCAGCTCGGGCAGGACGATCTCTTCGCCCACGGTGATGCCGGACTGGGAGCCAAGATAATTATTGATGTTGACTGCCGCCTTCTTGCCGTCTGCGATGGCCTGGATGGCAGTAGCTGCGCCGCGGACCACATCGCCGCCGGCAAAAACATAGGGCTTGGAGCTCATGCCCTTCTCGTCCAGGACAATACGGCCGGCCTTGGAGACAACGACCTCATCCTTGTTGATGAAGGGGAAGTCGGAATACTGGCTGACAGCCACGATAATGTTGTCGACCTCGACAACAAACTCTTCCTCGGTCTTGGTGGTACTTCTGCGCAGCTTCTCGTCCTTTACACCGGGAACCATGCGCACGCACTTGAGGCCCTGAACCTTGCCCTCGCCCACCACTTCAACCGGTGCGGCCAGATCCAGAACACGGACGCCCTCTTCGAAGGCCTCCAGCAGCTCCCGCTCCTCGCAGGGCATGTCGTTTCTCTGTCTGCGGTAAACAATGGTGACTTCTGCGCCCAGTCTGCGTGCAGTACGGGCAGCGTCGATGGCCGTGTTGCCGCCGCCGATGACAGCGACCTTCTTGCCGATCTCAACAGGCTTGCCCAGATTGACTGCCTTGAGAAAATCAAGACCATGATACACGCCGGGCATGTCCTCGCCGGGAATGTTGGCCTTGCGGCTGAGCTGAGTGCCGGTGGAAACATAGACAGCGTGGAACTTCTTGTACAGCTCGTCAAAGCTCACATCTTCGCCCACGGTGGTGTTCAGATGGATCTGCACACCGGTGGCTTCGATTGCCTGAATGTCCCGGTTGAGCACAGCCTTGGGCAGACGGTACTCAGGAATACCGTAGGCCAGGACGCCGCCGGCAACACTCTCAGACTCGAAAACCTCAACGGAATAGCCACTCAGCTGCAGGTAATATGCACAGCTCAGGCCGCTGGGGCCGGCGCCGATAACGGCAATTTTCTTTCCGTTGGATTTGCGCTTCTTTTCCACAACAGGCATGCCGTTTTCGAAAGCCTTGTCTGCGACAAAACGCTTGATGTCGCGGATACCCACGGATTCATCCAGGTCGTTTCTGTTGCATGCTGCCTGGCAGGGATGGTTGCAGATTCTGCCGCATACAGAGGGGAAGGGGTTGGACTGACGAATAAGGCGGTATGCATCCTCATATCTGCCGGCACCTGCCAGAGCGATATAGCCCTGAACATCCGTTCCGGCAGGACATGCAGTGCCGCAGGGAGGTACATACCCCGGCATTACTCCGGGAGTAACTTTGATTGCATCGGTGGGGCAATGGCGTTCACAGTTTTTGCAGCCAACGCATTTGCTCTGATCCACACGTGCTACTCTTTCTACGATCTTCACTGTTTTTCTCCTTTCAATTTTTGAACCTCTATATTTAACTATAGTGTTCTCAATGGTGTTTTTCTGCGAGTTTCTCCTTGAGGCGAGTCCGGAGAAGGCCGGCAACGGTAGCCGCGACAGTTTCTTTGCTCCAGCCGTCGCTGATGCCTTTAATGACAGCATCAATGCAGAGCTCAACCTCGTCGTGAGGTCCGGGCAGAGCAACAAAGGTTGTAACACCCTCCTGACCCACGCAGATGCGAATACCGTCTTTGCTGTGTCTGCCGTGGCCTGCATGGAACTTTGCGATGTAAGGAGCCGCAGCACTGCTGTCCAGAAGCTGAATGGCTTCCACGCTGAAATCTTTATTTTCAGCGCCTACGCCGCCCGTGGTAATGCACAGGCCGTAGCCCATTTCCGCGGCCCGGGAAAGTCCGGCAGTGAAAAGTCTCAGGTCATCCTTCATTACCTCGCCTTTATCCACAGTAAAGCCGGCCTCGGTCAGCTTCTGCATGATGAAGGGGGTGTTGGTGTCTTCAATCTCCCCTGCTTCCACCTCAGCGCCTGTGGGGAAAACGATAGCCCTCTTTGCAATGTTCAACCTGATCTGTTCTGCCAGGGCTTTTGAGCGGCTCATTTCCAGCTGTGCCTCGAAAATACTCTCGTCGTCGCCGGCAATCCAGCCAAGCATACCGTTGGAGACAACAGAAGCGTTGGCTTCCAGTCCCACGCCCTTGATTCGGCCAAGCTGTTTGAGCAGGGTTTCCTCTTTGGAGACAAACTTCTCCGGGTCCAGGTGGCTGCACAGTACATCCAGGCAAACGAAGCTGTCCCGGACGTCAATAACAAGTACATCCTCCCGGGAAACGCCGATCACATCGGCCACTACGTCTGAAAGCTCATTCAGATTTGTCCCATTGAGATGTATGCCCTGTATGGTAAGCTCGTGCTTATTGAACAGCTGATACTGGGAGTGCTGATATTTGGCAGCCTGAACCTCTTTCACTTCCAGCCGCAGATCCATCAGCGGAGCATCGATTATGGCCCGGCCCACGCCGATAATGTCGGCACCGGCGGCAATAATCTCCTCAATCTGATCCAGAACCACTCCTCCGCCGTATGCCAGGCTGAGCTTTCGCTCTTCATCCCCGGTCTGCAGCTCACTGAGGGCACTGCGCAGGGCTTCGGAGACTGCTTTCAGGTCTTCAATTTTTCCACTGTCCACATAAATAGTGTCTGCGCCGGAGTAAAGGGCAGTAAGAGCTTCCCGGACGATGTTGCCGTTTTCATAGCGGCCTTTGACCTGAATGACTTTTTTACGGTCATTGATACCAGCGACTGCGATCAGCGCTTTCTGCACGCCACCGAAGATGGCCACATAATTCTTGTCCAGATAGATCATGGGCTCATCGCACATGCGAACAGAGACGCCGCCTGTCAGCATGGCCTGGCGAAGTTTGTTTTTGATTTCTCCGGGCATTTTTTTCCAGGAGCCGCAAACGATCTTCGCCCGGCTGCTGACCTTACGGCTGAATGCTCTCGCCGCCGTGGCCACGCCGGAATATTTGGAGATCTCACTGATGAGGCTGTCCTCCGCTGTACAGATCTGGGTGGGCATTCCGGAAAACTCCATGAGCATATCCCCGGCAAAGACCTCTTCACCTTCATGCACTGCGTAGGTGACAGAAAGCCCAATCTCCTCCGCCTTTTTCAGGGCAGCAGGTATGCCGGATACGATACCGTCACTGTCTGTATAGATTCCGGCGGTTACTTTGTCGGAACCGTTTTTTTGGAAAATCAGTTCTCTGATGTCAGCCATAACTTTATCAATCCATGTTGTAAACAACTTCAAACGCGTCATGCACCGCACCGAAGATGTCTCCTACTCTGCGGGCAGAGCCGATCTGGTAAATGGTAATGTTTCTGCCTCTGAAACTCTCGGCAAGAGCGTTGACGGGACGGAGACCTATGGCCAGTACGGTGGTGTCGCATTCCAGCTGTTCGGGTTCAGTGGATCCGTCAGTTTTCTGGATCAGCGCGCCCTTTTCGTTGACTTCCAGCAGCTTCATACCGGTGAGCATGTTGACCTTGTACTGCTCCAGCATGGCCTTGAGCATCATCTTGGGCTGCTTGGGTACGAACATCACGTCCATCACCGAGGGCATAGCCTCAAGCAGAGAGACCTCATAGCCGTCACGGGCCAGAGCAACAGCCGTCTCGCAGCCAATCTGACCACCGCCGGCCACAAGCACCTTCTTACCGGTGCTCACCTTGCCTTCCAGCACATCCAAAGCGGAGACTGCCTTGTTGATGCCCTTGATGGAGGCAGGAGCGACACTTTCTGCGCCGGTAGCCAGAATGACGGTGTCAAAGCCGCGGATCTGGACCTCATCTGCGGTAATAAGGGTGTTAAGATGTACAGGAACCTTGTTGTCACGCAGCTCGCCGATCAGCCAGTCCTTGTATCTGCGGACGTCGACCTTCATGGAATCGGCACCTGCAGCCAGAACTTCGCCGCCCAGAGCGCAATTTTTCTCAAAAAGCTCTACGGTGTGGCCGCACTCTGCTGCAGTGATCGCAGCCTGCATACCCGCAGGGCCGCCGCCGATAACGGCAATCTTTCTGGGATTGACCGCCTTGCGGGGACGAGTGTTCAGTTCTCTGGTGGCTCTGGGATTTACAGCACAGCCGCCGGCAATTCCTCTTTCCACCATATTGCCGTAGCAACCTACATTGCACCCAATGCAGGGGCTGATCTTCTCAGGAATGCCCATCTCGATTTTCCTGGGGAAATAGGGGTCAGCCAGCGCAGGACGGGCCAGAACAACGCCGTCCACCTTGCCGGATTCCACTGCGTGGAGGCAAAGGTCAGGATCGCCCATTCTGGAACGGGCCAGAACAGGAATACCCACCTGCTCCTTCACCTGCGCGTACAGATCCAGTGCGTGCCCCTTGGGCATATAGCCGGGAGGACATGCGTGATAGAAGGAGTCGTAAATGCCAACGTCAGCCAGAATGGCGTTAACACCGGCCTTCTCCAGCAGTTTCGCAATCTCAATGGCCTCTTCCACGGTACGGCCGGCCTCGTTTTCGCCGGTGAGAGAACCCTTGTTCAAAGCAGTGATGAAGCTCTTGACGCCGAGACCAATGGTAACAGCAAAATCGCTGCCACAGACCTGATGAATTCCTTCAACCATTTCGGTGATTACGCGAACCCGGTTTTCCAGGCATCCGCCGTACTCATCTTCTCTGTGGTTCGCGATAGGCATAAGGAAATTGTCCAACAGGTAGCCCCAGTGGGCTGCGTGCAGGTCCACACCGGCGAAACCGCTGTCCTTCATCAGAGCAGCAGCCTTGATCATGCACTCCTGCTTCTTGTGGATCTGATCCACCGTAATCTCTCGGTTGCGCTCATTGGGAAAGTTGAAGGTCTCTACTGCAGAAGGAGCAAGGGCCCCGCGGGAGTTACGGCCACCGCCCATACCCACTTCGCCGAACACTTTCGTGCCATATGCGCCGCAGCGCTCCACCAGCATACTGGCCATTTTCTTGTATCTGCCCGGTGCATACAGCGGGTTTTCTACTAATGTAGGCGGATAGTTGTCTACCAGATTGTCGACCATGGCCACGCCAAGGAAGACCGCACCGAAGCCGCCTTTTGCCCGCTCGGTGTAATAGGCAATGCCGTCGTTATTCAGTGCGCCATAGGAGTCATACATCTGGTTGCATCCCATAGGGCCCATAATGAAACGGTTCTTAATCTGCTGTTTTCCGATATTAAAAGGAGTGAAAAGAATATTGTATTTATCGCTCATCGTGTCACCTCGTAATGAAAAATCTGGAGGGTGTACTGCACAAGAGCCCTGTTTTTGGCAGAGCCCTCGTGCAAAAGAAGAACGCAGTGGTATCTTAGGCTTTCTTAACAGCCTCAGCCCATCTTGTCTCAAGCTGATCGACCTGCTCTTTGGAGTAGCCAAGCTGGCCAAGGATCTCATAGTTGCCGCAGCCGAAGCCTTCAAGAGGTTTGTATTCCGGTTTGTCGGCTGAGAATTCAAAGGGGCTGCCCACTAGACGACGGGTTCTCAGGGCCATTCCTTCGGGCATGGGGATGTCGGCAAACCAGCCGGCCTCATTGTAATGGGGGTCCTGGTCCACATCTTCATAGGTGTATACTCTGGAGCAGGGCAGCCCGGCAGACAGCAGCGCTTTTTCCGCGTTTGCCGCAGTACCCATTTTCTCCAGCCACTCATACAGCACCGGCATCAGAATTTCGGTATTTTCCAGTCGCTTCATGTTGGAAGCAAAGCGGGGGTCCTCGCAAAGCTCAGGACGGCCGATGAGGCGGAAGAAGCGGAAGGTCAGGCTGTTGTTGGAGCAGGCAATGATGATGTACTTGCCATCGGGACATCTGAAGGTGCCGTAGGGGCAGAGCAGGTTGGAACCCTGACTGCCGGTCTTTTTCGTCTCCCGGTGGTAGATGCGCTGGTCATCCAGCTTTACCGCCATGGACGCAAGGGTTTTCACCAGAGAGATGTCCACATACTGGCCCAGACCGGTTCTTTCACGGTAGTACAGCGCGGCATTGATTGCGCCGAATCCGGAGGTTGCGGCGCCGTAGTCGCCGATTTCACAAAAGACCTTTACCGGACCGGTGTTGTCGTCGCCGTTGTAGTACATCATGCCCGATGCGCCCTGCGCAATTACGTCATAGCCGGGTCTGTCCGCATAAGGGCCTTTGTGACCCCATGCGGAGATGGAGCCGTAGATCAGCCGGGGGTTAATCTCCCGCAGGGCTTCATAGCCCAGCCCCAGTCTGTCCATTGCGCCGGGCCGGTTGCTTTCCAGTACGATGTCGGCGGTTTTGCACAGCTCTTTGGCGATTTTCAGACCTTCCGGGTCTTTCAGGTCAAGAACCAGAGATTTTTTGCCGTGGTTTAGGGTGTGATATTGGGCGCTGACACCGTCAAACATGGGAGGGTATCCACGGCTGTCATCGCCGTAAACCGGACGCTCCACATGAATGACGTCTGCGCCGTACTCGGCAAGCCAACGGCCGATTGTGGGGCCGGCAATATTGGTAGTAAACTCAACGACGCGAAGTCCTTCGTATAATCTCACTTCTATGCTCCTTTATTCTGCAAGAGGATTGAATTTTTCAAAATTGTCCCAATCGGTGCAGTACCAGGGCTGGGTGCCAGAGATTTCCCGGGTAACTCTGGTTTTGTTCAGCAGGTGGCGGAAGGTCAGGTTTTCGGAGACAGAGTTGCCGCCCCAGGTGCCGCAGCCGATGGTAATAGAGGTGATGATAGGGATTCTGCCGCCCATGGTGGGCTGGTTGATGTGAAATCGGCCCACAGGAATACGCTTCGCCGCATACTCTACATGGTCATCATTGGTGGTCCACAGGGTACTGGTGTGTCCAGCGCCCTCTACCTCAAGGTTTGCAACAGCCCGGTCAACCGCATCCTCGAATTTTTCATAAACGGTGTAGCGAACGATAGGGAAGAGAATCTCGCGGCAGAGAACCTCGGCCTCGCCCCAGGCCTGATTCTTGACCAGCATGATCTTGGCGGTCTCGGGAATGTTCAGGCCGCACATTTCGCCCACCTGATAAGGGAACTTGCCCACAACTGCTCTGTTGAGCTTGGTGCCACCGTCAGGGAACACCAGAGCACGAAGGGCCGCAATATCTTCATCCTTATCAATGAGGAAAGCGCCATGCTCCTGCATGTATCCCTTCCACTGCTCCAGCTGCTGGGCATGGATATGTACGGTCTGGGCACCTGCGCAGGGAACACCGTTGTCCTTGGCGCGGTGTGCTACACACAGGGTCGCCTGTCTCTCCAGCTCAGCGTCGCTGATGCCCAGATCAACGATTTCCTGAACGTTTCCCTGACCCACACCGAATGCAGGCTTACCGGAGGAGTATGCAGCCTTGACACGGCCGGCACCGCCGGTGGAAATGCAGGCGTCACAGGTGCTCATCATCAGGTTGGTTGCCTCTCTGCTGGCGTACTCTTCGCTGATGCACTGAATCAGGTCAGCAGGAGCACCTACGGATTCAAGCGCCTCTCTCAGCAGCTTAACCATCTTCACAGACAGCCGCACGGACATGGGGTGAGGCGCGATAATCACGGAGTTGCGGCCCTTCAGTGCCATCATGGCGTTGCCGATGATGGTGGCCACAGGGTTGGTGCTGGGCATAACGCAGCCGATTACGCCCATGGGCTTGTAGAGAATCTTGATGCCGGGCTCCAGAGGGCTGTCTTCATAGTCCACAGTGTTCTGGCCCTTGCAAATAGCCCACTGGCCGAAGACAATGCCCTTCAGTTTGGACATCTTATCGTTTACGTTGCCCATCTTGGTCTCGTTGAGAGCATCAGTGCAGAGTTCCTCTGCATATTCGCAAGTCTTCATACCGATGGCGCGAAGCACTTCGTCCACACGGCGGTTGGTGGTAAACTCGCGTTCAAACTTTTTCTGTGCTACCTTGCTCTTGGCATACAGGCCCTGCATATACTCTTCCAGCTGTTCGGGAGTGATGACTTGATTTTCGCTCATGGTTTTACCTCATTTCGAAAAAATTTGTATTTTTTGTAGATTTATGCGTTGTTTTCATTGTATCACCCTTTCTTTTTCGTGAAAAATACCAAAAATGCATTGCCCAAGGCCTGCCGCTATTCATTATTTGTTTGACAAAGCACAGGGCTTTCGTTATTATGGATAAAAAGCTAGAAAGGGGTATGCGGACTATGGATTTTGACAGCATAAATTATTTTCTCAGCATTTGTACCTCCGGCAGTTTTTCCGAAGCGGCAAAAAGATTGTATATCTCTCAGCCCACCCTGAGCCGGCGCATCACGGCGCTGGAAGACGAGCTGGGCACTGAGCTGTTTTCCCGTAAGAGTACCGGCATCTCCCTTACCCCGGCCGGAAAGGTCTTCTATGAGGAGCAGACCAAGCTCATGAATTCCCAGTTTCGTCTGATCGAAAAAATGAAATCCTTCCGGCAGGAATATGCCGGCACCTTGAATATCGGCATCCGGGAGGATCTCTCTTATGATCTGATTCTGAGAACCGCAATGTATGTCAAGTCCGTCCACCCCAATCTGGACATCCGTATCTTTGCGTACAGCACTAATGACTTGGCCGAACGGTATATAGCAGGCCAAATTGACATTGCGTTCAACCTGAGAGATTATTTTCCCGGACATTATCCCGGCGTTGTTGAGACCGTTTTGAAAATTTCCCCTACTATCCTCATCCCCAAAAGCCACAGGCTTTATGATATACATCCTTTAAAGTTGTCTGATATTGTGGGAGAACAGTTTGTCATCATGAAAAGAGGCTCCGGTATGCAAAAGTACACGCTGAACATGTTTGAAAAACACGGAGTAAGCTTCAAGGATGCATTTGCCTGCAATTCGTCAACCGCACGGCTCTCTACCGCCGTCTTAAACGGCTATCTCGCTATCGGTTCCTCATACTGGATGGACGAGCAAAGCCCAAAAGATTTTTTCCGTTCCGTCATTGTTCCCGACTCCAATATCAACTACGCAGATTTATGTATTGCCTACCAGCCAGAAAACACGCTGGCCAGCCGCTTTGCCTCCTATTTGCAGAACATGCACTTTGATGAAGAATACAGTGAAATGGAAACCCTGATCATTGACTGATCCCCCCCGGCAACAGCAAAAGCACCCCATTTGCTTCATTGGCGAGCAAATGGGGTGCTTTTTCCCGTCTGTACACAGCTGGAATACCGAAAACGAATAGCTGTCTGGGATCAGGTATACAGCTTTGGCATTTCAAAGGGGATGAAAAATATGCTATTTTGTAGAAAGAAGTGAAAATTTCGACAAAAATTGTTATTAATGGAGGGAAAACAAAATGGTTAAAAGCTTCAGCATTGCAAAAAAGCCCCGGGTACTGTTCGGCGTTGGTCTTACAACTGAGGCACCGAAAGAATTGAAGAAAGCAGGCTGCAAAAACATCTTCGTTTTGAGCGATCCTGTTTTGAAAAAGATGGGTGCATTTCAGCCGCTGTACGACGCACTGGACTCAGAAGGACTGGACTATGTTATCTGCGATGAATTTGACCGTGACCCTACGGACGTCATGGTAAACCATGTGGCATCCATTGCCGTTGAAGCGAAGATCGACGGCATTATCGGTATCGGCGGCGGGGCTACCATGGATATTGCCAAATGCGTAAACCAGCTGATCCACAGCGAGTTTCCCATCAACCGGTATCTGGCCCCGGACTTTGCGACCCCCAACCCCGGCGTACCTCTGGTGCTGATTCCCACCACCCCTGGCACCGGCAGCGAGACTTCTTCTGCCCTTTCCCTGATTGACACCGTAAACAATGTAAAAACCGGCAATGTTACGGAAAACAACATTGCCACTCTGGCCATTGTAGACCCCACTTACTGCATGACCATGCCCGACAGTCTGACCGCCCAGTCCGGGCTGGATACCATGTGCCATGCGGTGGAATCCATTGTATCCGCACAGCGCAATCATATGAGCACCGCACTGTCCCTGAAGAGCTTTGAGCTGGTCTGGAACAATCTGCCCAAAGCGCTGAGCGACGAAAACTGCCTTGAAGTGCGCGCGGAAATGTCCGCTGCTGGACTTATGGCCGGTATCGCCTACACTGATGCCCAGGTGAATTTCGGCCATTTCATCATTCATGCCCTGGGTGCCAGATATCACACCCCTCACGGTGAACTGTGCGGTGTTGTACTCCCCTATCTTGCAGAGTTCTGCACAAAGTATATGTCCGCGGAAATGGCACAGATTGCCCGGATTATCGGCATTGATCCCGCGGCGGAAAACTTCGGCGCAGAGATGGCTGAAAAGATTCGCGTCTTTGTCCGTGGAACCGGCCTGCGCTCACTGGCCGGCTGCGGCATTCCCAAAGAAGAGGTTCTGGAAATGACAGAAATGATGTATGGAGGCTTTCAATCCAGCAGAGCCACCGCGTCCTGCATGAAGCAGGCTCCGAAAGCAGAATTTACGCATTTTATCGAAAAAATTGCGTCTGATCAATAAGCTCCCGAGCCTTTTGCCCTACCATAATAAACTTGAAGAATTTCTTTGATGAACATCCCAAGGCAGCGCTGGCTTTTTCCCGGAGCGCGGAATCTGCTTACCTTCTCTATGAGGCATTGAAATGCGGCGCGGATATCCCACCCTATTTCGTAAATACCCAGTTTCATTCCCGGTTTGAAGAGGAAAATACACGGAGATTATGCGCCCAGATGGGGGGGACAGCTCAGTACAATCCAACCTGACATCCTGTCCGTGGCTTAGATTACCCCCGAGCATGAGCTTACAGATCATGGTGTCCGTGGAATTTCTCATCCAGGAACAGGTTCCGAACCCAGTATTGCAGTTTGCGGAAGAGGTATAGGCTGTTTTCAGCCAGGATGTGTTGGAAGAACCGTTTGCCGCCACATCTCCAATGGTGTAGATCCGGTTGGTTCCGCCAAGGGTTTCCGCCCCTACCCAAGACCAAATGATGTTGGGGATCAGCGTGGAGCCGTTCTGCGTAATACTCAGCTTGCCGTAGTGGCATCAAGATAGTTCTGAATTGCCAGATTGCTGGCGCCCAGGTATTTCAGAACCGCCGCGTACAGGGAACTGTCTGTCGCCACAGTTTCGCCCTTTGCTACATTCAGCTTATCCCATGCGCCATAGCTGTTGCCAAGAATAATCCTGGCAAGAAACTGTTCAATGGCATAGCTGCCGTTCGTTTCATTGCGGACGATATAGGGGGATGTCTCGGGCTTTCCCGCTCTGCAGGATGTTGATAACGCTGCCGTGAGAATTATATCGGTTGTAGCACTGATCGTACAGGTAATAGACGATTTGCATGGTCACGCCAACGGCAACCATAATACTGGATCCGCTTCCCGCAGCATTTCCACCACCGCCGCCGTCACCGATCTCAGAACCTGAGCTGCCGCCGTTGCTTGCATAGGTGTTGAAAGATCCCACAAGGTCAAGAACCATTGGAATTTCGCTATCCACTTTGGCAAGCTCTATAAATGATATAGTTTGCGTCCTGCCCGTTCGCAGAGCGATTTGGGCAAAAAAAGACCTTGAGAAGCAGTCGTTTCTCAAGGTCTTTTATCCAAATCAGATTGCCGGAACAGGCGAATTTAACCCAAATGAGCGATTTTTCCGTCTCTGCATCAGTTTTAGCATCATTTGATGTAAGTTTGATGTAAAGATGTATTTTCGGGGCTTTCCTCAAACCCGCAAAGCCTTGCAAAACCAGGCTTTTTCGGCTTTTCAGTTCTCCAAGGGCTTCATTGTCGGGAACAAAATAACGTCGCGAATCGAGCTTGCGCCGCACAGCAGCATGGCGCAGCGGTCGATGCCGAAGCCCAGGCCGCCGGTAGGCGGCATGCCGTACTCGAGCGCCATGACGAAGTCCTCGTCCATCATGTTGGCCTCTTCGTCGCCGTGGGCGCGCTTTTCGGCCTGCGCCTTGAAGCGCTGATACTGATCGATGGGGTCGTTGAGCTCGGAGAAGGCGTTGCCCATCTCGCAGCCGCAGATGAACATCTCATAGCGCTCGGTGAGCGCAGGCTGCTCGGGGCTGCGCTTGGCCAGCGGGCTGACCTCGACCGGGTACATGGTGATGAACGTCGGCTGGATGAGCGTGGCCTCGACCTTCTGGTCAAAGGTCTCATAGAGTGCGTTGCCCCACGTGTGGGCGACGTTTTCCATGTCCACGCCCACGCTCTTGGCGAGGGCGACCGCCGCGTCCGCGTCACCAATGATCGCCATAAAGTCGGCTCCGGTAACTTCCTTAACAGCGTCTGCCATGGTCACGCGGCGCCAGCTCGGTGTGAGGTCCACATCGTGGCCCAGCCACTGGAGCTGATACGTGCCGAGGATCTCCTTGGCAGCGCCGGAGAGGATGCCCTCGAGGATATCCATCATGCCGTCAAGGTTGGTGTAGGCCTGATAGAGTTCACAGGTCGTGAACTCCGGGTTGTGCTTGGTGTCCATGCCCTCGTTGCGGAAGATGCGGCCGACCTCATACACGCGCTC
>OLOU01001468.1_pt1 | contig 16084 bp, 19 predicted proteins | sample 1672101 | NCBI WGS metagenome assembly OLOU01 (sample SAMEA3136645, study PRJEB25190) | human gut metagenome | biome: human gut; feature: human-associated habitat; material: faeces | place: Austria | collected 2013
GGGGGCTGCTCAGCCCCGCCGACACCCTCCACCGGTTTAATGATCTGGTGGTCGAAGCGGGAGAAGGGCGGGACAACTTTGTCCCCTCTGGCTTTCCCCGCCTCGATGAGATTCTGGGCGGCGGTTTCATCCGGTCTGGCCTGTACATTTTGGGGGCGCGTCCGGCAATGGGCAAGTCCACCTTTGCCGTGAATCTGGCGGACAATATCGACGGAAACGTTCTGCTCGTGTCTCTGGAAATGAGTCCAGAGCAACTGACGGCAAAGCGCGTTGCTCGTCTGACAGGGATTCCTGCCGGAAAACTGCTGCGCGGTGCCGTGACCGACGAGGACTGGCAGAAAATTGCCGTTGCGAACTCAGTGCTTTCAGAACAGGGCGTTTACATCAATTCCCGCTACGGGTTGACCGTGCCACAAATCCAGCTATTGGCGCAATCCGTGCCGGAGCTGCGGGCGGTGATCGTGGACTACCTGGGGTTAATCCAGCCCGCCACCCGGGGCGGAAACACCTATGAAACCGTCACCGCCATCAGCCGGGAGCTGAAGCTGCTTGCGATTTCCCTGAGCGTTCCGGTGATTTGCCTTTGCCAACTGTCCCGGTCGGTCGAGAGCCGGGAGGATAAACGCCCCCGGCTGTCAGACCTGCGGGATTCAGGAGCCATTGAGCAGGACGCTGATGCCGTGCTGTTCCTCTGGCGCGATGGCCGGAACGAGACTCCCCCCACCGACGGGAATCCGCTGCTTGCGCAGCTGGACGTGGCCAAGAACCGCCACGGCGCGACCGGCGAAACACAGTTTTCTTTCTGGATGAGGACAAGCACGTTCAAAGAGATTTCGTAATTGCCAGAGCCAAGAGCCGGAGCAGCCCAATTCATGGGGCTTAGGCTCATTGCCTAGCCCCCCACATCAGGAGGTTAGACGATGAGCAAATGGGAAAAATACGAGGAAGAGAAGAAAAAGCTTAAGAAAATGGGGCTTTCTCATTCTGAATATGAGAAAGCTATCATAAATCTGCGTAAAAAAATTGAAAATTTGACATCAGGAGGTCACGAACATGACAAACACAAAGGAGTTTTCCTACACCATCGAGAAGCATTTTGGAACCGTGAGCGTTGCCGGTTCCCTGCCCCTTGAGCTGAATCTGGTGTCGTTCGCCGGAGCGCCTGCTCGGTACGATCTGCGGAAATGGCGGGATAAGGCGAACGGAGAGCACACCATGCAGAAGGGGATTACCCTGACCCGGGAGGAGCTGTGCGATCTGCGCGCTTTCCTCAACGGCATAGAGGACATCTGACGGATACATACCGGGAGCTATTGGAGGGTTTATTATTTTTTTGGGGGTTTGATTTCAAAGACCCCCCGCCCTTTTCCCCTCTACCCCCCCACCGCGAACAGGAGGAAACCATGAACAACGAAAGCGCAAAGAGAACGCTGATAAGCTGCATTCTTCGGCAGCTCCAGAAGATGGACGCTGAGACGCTGCGGGAGGCATACGCCGCCGTAAGCCGGATATCGGACAGAGGAAAGAAAGGCTATTAACGCCCCACACGGTTCCTTTTTGGGACGTGTGGGAAACCCCTGTATGTATCCAAACAAGCCGGAAAACACACCACAGCGTGTCATTTCCAAGTGAGCGATACTAAGGCGGCAGCTATTGCCATCGGCAGTAAACCATACACGGCGGCAGCCTGCACCTGTGACAGCATAACATTTGCACTTCGCTCTTTTCTAGACTAAATATGAATGAAATACAAACAAAATATGAATATAATGTGAACAAAATAGAGAGGATTATCGAGAAACGATAAGAGAGGGTGTGTCGCATATATCTATACCTTATCGAATGACCCCACCCCCTTCCCCGCTATCCCCCCGGGGGGTGGGTGGCTCAAAAGAAAGCCTGTTAGTGCTAGCCCATATTTCAAGCCTGCAGGGGAGTTATTGCCAGGCAGGCAGACCGCACGGCAGCCACAAAGGAACCGCCGGGCAGCATTTCAAGATGCTTGCCCGGCTTGCTTCTGTAATTCCCTCTGTAGCGCCCAGAGACGGCCTGTAACAGATGAACTCCGGTTTCAGGGTGGTTACCATGCTTTCCTCGTCAATCTGCCTCAGCTGTCCGTGTACGAGATATCGCCATGATTGGCGGTATAAGATTCCTCGTTGCCGCTCAGATATTGCAATCTTCCCTTGCTTTTTGTCATTCTCTGTGCTATGCTGTCGATGGTGCTACCAGTAACGGTAGGCGGTCAGCCCCCATCATCGGGGGTAGCTTCTGCGCCCCCACTTTTCAGAGAGGGGGTGTGCGAATGGTTACATACTCCGACCTTATCCAGATCGGCATTTTAATCGTTGGCATTATCAGCCTGTTTATTGCGGCTAATAACAAGAAGTAACCGCCCCTGTCCCCACAGTTTGGCGGTTACTTCTCGTAACTCATAGACTTCGGGGCTGACCGTCTACCGGTAGCACCCTCGTTTCCTATACTATACCTCGATTTTGAGGGATTGTCAACACTCCCGCCACTCAGGCGGGAATTTTTATTCCGTGGGGGTGGTATCCGGTGTGTTGTCCCGCTCCATCGTTTCTGTGATTGCTCTACTGATAAAAGAATTTAGGCTTTCGCCTTGCTTTTCTGCATGAGCCTTTGCGATGTGCTTTTGTCCCTTTGGAACACGGACTCGCATTTCGTCGAATTTTTCAAGGTATTTGTCAGTTGCTTTGCGTTGCGCTGCGCTGACCTTCTTTTCTGTGCCTGACATAATCTCCTCCGATCGCCTGAAATGTGTGTGGGAGGGGGCTATAAAAACGCCCCCTTCTCCACCGTACTTGTATTATATCACAGATTTCTATATGCGTCCATATAGAATATTCAACGAATATGTACCCATATATTTGTGCATTATCCCATCTTGATATATGGGAACATATATGATAATATATAGCCATGAAGAACAGGACAGCCCAATTTCAACACCGCTTGTTGTAAGTCCTATACCAAACACAAAGAGGCGGAGGCAGCACGGAGAGACGGCAAACAAAATCTTAGGAGGTAAACAAATGGAAGAAAAACGACTGACCCCGATCAAGGCCATCCGTGCCAAGTGCCTTGACTGCTGCTGCGGCAACTCCAACGAGGTCAAACTATGCACCTGCACCGGATGCGCCCTGTACCCCTATCGGGAGGGACACAACCCATTTATCCAGAAACAGGAGTGGACAGAAGAACGTAAGGCAGCGCAAAAAGCCCGCATGGCGCAAAACATCCATTCGCCTATTCGGGAGAAATCCGCAAACTAGCCCCGGAGGTATAAACCACCCCACCCAATGTAGTTTGTCCGAAAACCCGCCAGCTACACGCGGGGGAAACGGCTCAGAAACGATTTTAACAACCATCCGCCACCACGAAAGGAGAAAACCATGAGCATCAACGAATTGGAAATGAAATGTCAGGAGCTTAGAGAGCTGCAGCGGCTGATTGAGGAAGCCCAGGCAGAAGCGGAGACAATTAAGGACGCCATCAAGGCACACATGGGCGATTCTGAGACGGCCTATGCCGGGGAGTACAAGATCACGTGGAAACCCGTCACCACCGTCAGAATCGACACCACGGCCTTGAAAAAGGCAATGCCGGAGGTCGCCCAGGCATTCACCCGGCAGACCACCGCCCGGAGGTTTACCCTTGCATAAGAAAAGCCCCTTGTGCAAGCCCTGGAAAGCATCAGCACAAGAAGCCTTAATCACCCCGGCGGGGTTGTGAATATTATACCCCACACCCCGCCACAAGTCAAGAAATATCAGGAGGAAAGAACAATGGATGATCGCGAGATACTAAAAACGGAACTCATGAAGCTGCTGGATGAAATACCGCTGGAACGGCTGAAAGCATTGTACATCAAGGCACTTGTTGCCAGTAGTGCAAAGGTCGTGAATCCCGACTGTAGGCAAGGAACGGAGCCTAGAGAAGAAATTATTGCGTGGATTGTGGAGCAATTGCGGAAGTTGCCATTGGGGTACCTTTATCAGGTACGCGGCTTCGTTCGCGGCTTTTATGAAAGCGAGGAGGTGAAAGCATGAACGCCCGGGACGAGCTTGCTCGAATGATAGCATGCGCAGACGCGCACCAGCTTGCAATCATTGAGGATATTGCGCGCAGGATAGCCGCCGGGGAAAGTGATGAAAGCATTGCTGCCCGCTACGGCTTGAAAAGGACTGCAAGCGGTGAGTATGAAAAAGTGAAGTGTTCCGATGATATGTCTAATAAAACGGGCTGCGCTTTGCGGTCACAGATTTGATGGCTATTTGATGGCTAAAGCTGCAACAAAATACAAATAGCCATCAAACGACGCAAAGCAAGAAAACCGGAAAACCGTTGCGGTTCAATAACTTTCATAACTTTACAAAATGATAGAAAATGGCAAAAACAGCACTCGTAATGAGAAGGTCGCCTGTTCGAGTCAGGTCACTAGCTCCATTAAAACCGCCGCTTTTATGAGAAAGCGCGGTTTTCTTGTGTAAAAAGTTACGCAGCTCTTTCGGCCATAGATTTTATCCCGTCATTTTTCCGTCAATAACAAATTCAACCCGTACAGCCGCAAAACTGTGTCCGAATTTTTTATGCTTTTTCTCTCAGCAGTCTGGGTTTTGGCATCAGGATATCATCAAGCATTTCCGACGGTCGAGCCTGCACTTCTTTCACGAGAGAGACCTCCTCATTATCGTAGTTGTGTGGTCGGCAAACCACTTCTGCTATAATGGGGAGTTTTTTCCCTGTCTGCTTTACTCCTCGCTGGAAGCTATTCTTTTGCCCCCGGCATAGCTGGGGGTTAACTTTGGTCAACCAAGACGATAGCGCTGTCCGCATTATGCGGACAGCGCTATCATCATGTTTATTACCATCAGAACCGTCAGAACGATCACACCGGCACTGAAAAAGAAGCATTTCAGGCACCTGCGGTCGATCCACTCGCTCTGGATGTACGCCCGGACCCGGGCACGGTTGGCGATCAGAATTGCCACCGCCGCCGCGAAAAATCCGGTGAAAATCGTCAGCTCGAGCACCGACGCCGCCACTTCCGGAAGATTTGCCGTCAGACGGCTCAGAAGGTCTGCCAGCACCAGATTGTTGAAGATATGGAGCGCCATCGACCAGCCGACGGAATACTCCACCGCCACATATCCCAGCACCAGTCCCACCAGAAACGCGTAGGGCGTTTGCAGCAGGTTCCCGTGGAACAGCCCGAACAGGAACGCGGAACCCAAGATGGCAAACCGCTTGCCGTAAGGCCGCAGCGACCGCAGGAGGAAGCCCCGGAAGATCAGCTCCTCCGAAATAGGCGCCAGAAACGATGCGTACAGGAACATGCTGACGGTGTCCGAGCTGCCGGAAACGGCGTCCAGCGTCCCGGTGGCAGACCGGCCGAAGCAGTTCATCACCAGCTCAAGAAGATTGATCCAGACAAAATTTACCATCTGCGTTCCGGCGCACAGGCACACCATGCACAGCAAAGTTCCCGGTTTCATGGGTTTTTCCCGTCTCAGCACTTCCCCGCCCCAGAATTCTCTGCCCTTCCATGCGTACAGGATCACCAGAGCGACGGCCACGGCGGCGATGTACCCCCATGCGTTTCCGGTCAGAGCGGACACGTCCGGCACATACTGATCGTTTCCCTCTATGAAAGCATTCAGGTATCCCGCGATCACATCCCGCAGCATCGCCATGGAAACCAGAATGTTCATCAGGACATAGTATCCCACCAGCGTCCAGCCAACGGGGCTGAAACGCTTACGGAGCCATTTGTTGATCTGTTTCTCGTTCATAGTTTTCCTCCATAATGATTGTCTCCGCCGTCATAATGCCGTCGATGGCCGCGGACATGATGCCCCCGGCGTAGCCCGCGCCCTCTCCCGTGGGGTACAGCCCCCGAAGGGAAGACTGCCGGGAGGAATCCCGGATAATTCGCACCGGGGAAGAACTGCGGGTCTCCGGCGCGGTCATCACCGCGTCCGGGTCTGCAAAGCCTTTCAGCTTCCCGTCCAGCCGGGGCAGCGCCTGGGCAATGGCGTCGGTGATCTTCCCGGGAAGCACGTCGTGCAGGTCGCACCAGGTCACCCCCGGACGGTAAGTCGGCGTTACCCGTCCCGGCCGGTCGCTGGGTCTTCCGGCGAGGAAATCCCCCACTCTTTGCGCCGGGGCGCGGTAGCTGCCGCTGACGCGGTAGGCGTTTCCCTCGATCTCCCGCTGCCAGCGCATTCCGCCGAGGTTGCCCTCGTAGGGGAAATCAGCGGGATTCACCGTCACCAGCAGTGCCGCGTTGGCGTTTTCTCCGTCCCGGTCGGCATAGCTCATGCCGTTGGTGACCACCCGGCCTTCCTCGCTGGCCGCCGCCACCACATATCCGCCCGGGCACATGCAGAAGGTATACACCGTCTCCCCGTCCAGATGCTCCACCAGCTTGTAGTCCGCCGGGGGCAGGGCGGGATTTTCGCCGCCGTACTGGGCAATGTCGATGTCCCGTTGCTTTTGCTCGATGCGCACGCCCATGGCGAAGGGCTTCGGCTCCATGGGAACGCCGGAAGCATCCAGCATTTCAAAGGTGTCCCGGGCGCTGTGTCCGATGGCCAGCACCGCCCGGTCGCAGGGAATGACCGTCCCGTCGGCGATTTTCAGTCCGGTCAGGCGTCCGTTCTCCGTACACAGGCCGGTGACCTGCGTGTTGAACCGCACCTCGCCGCCCAGAGAGATGATGCGTTTGCGCAGATTCTGCACCACGGTCAGCAGCACGTCGGTGCCTACGTGGGGCTTGGCGTCATAGAGAATATCCTCCCTTGCCCCCGCCGCCACAAACTGTTCCAGAATCCAGCCGATTCTGGGATTGTTGACCCCGGTGTTCAGCTTGCCGTCGGAAAAGGTCCCCGCGCCGCCCTCGCCGAACTGGACGTTGCTTTTCGTGTCCAGCTCGCCCGTTTGGAAAAATTTTTCCACCTTCTCGTGGCGGGACTCGGCATCCTCTCCCCGTTCCAGCACCAGCGGCTTCCAGCCCGCCAGCGCCAGAATCAGCGCGGCAAACATCCCTCCGGGGCCGAAACCCACCACCACCGGGCGTTTCTCCGGCGAACAGGCGGATTTGGGCGGCTTGTACCGCGTCGCCGGGGCGATGGATGCCCGCTTGCAGCCGCTTTGTTTCAGAATTTTCTTCTCGCTGCCATCCACCGTCACGTCGATGGTGTAGATGATGCGCACATTGGGCTTCTTCCGGGCGTCCACACTCCGCCGGACGATCCGCACGCCGCGGATTTTGGAGTTGGGGATGCGCAGCATCCGCGCCGCCTCAAAGGGAAGCTGGTGGGCGCTGTGTTCCGGCGGCAGGGAAATATCGCTCAAACGGATCATGTGTCGTTCCTCCCGGCGCTCTGTCCGGCCAGACGGCCGGAGCTCCACGCCCACTGTAAATTATAGCCGCCGCAGTCGCCGTCAATGTCTAAGACCTCTCCGCAGGCGTAAAGCCCCGGAACAAGGCGGCTTTCCATGGTCGTTTCATCAAATTCCGACGTGAGAATGCCCCCCGCCGTCACCTGTGCGCTGTCCATGCCCATAGGTTCGGTCAGATGTACGCTCAGCGCCTTCGCCCCGTGGGCGGCCTGACGCAGCTCCTCGTCGGAAAGGTCGGAAACCGCCCCGCCCGCGGAAATCCCCGCCGTCTGGGTCAGCACCCGGCCAAGGCGGTTGTGGAGGATTCCCGTGAACAGCTCCGAGACGGGAAGACTGGTCGTTCTGCGCCGTTTTAGCTCAGATATCAAGGCGTCCTCTGCCATATCCGGCAGGAAATCCAACCGGCAAAGCCACTCGCCGCCGCCCTGACACGCATCCCGGGACACCTCGAAAATCACCGGCCCACTGAGACCGTACTGGGTAAATTGCAGCTCCCCCGTGCTTTCGGAAAACCGCTTTCCGTCGTGTAGAATGACCGCATGGCAGTTGGCACGGACGCCTTTCAGGCTCGTAACCGCGTTCCAGCTGCTTTTCAGCTGCACCAGCGCCGGACGAAGCCGGGTGCAGCTGTGGCCAAAGCTCCGCAGAATTTGATAGCCGGACATGCTGCCCCCCAGCTTTGTCCCCGCGAGACCGCCGCAGGCAACGATGAGCCTGTCGCACTCCACCGTCTCGTCCCCGGAGACAACGCGGAAGCCGGAAGCCGTTTTCTTCACTTTTTCCGCTTCAAATCCCAGCTTTACCGTGATATTCGGCTTTTCCAGGGCAAACCGCAGCACATCCACCACGGAATTTGCCTGGTCGGAATAAGGATACACCCGCCCGGAATCCTCCGCCACGGTGAGAAGCCCCAGACTCCGGAACCATTCCAGCGCCGCCGTGGGTGGAAACTGCCTCAGCGCATAGTCGGCAAACCCCGGATTTTCCCCGTGGTAGCCGCCGGATGTCCCGTGGAGATTGGATAAATTGCAGCGCCCGTTGCCGGTGGCCTGAAGCTTGCGCCCCACTCTCGCCTGCCGCTCCATGAGGACGACCTGCCCGCTTTCGTTTTCCGCCGCAGCCAGCGCCGCCGCCATTCCCGACGCCCCCGCGCCGATGATTCCTGTCACCATGTCCGATTCCTTTCCGCCGAAAAGCGTTCCTTTTTCCCTATTATACTCTACCTGCCGCCGTCATACAAGAAAAACTTCTTTCCACATGGCAAAAGTTGTGGTATAGTACCATTGGTGATCGCATGGAACGAAGCAACATTGAAAAAATCGCCCAGTCCGCCGAGGATCGGCTGCTTCTGGCGAAGCTCTGGGACAAAATGAACGCGGGAATGCGGAAGAATATCCCCGCCGCCACCTGCTTTCTCTCCCCCCGGGAGCTGGAAATGGCAAAATATCTCTTCGGCGAGCAGGAAAGTCTGTACGCCTTCGGCGGCTACGAGGACGCGGAACGAAAAATGCTGATTTTTCTGCCGGACTATCTGGACGAAGCCAGTCTCTACGGCGAAGACAGCCCCTGCGTGTGTCTGCGCGCCGCGTTCTTTCAGGGGGACAGCCCCAGCCACCGGGACTTTCTGGGGGCGCTGATGGGCGCGGGCGTCGGCCGGGAGACGGTGGGCGACATCTGCGTGGACAAGGGCAGCTGCGACTTTTTCGTCACGGCGGAGATTGCCCCCTATTTATTGCAGACCTTCACCTCCGCCGGACGGACGAAGCTGCATTTGAGCCAAATTCCCCTCTCGGGCGTCCACATCCCGGAGCCGGAAATCAAGGAAATCCGGGACACGCTGGCGTCGTTACGGCTGGACAGCGTCATATCCTCCGGCTTTCGCATCGGGCGGAGTCTCGCCGCCCAATATGTGAGCGCCGGAAAAGCCGCCATTGACGGTCTTCCCTGTGAGAAGCCTGACAAGCCCGTCCCGGAGGGCGGGAAGATCTCCGTCCGGGGGCTGGGAAAAATCAAGCTTGCGGCCATCAACGGCCGGACAAAAAAGGACAGAATTTCGGTGGTCATCCACCGGTATGTGTGAGGTTTTACAAAAAACATGAAAATGGACGAAGTGATCGCCAGAATCAACGTTCTGGCAAAGAAAGCAAAAGCAGAGGGCTTGACCCCCGAAGAACTGTCGGAGCGGGACAAACTGCGGCGAATCTACATTGATTCCGTCAAGGCGAATCTGGTGGGTCAGCTGGAAAACACCTACATCATCGGCACCGACGGCGTCAAGCGGAAGGTAGAAAAGAAATCCTGAGCGGCGTGGCTTCGGCCACGCCATTTTTCAAAATTTTTTGAAAAATGCGTGAGGTTTTGCGTGCAAAATCGATCTATAGGGGTGAAGGACAAACTACAAGTGAGGTGACCAAACATGGATGACGGCAAAATCATAGATATGTTCTTCGCCAGAAATGAGGACGCCATCCGGCATACCGATGCCGCCTACGGGCGACGGCTGTATCATCTGGCAGACCGGATCGTGGAAAACGGTCAGGACGCGGAGGAAAGCGTCAGCGATACCTACCTGAAAGCATGGAACACGATCCCGCCAAAGCGTCCGGAGCATTTCTTCGCGTACATCGCCAAGATCTGCCGGAATTTCGCCCTGAAAAAGGTGGTCTGGAAGAACGCCCAGAAGCGGAAGGCGGAGGTCGTGACCCTGACCCAGGAAATGGAAAACTGCATTCCGGACACCTACCGGGACAGCGCCGCAGACGCCCGGGAGCTGGGACAGCTTCTGGACGCATTTCTCCGAACCCTGACCCCGGACAATCAGATGGTCTTTCTCCGCCGGTACTGGTACGTGGATACCATTGCGGAGATTGCCGCCCGGTACGGCATCAGCGAAAGCGCCGTACAGATGCGACTGAACCGGACGAAGCAAAAGCTTTCGGCATATCTTGAAAAGGAGGGCATTCGCGTATGAACGGAAAGGATATTTTTCGGGGTCTACAGTATATCGGCGACGATCTCATCGAAAACGCGGAAACCGGACAGTTCCCCGTCCAGAATCAGGAAAGTGGGAAGACGCGCCGTCCCATCCGCCGCCCCCTGCTAATTGCGGCGGTGATCGCCCTTCTGCTGCTTCTGGTGGGGTGCGCGGCGGTGTATGTGCTGAAAATGGAGCATGTAAAAATCAGCAGCGGCACCGACCAGCGGGATTACTCACTGGTAGATGGGGTGTACGTGAAAGACCCCCACACCGTCAGCACCACCACCCTGAGCATGGCCGGCCTGAAAGGCTCCAACGCCTATAAGGCGTGCGCGGATTTTTACGCCTACGAGACGGAACTCAGGGCGAGCGCATCCGCAAGCGGCGACTGGGCAGGCTACGACGATGCCATAAACGCCAAGGCGCAGGAGCTGGCGGAACAATACGGCTTAAAGCCGGAGGGGCAGCCGCTGACATTTCGCACCACCCGGAATCTGTGCAACGCCCTGGGCGTGGAGCGGTTCGTGCGGAACAGTCAGGACGTCAGCATTGATGTCGATCAGGGCTTTTGCCGTGATAGCGGGAACTTCTTCGTTCTGCTGCGCTTCGCCTTCCCGGAAGATCAGGGCTATGAAGTGACCTACACCAGCGGCGCGCTCTACTGGAACCGACAGGACACCTTCAGCCGGGAATATTTCACGCTGGAAGACCGGGGCGACTGGGTGGAGCGGAACTACACCACCTCCGCCGGGAACACCGTACTGATTCTGACCTCCCCCAGTCAGGAGCGGGGCTATATCATCTGTGACCGGGGAGACGCGTTGATGACCGTATGGCTGGACGCAAACCCCGAAATTCTCAGCGAGGATTCCGGGGTGGTATCCGCTGAATATCTGCACATGACGGAAAAGCAGCTGAACATGGTTGCCGACGCTCTGGACTTTGCCATCCAGCCGAACATCCCCGCCCAGGCCGATGTGGACGCGCAACCTGCGCCGCCTCAGAAAGCGACCCAGAACGGCTATACGCTGGAAGTGAAATCCGTGGAAACCGACGGCTATGTGGCTCAGATTCTTATTGGCATCACCGCCCCGGAGGATATCGTTCTTTCTACAGAGAAGCCTTTGCATTTTGCTAATTGGCGGGGTATGCTTGTTCCTGCCGACGGCTCTGAGGCAGCCTTCGGCCCGGTTAATACTCTCGACGATGGTGACGGAAAGGCCAACACCATAGACGTTCTTCTGACGCAATCCGTCACCGCAAAGAATACGGATGCCCCCTTTGCCGCCGGAAGCACATGGACTCTTTATCTGGTTGACCTGGTTTACAGCAGCACAGATGAAACCCTGACCGAGGGAGAATGGCAATTCCCCATTTCCTTCGGGGCGGATAACTGCGATGATCGGGAGCTTGAGCTGCTCACCAGTCCCATCCTCATGAAAGCCGGCACGGGCTGGCTGCCGGACGGAACGGATGTTGTCATGGAATTCCCGGTTTCCTCCTTCAAACTTCGCAAATTCAGCAACAAGATCGTGCGGGATACCGCCGCCGAGACCGAGGAACAGCGCGCCGAGTCCTATACGGATTTTTATGGGTGGAATGGTCACTTCATTTGTGTCGTCATGAAAGACGGCACAAGAATTGAACTGTGGGATCAGGAAAATGACAGCGCCATCGATCTTACGCAGGTAGACTATGTTCTCCTCCCCGACGGCACAAAGCTGCCCGTTCCTGAGCAATAACCCAGCATAAAAGCGGGGCAGTCTGCAATTCCGGCAGGCCGCCCCGCGGCTGCGTTATTCCGGGACAGTTTTTCCACTTCCCTTTCTCCCAAAAGTCTGCTATACTGTAGAAAAAGGACTACTAGGAGGCAGTATATGGAATTTCTGCCCATTACCAGACGGGAAATGCTTGACCGCGGGTGGGACGCCTGCGATTTTGTGTACATCATCGGCGACGCCTACGTCGATCACCCGTCCTTCGGCCATGCCATTATCAGCCGGGTTCTGGAAAGCCACGGCTACAATGTTGGCATCATCTCTCAGCCGGATTGGAAAAATCCCAAATCCATCGACGTTTTCGGCCGTCCCCGGCTGGGGTTTCTGGTCTCCGGCGGCAATATGGACTCCATGGTCAACCACTATTCCGTCACCAAGCACCACCGGAAAACCGATGCCTTCACCCCCGGCGGCGTTATGGGCAAGCGCCCGGACTACGCCACCACGGTCTACTGCAACCTTATCCGCCAGACCTACAAGGACGTTCCCATCCTCATCGGCGGCATCGAGGCGAGTCTGCGCCGGCTGGGGCATTACGATTACTGGTCGGACACCATGAAGCGCTCCATTTTACTGGACAGTCAGGCCGACCTGCTCATGTACGGCATGGGGGAAAAGACCATCGTGGAGGTGGCCGACGCCCTGAATTCCGGGCTGGACGTGAAGGACATCACCTACATCGACGGCACGGTGTTCAAAACCAAAGCGCCGGACGACAGTCTGCCCACTATCACCCTGCCCTCCTTTGCCGAGATCAAGGCCGACCGGCGCAGATACGCCGAGAGCTTCAAAATTCAGTACGCCAACTGCGACCCCTTCACCGCCAAGCGGCTGGCGGAGCCCTACGACAATTTCTTCGTGGTGCAGAACCCGCCCCAGAAGCCCCTGACCACAGCGGAAATGGACGCGGTATACGACCTTCCCTACATGCGCACCTATCATCCCAGCTATGAAAAGGCAGGGGGCGTCCCCGCCATTGAAGAGGTCAAGTTCAGCCTGGTGTCCAACCGGGGCTGCTTCGGCGCCTGCTCCTTCTGCGCCCTGACCTTCCATCAGGGGCGAATCGTCCAGACCCGAAGCCACGAATCCATCCTCCGGGAAGCGGAAATCATGGTGAAGGACAGGGATTTCAAGGGCTACATCCACGACGTCGGCGGCCCCACCGCCAATTTCCGCCATCCGGCCTGCGAAAAGCAGCTATCCAAGGGTGCCTGCGGCGGGCGGCAGTGCCTGTACCCCACCCCCTGCAAAAACATGAACGCCGACCATTCGGACTACGTTGCATTGCTTCGCAAGCTGCGGAAGCTCCCCGGGGTCAAAAAGGTGTTCGTCCGCAGCGGCATCCGCTTCGACTATCTGCTGGCGGACAAAAAAGACACCTTTTTCCGGGAGCTGGTGCAGTACCACATTTCCGGTCAGCTGAAAGTCGCCCCGGAGCATGTGTCCGACGCGGTTCTCGCCCGGATGGGCAAGCCCAAAAACGCGGTGTACAACCAGTTTGTGGAAAAATATTTTGCCCTGAACCGGCAGTACGGCATGAATCAGTATCTCGTCCCCTACCTCATGTCCAGCCATCCCGGCTCGACACTCAAGGAGGCCGTAGAGCTGGCCGAGTACATCCGGGACATGGGCTACAATCCGGAGCAGGTGCAGGACTTTTACCCCACCCCCTCCACCCTGTCCACCGTCATGTACTGCACCGGTCTCGACCCCCGCACCATGGAGCGGGTCTACGTCCCCACCGACCCCCACGAAAAAGCCATGCAGCGGGCGCTGATTCAGTACCGCGACCCGAAAAACTACGCCCTCGTGCGGGAAGCGCTGATGAAGGCGCACCGGGAGGATTTGATCGGTTCCGGTGCAAAGTGTCTCATCCGTTCCGCGCCGCCCCGTCCCGTGCAAAAAAAACCGGGACAGGCAAACGGAAAACGCAAGCCGTCCAAGTAAAGAAACACGCTGCCACTTTGGTTTGTCTCAAGTGGCAGCGCTTTTTACTTTCTTTTATACAGGCACATTTCGTAGGCAATGCCGTTTTCCTCACCGGATTGCAGCGTTTCCGCCAGATACCAGTCCTTATCCTCGTCCAGATTTGGGAAAAAGGTGTCGGATTCCGGCGTCACATGCACTTTTGTGACATAAGCCGCGTCGCAGAAGGGCAGCATCTGCCGGTAAACGCTCCCGCCGCCGATGACGAAGCAGCGCTCAGCGGTGCGGGAAAGCGCCGCCGCATCTTCGGCGCTGCCGCAGACGGTAAAGCCGGGAATCTCCGCTCCACTTCTGCTCAGCGCCACATTGACCCGCCCCGGAAGGGGCTGTTTTCCCGGGAAATCCTCGATGGTGCGTCTGCCCGCGATCACCATTGCCCCACGGGTGGTTGTCCGGAAGAATTTCCGGTCGGCTGACAGGGCGACGGGCTGCGTCCCGTCCCGGCCGATTCCCCAGTCGTCGTAAACCGCAACAATCAGTTCCATCGTCCCACCTCAGATCGCCATGGGGATTTCAAAGTTAAAGGGGTGAAACTGATAGTTTTCCATGGAGAAGCTGTCCTTGGTAAAGGCGTAGAAATCGGTGATGCTCTCATCCATCCGGAAGGTGGGCGTGGGGTATCCGTCCAGTTCCAGCATGGCCTTGACGGCGGGAATGTGGCGGTCGTAAATATGGCAGTCGGCGATGACATGAACCAGCTCGCCCACCTTTAACCCCGCCACCTGCGCCATCATGTGGGTCAGCACGGCGTACTGCACCACATTCCAGTTGTTGGCCGTAAGCATATCCTGAGAGCGCTGGTTGAGAATGGCGTTCAGGGTGTCGCCGGTAACATTGAATGTCATGGAGTAGGTACAGGGATAGAGGTTCATCTCGTGCAGGTCTTCAAAATTGTAGATGTTCGTCAGAATCCGGCGGGAGGCGGGGTTGTGCTTCAGGTCGTAGATCACCCGGTCAACCTGATCGAACATGCCCTCCTTGTACTGGTGCTTGATGCCCAGCTGGTAGCCGTAAGCCTTGCCGATGGTGCCGTCCTCCCCCACCCATTCGTCCCAGACGTGGCTGCCCAGATCCGCGACACGGTTGGACTTTTTCTGCCATATCCAGAGAAGCTCGTCCACGGCACTTTTCCAATAGGTGCGCCGCAAGGTCATAATGGGGAATTCCTCGGCTAAGTTGTAGCGGTTCACCACGCCGAATTTCTTGATGGTATGCGCCGGTGTCCCGTCCGCCCAGTGGGGACGAACTTCCAGATTTTCATCGGAGAAGCCGTTTTCCAGAATGTCCCGGCACGTTTTCTTATACAGCTCGTCAGCATAGCTCATGTTGGATTCCTCCCGATTTCTGTTGGGAGTATCATACCACACTCCCGCCACGCTGGCAAGAAAAATCTCCCCGCGGTTACACGGGTGCTCATAAGACAGTAGCCGGAGCCTATGAAGATTATGTGACAACGGAATATCAAAAGTATTTGGACAAGTAAACAGACGCAGAAACTGCAGCAGTTACCGAAATGGTGACTGCGGCTTTTTCATGCAGGAAAGGAGTTTTTTATGAGCAGAGAACCGTTTGAAACCATGCCCGATGTGATGGACGCAAAGCAGCTTGCCAAGGCGTTGCAGATTTCCAAAGCGGGTGCGTACAATCTTTTGAATGACCCGGATTTTCCAACCTTACGGATCGGCGGGCGAAAATTGGTGATGAAAAATGAGCTTGTGGAATGGCTGAAAAGCCGCACAAATCGAAAAACATGAAAACACGGTCAAGAGCCGGAAAAGTGGCAAATCAGCTGATAGCGTGAGCCGGAACATACTCCGCATCATTTGGAACGTTTCTATTGAAAAATCGCACCACTTTCCCAATTCAAGAGCTGAGAAAAATTAGAGCCTATCTGAAAACAAAGTATTCTTGTACT
>OLOU01001469.1_pt1 | contig 16041 bp, 18 predicted proteins | sample 1672101 | NCBI WGS metagenome assembly OLOU01 (sample SAMEA3136645, study PRJEB25190) | human gut metagenome | biome: human gut; feature: human-associated habitat; material: faeces | place: Austria | collected 2013
AAGGTGAGCCGAAGCCGAAAGTACAAGCGGTCCGCTCAGACCAAAGTGTGTGAAAAGCATTTCTCCAAGCTCGTGGAAAATTGGTTTATCTCTGTCCTCTTCACGAAGCGTCAAGGTGCAGTTTCTAAGGGAAAGCCCCATTGCAGAAGCACATTCCTCACGCTCATATGTGACCACAGGGCAAAGTGATGGCGTTATTGCCGTGACCTTATGCCCCACAGACTTGGCAAGCCTATAGCCGTCGCCTGTTGAGCCTGTCCGTGGATAGGACTTTCCGCCAGTTGCAACGATAACGCTGTCTGCATAATAATATCCATGCTCGCATTTAAAGCCCTCTGCTCTGCCGTCCTTTATGATAAGCTCTTTTACCTCATCGTCGATAAACTGCACACCACTGTCCTCGCAGGCTTTCACAAGAGCCTTGACGATATCCTTTGCTTTGTCGCTTACAGGGAAAACCCTGTTGCCACGCTCAGTTTTAAGCTCCACCCCAAGGCACTCAAAGAAGCTCATAACGTCCTCTGGAGAAAATCTGCTCAGTGCTGAATACATGAACTTGCTGTTGCGTGGGATATTTTTCATAACAGTGTCAGCGGTACAGTTGTTTGTGACGTTACACCTGCCCTTGCCTGTTATCATGAGTTTTCTGCCCTGACAGCCGCTATGCTCGATAACAGCAACGCTCTTTCCACGCCAGCCAAGCTGAACTGCGCAGAACATTCCTGCCGCACCTGCGCCTGCTATAACTGCGTCAAATCTTCTCACTGTGTATCTTCCTCGCTTTTTGCGTAAACGTCATACTCAGCCCAAACCTTTTCAAGACGTTCAAAGGTCTGGGACACTCTGTCGATATTTCTTATGGATACCGCAACGATAAGTGCATTTATAAGGCTCAGCGGTGCAACGAGAGAGTCAACGAAAGAAGCCATATCGCTTCTTGCAAGAAGCAGGCTGTCTGCATACTTTGCGATAGGCGAAGCCTTTGAGTCTGTTATAGCTATAACGTTCGCACCGTTGCTCTTTGCATACTTCAAAGCCTTGACAGTCTGCTTTGAATATCTTGGGAAAGAAATTCCTATCATGGCGTCCTTTTCGTCTATTCTCATTATCTTTTCAAAAAGCTCGGAAGTAGTCGTACTCTGAACGAGCTTTACATGGGGGAAAATAAGTCCCAGATAATAAGCAAGGAACGAAGCGATAGAAGCTGCACTTCTCGTACCCATTATGTAAAGGGTATTGCAGGAAACGATAGTGTCAACGGCATTGTTAAAGTCCTCCTTTGAGGTTTCCTCCAAAGTACGCCTTATCTTGTCGATGTCGAGATTGAGTACCCTTTCAAGCACGTTGTCACTGCTCATAAGGTCGGAAGTGACCTCTATTCTCTGAACAGTTGTAAGCTTGTTTCTCATAAGCTCCTGCAAGCCTTTTTGAAGGGCAGGATAGCCGTCATAGCCAAGCTCTGAGGCAAATCTTACCACCGTTGATTCGCTGACGCCCACAGTTTTTCCAAGCTTCTGAGCCGTCATAAAAGCCGCTTTGTCATAGTGGGAGAGAATGTAGTTCGCAATTAGCTTGTGTCCCTTTGACAAGCCTGAAAGCTTTTCATTGATAAGCGTAAATAAATCTTTTTCCATTTCTATCTATACCTTTCAGCATATATTTAATCCCACAGATCCTCCTGTAGGGCGAGTATCCTTTTTCTTCTTGCTTCTGTTTTGTCCTTATCCGGGATATAAACGCCGTCCTTTAAGATAAGCACATCACCCTCGTGAACGTCTTTTGTTTCAGAAAGCGGTATATCCTTTTTTTCTCCCTGCTCAGTTTCGCACACGGCATAGCCGTTTTCTATCCTGTCAACTATAAGAATCTCTTCCATATCACTTTTCTCCCTTTTCAGCAGAAACGCTCAGCCCCTCGCCATCTGAGCTGAAAACTATCGTTCCCACATCTGCAGTGACATACAAATGGGAAGCATATTTTTTCAGCCTTGTGACAGTTTCCTCGTGTGGGTGACCATACTTGTTGCCCTTGCCGCAGGATATAACAGCATATCTCGGCATGACCTTGTTAAGAAAATCGACCCCCGAAGAAGTGGAACTGCCGTGATGACCTGCTTTAAGCACCTTTGCGGAAACGTCATAACCCTGAGAAAGTATATCTTTCTCCTCAGTGGTCTCGCAATCCCCCGTGATAAGAAAGCTGTTCTCACCGTCTGTTATCTTCACAAGGGTGGAATAGTTATTAAGATCATCATAATCCTTTTTTGGTGTGAAAAGCTCCACCTTACAGCTTCCAAGCTCAAATTCCATAGGCTTTGCCTGTGTTATCTTCAAGCCCTTTGCCTTTATGCTTTTGAGCATTTTCTCATATATCGTTGTGGTGGGCGTCATATCAGCCTTGACTTTCGGCATAATGAATTTATCCACCTGAAACTGGTCTATTATCTCGCTCATTTCACCAATATGGTCAGCGTGAGGGTGGGTGGCAATGAGATATTTTAACTCTGTCACTCCCTGCTTTTCAAGATATTTTTCTATTTTATTACTGTCATCTTTATCGCCGCTGTCAATGAGCATAGCCTCCCCTTGTGAAATCACAAGGGTGCTGTCGCCCTGACCAACGTCGATAAAATGCACCTCTGTCTGAGCGTGTTCCGCCGGCTTGTCCTCAACGCCTGCCTTGATTAGCAAGCTGTCGAAAGAAACTAACCCCGTCAGGTCAAGCACTGTAAAAAGCAGCACCACAAAAACCGCTATGAGCGTTACCGCCTTTTTAAGCGGTGCTGTCGAATTTTTCTTTTTCACAGATCTGCCTGCCATGTTATCCCTTTCCGCCTGAGCTATCTTCTAGCCTGCATTTCAGCCCATTCTTCTTTTGTTATGTTTATCTTTCGTGCCTTAGAGCCTTCCTGTGGTCCTATTATGCCCATTTCCTCTATCTCGTCCATGATACGGGCGGCTCTAGGAAAACCGAGCTTTAACTTTCTCTGCAAGAACGCAGTGGAAGCGTTATTTGTCTGCACGATTATGGATATTGCCTGATTTACAAGGTCATCATCAGGATTTACGGAAACATTATCGCTGCCTGTCGAACCGCTGTCCTTTGGCTGTGGAGTATTCTCCTCCACCTCTGCGATAACTTCGTCGCTGTATTCTGCGGTATGCTCGTTCTTGAGGAAGTTTACAACCTCTCTTATCTCAGAAGTCGCTGCATAGCCGCTCTGCATTCTTATAGGCTTTTTAACGCCAACAGGCTTATAAAGCAGGTCACCGTTTCCAAGAAGCTTCTCTGCACCGCTTTCATCAAGTATAACTCGTGAGTCAACGTTGCTGGATACACTGAGAGAAACTCTCGATGGGATATTTGACTTGATAAGTCCTGTCAACACGTCCGCCCTAGGGGACTGTGTTGCGATTATCATATGTATTCCTGCCGCACGAGCGAGCTGTGCAAGTCTTAAAACTGAGTCCTCTACCTCGCTTCTCGCAGCCATCATAAGGTCGGCAAACTCATCGACCACAATAACTATCTGCGGCAGCAGGTCGATCTTTGCACGGACTTCGTCCTGCTCCTCGGCAGGCTTATTGCGTTCTTCAAGAACCATGTCGTTAAACTCCTGCAAGTTCTTTACATTGTTCGCCTCGAACATAAGATAACGCTTGTTCATTTCATTTACCGCCCAGCCAAGCGCACCGGCCGCCTTTAAAGGCTCGGTAACAACAGGGATAAGCAAATGAGGTATCTTATTATAAATAGGAAACTCGACTTTCTTAGGGTCGATAAGAATAAGCTTTACTTCGTCGGGGGACGCATGGTAAAGTATAGAAAGTATGATAGAGTTTGTAAAAACAGACTTACCTGAACCTGTTGTACCTGCAACGAGCATATGCGGCATTTTGGCGATATCGCCGATAATGATATTACCCTCGATATCCTTGCCCACTGCAAAGGTAAGCTTGCCCTTTGCCTTTCTGTATTCCTCGCTGTCGATAAGCTCACGGAGAGAGACCGTATCTCTATGATCGTTCGGCACTTCTATGCCTATGCACGCCTTGCCCGGCACAGGAGCTTCGATACGAACGCTCATTGCCGCAAGGTTAAGTGCGATATCGTCTGCAAGACCCGTTATCTTCGACACTCTTACGCCTGCTGCAGGCTGAAGCTCATATCTTGTAACGGACGGACCTCTGTGTATGCCCACGATCCTTGTTTTAGCGCCATATGTTTCAAGCGTTTCCACAAGCTTCGCAGATTTCTCTTGTATTTCCTGCTGGACTATCTCGGAAGCCACAGGATTTTTAGCATATTTGAGTATATCCACAGGCGGATAAACGTAAGCGGATATTTTATTATCTTTCTCAAAGAACGTTGTCTGACCGTTCTTATCAACATTCACTACTGGTGGCTTAACAGGCTCGTCCTTGGACTTCTTTTCTTCTCTGCTGTCGCCTATGGCGTTTTCTATTATCTTTTTAAGCTCCTCATTATCGGTAGTCTTAGCCGTTTCTTCAAGCTTTTCATGTGTTATCACAGGAGCTTTCACAGGGTGGACCGGCATATCTATCTTTGAAGCGTCTACCTTGTCGGTAGCTTCTTCCGCCTCTGCAACAGGCACAAAGGCTTCCGCCGCAGTATCAGGGCCATCATCAGGATAGAATTTTGCAATATCAACCCTACCATTACGCCTTGGCTCCTTCTTCTCTCTTGGAGGCTTCGGAGGCTGAGCCGCACGCTCGATACGCTCCTCGTTCACCGCTTCATAGCTCTTTATAAAAGGCTTTGAAACTGCCTTTAGAAGCTGCGGAAGCGTAACATTTGTAAGCAGCATTATAAAAGTGAACGCCACAAGCACGATAACGATACCTGCGCCAACTCTCTTGAAAAGCGAAAGCAAAGGCCAGCCAAGCAATGCGCTTGCAAGTCCGCCGCCACGGAGCTGTTTTCCATCATTGAAAAGCCCCACAAGTTTGAGCCAGAACGAACTTCCGTCCACAGAGCCCACTTGGATTATCTGAGCCATGCCGCTTATAAGAAGCATAAGAACGCTTCCCTCCACCACCTTCGCTATGACCTTGTTGTGTGTCACATCTGAAGCTATCATAAGTGCAACATAGATTATCATAGGTGCAAACAGAAATACTGTCACGCCGAAAAGTCCTCGGTTCAGCTCATGGAGCCATTTCCACAAGCCGTCCCCCTCCACGAACGTGATAAGCAATTCAAGTATGCCAAAAAAGAAAAGTATGTAAGACCAGAAGCGTCTGTTCTCTCTTTCTCTCACTGCTGTCATGGAATTTGACTGTGGCGGCTTGCTCTGAGGCTTTTGCTGTTTTGTATTCTTTTTTGCAGCTTGCGCAGGCTTTTGTGCGGGCTTTTTCTTTGCCGCTGTCTGCTTTGGCGCAGGCTTTGAGCCTTTCTTTTGAGCTGCCATTTATTTTACCATTCCTTTCGGTATTTGTCTTATTTAAGCAAATAAAGGCAAAATGTTATTTGCCTTTATAACCCACAAAAAAGCCTGAAAACAGAATTTCAAGCTTTTTCACAGAAACTGTATTATCTTATGTCATTACTTTGCAAAGGATATAGGGTGACCCATGCACATCTCAATAAATGAGATAACAAGGACTATGGCGCCAAGCACAAGGGTATAATAAGCAAACACCTTGAATTTATCCGTTTTAACGAGCCAGTTTACAAGCTTGATAGCACAAAGTCCCACAAATGCGGCAACTACAAATCCAACTGCACAGCTAACCCAATCTATATCAGCACGTGTTGAAACTGCGTCCTTGACTTCAAGCAGACAGCTCATAAGTATAACAGGTATGCCCAGAATGAAAGAATACTTTACCGATGTTTCTCTGTTCATGCCTGAGAAAAGTCCCGCTGAGATAGTCGATCCTGATCTTGAAACGCCAGGCAACAGTGCAACTCCCTGAAAAAGTCCGACCGTTATTGCGTCTTTATAAGCTATATCGCCCTGAGTCTTTTTACCCTTTACACAGCGGTCTGACATAAAAAGTATTGCCGATGTATAAAGGAAACAAAGACCCTCTGCAAAAATGCTTGAATCCTCTGCAATGCCCTCAAACCAGCCCTTAAATGGCAGGAACGGCACAAGGCAGAAGCAGGAAACTATTATCATAACTATCATACGCCTTGGAGGATTCATATTTTTAAGAGTGAACTTGCCTGTAAAAATATCCTTTATCATAACGCCAAGCTCTTTTATCATATCCCATATTGTCTTCCTGAAAGCCACAAATACTGCTACCAGCGTGCCAAGGTGAAGTATCGCCGAGAAAAACAAAGCTCCCTCTCCGCTGTTTCCTGTAAAATGCTGATACAGTGAAAGATGTCCTGAACTTGAAACTGGAAGAAACTCCGTCAAGCCCTGAATTATAGCCTGAAAAATCGCATTGATGATACCCATTGCTGTCCTCCGAAATTTTGTTATTTGTCAGAGATAAAAGCCGTCATGGCTGAGATAATGTGCCGGATCTGTGTCCAAAGCAGTATCATCACCCTCAAACTCTTCTCCGATATCTACGTCAGTCCTGAACACGTCATAAAGGTCGATTATTGTCTGAAACATTTTCAGCTTTCTCCTTTTCAGAACTGTTTTCTATCATATCATAAAGGCAGTCTATCGCCTCGGAAAGCCCTCCGAGCCTGTCGATAAGCCCCTCTTTTACAGCCTGCTCCCCGTCGATAACAGAACCAACGTCCATTACAAGCTCGCCCGTTGACATCATAAGCTCACGGAAACGCTCAGGCTTTATGGCTGAATTATCGCACACAAAGCGAACTATCCTTTCCTGCATTTTGTCAAAATAAGAAAGCGTCTGAGGTACTCCCAGCACAAGCCCGTTCATTCTAACAGGGTGTATGGTCATTGTGGCGCTTGGCACTATAAATGACTTTTTCGCACACACCGCCAGCGGCACGCCTATGGAGTGACCTCCGCCCACAACCATTGACACAGTAGGCGTTTTCATACTAGCAATAAGCTCTGCAATGGCAAGTCCTGCTTCCACATCTCCGCCCACAGTGTTGAGGATTATCACAAGCCCCTCTATGCTCCTATCCTGCTCGATAGCAACAAGGGCAGGTATGATATGCTCATACTTGGTGGTCTTGTTTTGTGCAGGCAAAATATAATGCCCCTCCACCTGACCGATAATGTTCAGGCAGTGTATAACGTGCTTTGCGTCTGGCAATGTGACAGAACCCATTTCCTTTATCTGCCTTATATCCTCAGCAAGCTTTTCGCTCTCTACATTTTCTTCTTGTTCAGACACTCAGATACCTCCCGTTCTTCATTAGTAACTTTCGTCACAAGAGAAGTATTTGCAGTGTTCATTGAAAATATGCAGGAAAACCGCCACACCTTTAATATAATAGCACAAGTTCTACCTAATGTCAACAACTTGCAAGAGCTAAAAAAAACAATTTTGCAGGAATTTTACGCTATCCTGCAAATTATTTATAAAAAGTTTAAATCTATTTTTGATACTCCTCAGCAAGCACCTGTTCACACCAAAGTATAAGATCCGCGAAATCTTCCTTGTCAAGATAGGAGAAATACTTGTTCACAGCCTCACCCTCAGCAGCTTCTATGGTGTCCGTCAGGCAATAGCCGTCAGAAGAAATAGTTATCTCTGTTTTGGTGTTCTCTTTAAGTCCTAGAGTTATCTGTATAAAATCAAGTCCCGGATCTTTAGACGGCGCCGTCCTGTATGAAGCGTTTCCAAAGCTGTCTATCATTTTCACAAGCTCGTTGTAATCATCATGATCGGCAAGATAGCATTCTCCGTATTCTCCGCCTACTTTCACACAAACCTTTGCATATGCGCCCTCGTAGATATCATAATTATAAAAGTCATCAAAGCAAGCATAGTATATGCCGCCATTCTTTGTGAGCTTGTAAAAGCCTTTGTACGCCTTATTTGTATCTATGCTGTCGGCTGATATCTTCTCAACAAAATCCCACTTATCCGAGCCGTCTGATGACACAACATTTTTACCGTCAGGAAACATAAGTGAATAAACAGCGTCCGTGCCGCTGTCATCAGCCTGCGACTCATATGTATAAAGGCTGTCAGCGGAGAATTTCTTATGCTTATAGTCACTTAAATTTCCGTCGCTGTCATATTTCATATACTGCATAGGAGCGTTGCGCTCTTTATCATAAGAAAGCTGTAAAATACCATTGCTCACCACAGTTATTTCAGTGTACTCATCAGCTTCAAGCACAACGTTTCCGGACTTGTCAAGAAGTCCCACTGCTCTGCCGTCACGATAAGTGAAGAAAAGATCTGCAAGAAGCTTTTCACATTTATATCCCTCAAAAGGCTGCTCCTCAACCTCGGCAACATACTGAGTGCTGTCAAAGCTTGTATAAAGCTTTCGTGAAAGCTCGTCAAGGCTTTTTATTTTATTCAGAAACTCCGGAAATTTGTATTCCTTGACCTTCACATTGCTTGGTTGAGCTGAGTCGCTTGTCTTTATCTGCGACACCGCAGACGACTGTGTTGTTTCTTTGTCTTTTTCACAGCCAAACATAGAAATTGTCAGCGTCAATGCAAGCGCAAGAGCCGCACATTGTTTTCTTTTTGTCATCGTTATCCCCTCGTATTTTATTTTGTTATCTCACAGCACGAGCCGTTACACTATATTATAATACACAAATCTGATTTTTGCAAGATATATTAAAACTTTTTATTCTTTATCATAGCAGTATGGTAATACGCTAAATGTTATAAAAGTGTTAAATGTTTAAAAGTGCCTTTACATATAGAATGTTTTGTGCTATAATATTCTAGTGGCAGTATTGATTTTAATAAATATCTGCTACTAATTTTGCTGTTTTATGGCAAGGAGGATAAAATTAAATGGTTAGAGCGATTGTCGGCGCAAACTGGGGCGACGAGGGTAAGGGCAAGCTTACCGATATGCTTGCTGAAAAGTCTGATATAGTAGTAAGATTTCAGGGCGGTGCTAACGCAGGACATACTATTGTAAATCACTACGGAAAGTTCGCTTTGCACACTTTGCCTTCCGGCGTATTCTATGATCACACAACAAATATTATCGGCAACGGTGTTGCACTTAATATCCCTGTATTTTTCAATGAGCTTAAAAAGGTAACTTCCGAAGGCGTTCCAATGCCTAAGATACTTATTTCCGACAGAGCGCAAATGGTAATGCCATATCACGTTTTGTTCGATCAGTACGAAGAAGAAAGACTCGGAAAGGCAAGCTTCGGCTCAACAAAATCGGGTATCGCACCTTTCTATTCTGATAAATATGCAAAGATTGGTTTCCAGGTACAGGAGCTGTTTGACGAGGAAGCTCTCAAGACAAAGATCAAGAGAGTTCTTGAAACGAAGAACATTCTTCTTGAACATCTCTATCACAAGCCTCCTATCGACGCTGATGAGCTTTTCAATACTCTTATGGAGTATAAGGAAATGGTTGCTCCATATGTTTGCGACGTATCTGCTTTCCTTTGGAACGCTATCAAAGAGGGCAAGAACGTTCTTCTTGAGGGTCAGCTTGGCTCACTGAAGGATCCTGACCACGGTATCTATCCAATGGTAACATCTTCATCTACACTGGCAGCATACGGTGCTATCGGTGCAGGTATATCTCCTTATGAGATAAAGACTATCGTAACTGTTGTTAAGGCTTATTCTTCCGCAGTTGGTGCAGGTGCATTCGTTTCTGAGATCTTCGGCGAGGAAGCAGATGAGCTGAGAAAACGTGGCGGTGACGGTGGTGAGTTCGGTGCTACTACAGGCCGTCCGAGACGTATGGGATGGTTCGACTGTGTTGCATCCAAATACGGATGCCGTCTCCAGGGAGCTACAGACGTTGCTTTTACAGTACTGGATGTTCTGGGATATCTGGATGAGATCCCGGTTTGCACAGGCTATGAGATCGACGGAGAGGTAACAACAGAATTCCCGACAACTGTGCAGCTTGAGAAAGCAAAACCGGTTATTGAGAAGCTTCCGGGATGGAAATGCGATATCCGTGGAATCAAAAAATATGAGGATCTTCCGGAGAACTGCAGAAAATATGTAGAGTTCGTAGAAAAACATATTGGATTCCCGATCACAATGATCTCTAACGGACCAGGAAGAAGCGACATCATTTACAGATAATTATTTTTACAGTATCAGGATTATGACAACAGGAAGCGCCGGGGAAGAATTTCTCCGGCGCCCTTTTGTTTCAAAGAGATATTCAGTTAAAATAACAGATAGAATAGCGGATGTATCATGTGAAAGGAAGCTCAATGAAAAATTTTAAAAGAATAGCGGCACTTGCAGGTGTTGTCATATTACTTCTTATATTCTGCCTTCCAATGGCATTTGCCTGGGGAAGCAGTGAAAACGCCCAGGCTTTGTTCCGGGGGGCTTTTGCGGCAGCTGTTCTGGTACCGATCGTAGCGTATGTTTTCTGGATGGCGTACCGGATCTGGGGAAATAAGAAGCCGAGAGAGGATGAAAACCGTATGATCGAGAATATTATTTTTGATGTGGGAAATGTGCTGATGGGCTATGACTGGGAAGAGTATCTTCGGAGCTATGACTTCCCGGAAGAAAAGTATCAGAAAATCGCAGATGCAGTATTTCGAAACCCGATCTGGGAGGAACAGGACCGTGGACAGCATGAGGAGTCCTGGTATGTAGATAAATTTGTGGAAAGTGCACCGGAATATGAAGCAGATATCCGTGAGGTGGTACGACGTGATCCGGAGTGTATGCATCTGTATGATTATGCGGAAACCTGGGTGAAATATCTCAAAAATCAGGGATATCATCTCTATGTCCTTTCCAACTACGGAACTTATATGCTGGATCGTACAAAGCAGGATATGTCTTTTCTGAAATATATGGACGGAGTGGTATTTTCCTGTGATGTGCAGCAGATCAAGCCTGAGGTGGATATTTACAAAACACTTCTGAAGCGTTACAGCCTGAAACCGGAGAAATCGGTATTTCTGGATGATCGTGCCGTGAACTGTGAGGGAGCCGGAAAAGCCGGTATCCATACCATCCAGTTTGAGAATCTGAAGCAGGCGGCGAAGGCGCTTGAGAAGCTTGGTGTGAAATGACCTTCAGTGTGAAAAGAGAAATGCAGAGGGCCTGCACCATCGCGAAGCCCTCTGCATTCTAAAGGGGAGGATATGATAAGTATCTCCCGGAACGGCATCTGTTATACAGAAAATATATAAGATCTTGTAATCTTTTATTCCCTGTTCTTCTTCCGGTATTCACCGGGAGTCATTCCATATGTTTTTTTAAAAGTACGCATGAAATGCTCCGGACTTTCATACCCTACAAGTTCACAGATCGCAAGATTTCTGAGAGCGGTTTCACGCAGAGCATGACATGCCTGGTTCAGCTTGATATCCCGGATGATCTGTAAAAATGTCCGTCCGGTACTTTCCCTGATCAGGGTACTGAAGTGGGAAGTACTATAGCCAAAATGCTTCGTAGTTTCACGTAAGGTAACGCTCTGGTAGTGACGGTTCAGGTAGTTGAGGATTTCCATTACAGAATTTCCGGTGCTGTCCTTTGTAAGGATGGATTCAATATCATTTTCGTGAAAACGCAGCAGCATGGCCCAGAACATGACCAGCATGGAGTTGAGAAAGGTGCAGCTGTATTTGGCGTGGCCTAGATATTCGATATAGAGATTTTCCAGCATGTCATGGATCTGTGCATCATTTCCACTGTGAAAGATCAGATAATTCCCCACGGTCTTGCGGTACAGCACATGGGCAAAAAACTGCGTCAGGGCACTGTCAGCAGTCAGTGACTGGAAGAATGTGGAATGAAAGGTGGAGCTACGTACCAGGATATTAAAAGCAACACTGTCATCAAAGATCCCCATACTGTGAGTGGTATGCGGTGGGATGATACAGACATTTCCGGTATGCAAAGTGTGTTCGATCCCCTGTATCGCAGTGTGGGCAGTTACTGCTAGCGGTAACAAAAGCTCATGGGTACCCTGGCAAATACTTCCTGTACAATATAAGCATACTTTTGGCTATGAAATGCTTTTAAACATAGTGGGTATTTTAGATCCCGGTATGCTGTTTCCTGTGACCATCTGAGATGGTAGAGTTCTTTTAAGTGATCCATATCAAAATCCTTTTTTTACAAGGAAATCACCCTTCATTATCATAGAAGAATCTTATTTACAGACTTTTTCTCACAGTCTCTCTGTAGTTTACTATTGCTTTTTTGGCAGCATCAAAATCCTTTTCTAGTACATAAATACATGTTGTTTCATTCTTATGATCAATTCCCGATGCAAAAGTATGATAAAAAATCAAGAAAAAAAGATTATTGATAAATGTTGCTTTTTTCAATCTGGTTTCATAAGGAATATTATTTTCATTCAACGCTTGTGTTAACCGCACGAGATGATCCATATTATCAGTTTCACATAATTTAATTTTTCCATTATCCTGAATATACTTCATAAAACCACCTCCGTGCTATACGTACACATATAAGAATAAATAATTTTATTTTGCCACTTGATACCTTTTCCCATTATCGTATGTATTATAATTTTCAGTTGTACTTATCAATGATTTTGTTGTTTTTAAATTTTCTGTTTCTTATTAAAAAACATAATTGCAGGATACACTAACCTTTTTTCCATTCACAGTCCCACTGATGTAAGCACCAACTTTATGTCCTAATCCATATCCATACTTTCCTTTTGGCCAATTAGTTGTTGTATTATAGCTATTAATAAAGGTTGCACTACTCGATTTGCTATTAGTACCAAGATCTTGACCCCAAACTATTTTTTTCCCTGTCATATTGTAATTTCCTGATATTTTTGTCCAATCACCTCCTGCAGTTTTAAGGCAAGCCCAAGTTCCATCATCGTACCAAGAAATTCGGGCATTTCCTTTCCACCCATAGAATGTATTGCTATTTGTTTGAGACGGTGCTCTTTTAGCACTGGCTTTTTCATCTCCTACAGATATAATGGCTATAATTTCCTTTCCATCAGCACTACGAGAACACTTAATGTTTTCATCTTCAACATTATATGAAGAGACGAAGCCACTTTTAACATCTTGAATTGTTACAGTTGTTACAATTCTATTTTTTACATCTTTTGCATCCAGCTTTGATGCTACTTTAACGTTATTATTATTTGCAAAAGCAGTTGTACATATAGAAAATAAACATAAAGCAACAATCATACAGCTACATAACCATTTGTTAGTCTTCATAAATGTATCCCTCCACTTCTTATATCATTCGTTCTTTATAATAACTGCTAAGGACTGTAATAAGTGAAATACTGAATCCTATTCTCCATATTATAAAAAAAATTTTCTCAATATTCCCTGTTGTTAACGAAACTGTACTTGCTGAAAAGTAGCTATGTGATTGAAAAATGGCAGAATTGGTAACTTTAACGACAGAATCAGGCGAAGCAATGCAATTTCCCAGAGTATCACATAAATACGTCCGGGAATACGATTCTTCAGACATGCATGTGCCATCAAAACCAGACCAATAAACATACTTGAAATAATCAGCATCTGACGTATCATAGTCCAGCACCTCATTTCTCTAGCATTTTCTTTATCTGCCTACGTTCCTCCTCTGATAATTTTTCATGACTCACAAAGGAAGCAAAAAAATTTATTTTTGATCCGTGAAACAGTTTATCAATGAGTTCCTTTGTTTCAAATTCTTCAACATTCTCTTTGGAAATCAATGGTTTGCACATATAGTTGCTTCCATAACGTTCAATAGCTCCTTTTGCAACACATTTTTTAATAACCGTATAAGTAGTATTTTTATTCCAGCCAATCTCTGCGTTTAAAATTTCCGAAATATGTTTAGCTGAATCATCTCCCTCCTTCCATAAAACCTCCATAACTTTAAGTTCTGAATCATATAATTTCGTATTCATAATTACTCCTCTTAGACTATTGCAATAGTTTATACATTCATACTATCATAATAGTCTCGAATTGTCAATCCAATCTGTTTCAAATCAAATGCCTACTCAGTGTGATAAAATAACTCAGATATGAAACAGATATATTTGATTTCTTCGCCAAAAGATGATATAATAAGTAGAAATTGCGAAGCGGAATATAAATCTCCGTCTTATTTATCTAAAATTTTGGAAAAGAGGATCAGACAATGAGCGATATGACAATTCTTGAGCAGTGGCGTTCCATTGCTTATAATCAGAATGCAGATAAGAATAAGCTTCAGCGCTTCTGGGCAAATTATTTTAACATTGAAAAGAATATTTATGAGCAGCTTCTTGAGAACCCGGATGAGGTTGTTTCCGGAACTGTAAAAGAACTTGCTGAGAAATACGGTCAGGATGTTATGACTATGGTTGGTTTCCTTGACGGAATCAATGACAGTCTGAAGGTTCCGAACCCAATCGAGACCATGGATGAGAATACCAAGGTAAACCTTGCATTTGATAAAGAGGCTCTCTATAAGAACATGGTAGATGCCAAGGCTGACTGGCTTTACAACCTTCCTCAGTGGGACAAGATCTTCACAGAAGAGAAAAAGAAAACTCTCTACATGGAGCAGAAGAAATCAGGCACAGTTGTGAAACCGCACAAGGTCGGAAGAAACGATCCGTGCCCATGCGGAAGCGGCAAGAAATACAAACACTGCTGCGGAAGATAATGAGCGTAAAGAAGAATCTGGATTACATTATCGTGTTAGGTGCCCATGTGGACGGAACACGGATGACACTTGCCCTTCTGGAACGAGCCAGAAGGGCCCTTCTTTATCTTGAAGAAAATCCGGGTACGAAGGCAGTGCTCTCTGGAGGAAAAGGCGATGGAGAAAACATTTCCGAGGCAGAGGCTATGTATCGTTATCTTACCGGTCACGGAATAGACGGGGACAGATTGATACGGGAAGAGGAATCTACCAGTACGAAAGAGAATTTGGAATTCAGTTGCAGAAAGATCGGAACCACAGACTGTTCTGTAGGCGTGGTGACGAACAATTTTCATGTATGGAGAGGAGCAGCCATTGCAAGAAAATGTGGATTCCGGGAAGTGGCCATGGTACCTTCCAGGTATCGAAGCTGGCGTCTTTTTATCTACATTCCCCGTGAGATTTTGGCTATTATCAAAGACAAACTCGTGGGAAATCTGTAGATCTGTGCGAGAAGAGAAATCTCAAAAATTTTGTCAACATGCGTTGACAAATAAAAATACTGCGCTTATAATGAACCACAGAAAAGGAAATAAAAAACACGTTGACGAGACGAGTAAGCTGTGAAACGTTACAGAGAGAGATGTGAAGTGCTGGAAACATCTTATCGGGAAACAGCCGAAGACTACCTCCGAGTGGCCCCAATCCGGTCCGGTGATTCCGTTATCATCATAATTGAGAGGCTTTGCATCCTGGCATGACCGGGCAGCAGAGCAAGCAGGGTGGAACCGCGAGAATGAACAAACTCGTCCCTTACAGTATGTGATGTACTGTGAGGGATTTTTTTATTGCAGAATCTCTTGCAAAAGCAGACACATACTGTGTACCATAGAAACTTCATTTCAAATGAAAGGAGAAACAACAATGATCATTACATTAAAAGACGGCTCAAAAAAAGAATATGCAGAAGCAAAAGCTGTGATCGATATCGCATATGACATCAGCGAAGGCCTTGCACGTGCTGCATGTGCAGGAGAAGTAAACGGAGAGGTCGTAGATCTTCGTACAGTTCTTGACAGCGACTGTGAGCTGAATATCCTTACAGCGAAAGACGAGAAGGGCCTTGCAGTTCTCCGTCATACAGCATCTCACGTAATGGCACAGGCTGTACAGAACTTATACCCGGAGGCAAAGGTTGCCATCGGACCATCCATTGATACAGGCTTCTACTATGATTTCGACCACGAGCCATTTTCACGTGAGGATCTTGACGCCATTGAGAAAGAGATGAAAAAGATCATCAAAAAAGGCGCAAAGATCGAGCGTTTTACAAAATCCCGTGAGGATGCCA
>OLOU01001470.1_pt1 | contig 16028 bp, 20 predicted proteins | sample 1672101 | NCBI WGS metagenome assembly OLOU01 (sample SAMEA3136645, study PRJEB25190) | human gut metagenome | biome: human gut; feature: human-associated habitat; material: faeces | place: Austria | collected 2013
TTCTGGTACTGTGTGTTCATGTCGTTCACCTTTTCTACTTTACATTATAAGCCCTATCTTGATTCATTCAGCCTATTTGCGGCACTATTATCATACTTGCGGGCAACTTCTCATCACAACGGTGAATCGAATTAGCACGGATGCTTGTACGCTTGTTAGCAACCTTGCTAACGCTATTATACGCACGGCACACGGACTTGTCAAGAGGTAAAGCAGAAAATATTTGAAAAACATCGTTTATTGATACATTAGCCCCGGCATTTTGACTTTATCTCTTCCGTCTGTGGGCATTTTTAAATCGCCCATGAGGCAGGCGTAAGTGATGGCACTCTTGCCGAAACGACCACGGATCTCCTCCACAGCATCCTGGACTTTCTCCATTGTCATGCGGTGCTGGACATTATCAAACAGCGTGAGCTGCTCGGCACTGTCTTTGGGTGAGAGTTCAATGGCACGGACGGTGACCGCTCTGACCTTCGTGTTCCAGGGATACCGCTCTTTAAAACTCCGAAATGCGGCAGCGGCGATCTCCGAGGGAAGCTGTGTCTTGAGCGGCAGCTTGCATTGATACTGTGAGCCGAACAGGTCATTGCCCCGGACATGGACTTGGACGGTACGGGTGGCGAGGTTATGCAGCCGAAGACGGTGACCAATATCCTGCGAAAGAGCAAAAATGACCTTCCACACCTCTTCTTCGTTTTCAAGGTCAGAAACACAGGTAATGCCGTGACCGACCGATTTGACCGGAGAAACGAAATCCTTATGCATCACCCTGGAATGGTCTCTGCCATTGGCATAAGTCCACAGCGCAAGTCCGTTCACTCCCAGAAGCCCTTTCAGAAACAATGGGTCACAACCGGCAACTTCTCCAATCGTATGGACACCATACCGCGCCAGCTTCTTAGTGGTGGCAGGACCGCAGTAGATCATGTCACTGCACGGGAGCGGCCAAACCTTCTCTTTGTAGGAATCCGGTGAAATCTCCGTGATGGCATCCGGCTTTTTCAGATCGGAGCCCAATTTGGCAAACACCTTATTAAAGGATACGCCGATACTGACAGTCAGACCGAGTTCCTCCTTCACGGAGCGGCGAATCTGCTCGGCTATATTAATTGCATCGCCGCAGACGGCACGACTGCCTGTGACATCAAGCCAGCATTCATCTATACCATAAGGCTCCGCCATGTCGGTGTATCTTTGGTAGATAGCCTGGGTCAGCTTGGAGTACTTGAGATACCGGTCGTACTGCGGCGGTACAATATGCTGTACAATTGAGAAAAACAAGCAATAGCGAGATGGAGTTTGGGGAGTTTTTGCGAAGCAGTGACAAAACAGCTTGGATTTTATGTCGTGTTTTGCGAGTTTTGTTAAAAATGCCTTGACAAAAGTGTTATTATGTGGTATTCTTTAACCGTGGTTGGTATACAAATACCAGAGTGTGTATTTATTTGCCATGGTAGATATTCATTAATCAAGGTAAGCTGTACCAAATAATCCGATAATCTCAGCAATCCTAAAGCGTGCCACCGTATACTGTGTGCCTACCCAATTGGATTTATCTGCAGACGCACAGTGACGTTCGATTCACGTGCGTCTGTTTTTTTGGCACAAAATGAAGCAGTATCAAGAATCTATCGGTTATTCATGGTTTAGAACATCACCGTGTTTCGTGATTGTTTTTTGATAAATAGTATTCTTATAATCAAATAATCTTTGCAAAGCAGGGCGTTTATCGTTTGTTCCTGTCATTGCACTATCGCTGTATGTCTTAATAACAGTATATTTATTTCTTTCAGCATATTCGGTACAAACCTTAATCTGCTCTTCTATACTTGCTTCTCTTTGTGAACTTGAGCTATATCTCGCATATATTACTACTCTCATATAATGTTCTCGCTTTCCAGTGCTTTTCTTATCTTGTTGAATATCAATTGATTCGGATAGTATCTGTAATCGGCAAATATCGAAATACCGTCTTTGCAATAATGCTCCAAAATTGCGGCGGCGCAGGCGGCGCTCCGCGACTGCCCGTATTCGCATTGGCAGATGATATCCAGACCGTCATCGTGCGCCTGACGGATAAACTCCGCAAGGCTTTCGGCTTCGGGAAAATATGTATCAAAGGTCAAACCGTAATCTTCAAGGATGTCGATATCAATGTCGTGAACGGCTGCGGCAAAAAGCCGTTCGGGTTTTCCTTTGTAATCCACAGGCTTTGAGATTTCACCCGTCCGTATGTTCGGCGGGTCATAAAAACTGATTACTGCCGTATTTTTCGGAAAATCATTTTTCAGCAGTTCTTCGACCGCTTTTCTTGCATAAATGTCTACTTTCATCGTTCACCCCTCAATCAATTTCAGATATTTATATACCGTCGGATAGGAAAGTTCGCAAAGTCGGGACAAGTCCTTTTTGGAAAGCTGCCCTTGCCGATATTTCGGATAATGTTTGTAAAACACGCTCGGTATATCGTCGGCGGTAACGGTGGGTCTGCCGATTTGTTTCCCTTTGGCTTTCGCGTTTTCCATTCCGCTTTTGACCCGCTGGCTTGTGATGTTTCGCTCGATCTCGCTGAATACACCCATCATTTTGAGCATTCCCTCGGTCATCGGGTCAAGCGCTTTACTGCAATCCACAACAAAATTGCCGAGTATCAGCTTTAGGTGTTTCTCTTTTGCAAACTCAATAATTTCACAAAGCTGTTTTGTGCTGCGGGTAATTCGGCTGACCTCGGTTGCCGCAACGGTATCTCCCGAATTTACTGCGGAAAGCAGTTTGTTTAGTTCCGCGCGGTCTGTTTTTGCTCCGCTTTCGTATTCGAGATATATCGTCTCGTCGGACGCACCCTGCCGTTTGAGTTCCCGTACCTGTCGGTTGATGTCCTGCATTTTCTCGTTTGTGGAACACCGTGCATAACCGTAAATCATAGCAAAACCTCTCTGTTTCTCGTTGTACTTATATTATATGACATCTTTCGGGAAAAAACAAAACCGTTAATGGTTTGTTAATATTTACGGATTAGACCATAAACGAAACGGTGTTCCGAATATCGTTTATAGAAAACAGCCGCAATCCTTTCGGACTACGGCTGTTATTAGTGCTATTCAGTTATAAATGGAAAGAGATGTTTGATTTTATAGGATTCAATTTGTTGTTTTTTACTGTGCTTAACTCCGTACAAACGAGTAATAACCCGATATTGTAATTCCGTCATATACCAATGATGTTTGCGTTGTATCTAACAATATTGCTGCGGCATTGGTATAATCCTGAAGCTCATTGGCAGACAAAGCCTTGCTGTTCTTTATTGTTTCATTTCCGTCAAGCGAAAACCGATGACGCCTTGTCCAGCCGTTTGGATTTTCAAAAATCGCTTCTTTGATACCCGAAGAAATAAACGCGCCGCTGCCAATTTTATTTACGTTGCTTGGAATGGTAATGCTGCTCAAAGAAGTGCAATTATAAAATGTTTTCGCTCCAATTTCAATTAAACTATCCGGCAGGTTCACCGTTTTCAGCGATGTACAATCATTAAAAGCGTAATTTCCTATATAAGTTATATTATCAGAGAAATAAATCTTTTGCAAAGATGCACATCCGAGAAATGCACTGCTGTTAATAGTTGTGATTGAATCGGGAATTTTCACAACCCGAAGTGCAGTTGCATTCTTAAACCCATTCAATGCTATTTCGGTAACCGACTCTCCGTCATATTCAGAGGGAATAGACACCGAAACCATGCTTGTACTGTAAGTGCTGTTTAAACCAACGCTATATGTACCATTAGCAAGTTTTTTGAAAACGAAATACTGCAATTCGTTTTGCACATTGTTCGCCTCTATCGGGAAGCGATCTATAGTGCCATCGGTATAAGTGATGATGAGTTCGCCGTTTACAAGCTCGGTCTTTGCAATACCTCTGCCGTCCTTGCCTGCGGCACCCGTTGCTCCCGTATCTCCCTTGTCGCCCTTGTCACCCTTTTCGCCTTTGATATTGCCGAGCGATTTGGTTGAGCCGTCGCTGAGTTTAATGGTGAGCGTGCCGTCGGTCAGTATGGTGACATCGCTTATTCCGATACCGTCTTTGCCGTTTGTTCCGTTCTTGCCGATTATTTTTCCGAGGTTGGCGGTCTGTCCGTCCGAATAGGTCAGTACAAGTTCGCCGTTATCGTTTATTTCGGATTTTGTAATACCGATTCCATCGGCACCCTTGATATTACCGAGATTGAAAACCGCGCCGTTTGTCAAAGTGACCGACAGTATTCCGTCCGTGCTGATTTCAACCTTGTCAATGCCGATTCCGTCCTTGCCATCGGTACCGTTTACGCCATCCTTACCGTTGGCACCTGCTGCTCCGGTTTCGCCTTTATCGCCCTTGGCTCCATCTACACCGTCTTTGCCGTTCTGTCCGACAATTCTGCCGAGGTTAATGCTTCTGCCGTCAGAGAACGACAGTTCAAGTTCACCGTCTGTATTGATACCAACATTTGAAATGCCGATACCATCCTTGCCGTCTGTACCTGCGGCACCCGTTGCGCCTGTATCACCCTTATCGCCCTTGTCACCCTTGTCGCCTTTTTCACCTTTTGCGCCGTCAGTTCCATCTTTTCCGACAACTTTTCCGAGGTTTTTGACGGTATTATCCGAATAGGTGATAACAAGTTCGCCGTCCGTGTTGATTTCGGTTTTGGCAACACCAATGCCGTTTTCGCCGTTTTTACCCGCGGCACCGGTTGCACCTGTGTCGCCTTTGTCACCTTTTTCGCCTTTGGCTCCGTCAACGCCGTCTTTACCATCAGCACCGTTTGTACCATCTTTTCCATCTTTACCGTCAGTACCGACAATTCTGCCGAGATTGACCGATTCGCCGTTTGAATAGGTAATCACAAGTTCGCCCTGCTCGTTGACAGAGGTCTGCTGAATGCCGATTCCATCGGTACCGTCTTTTCCGTCAGTTCCGTTTGTGCCGTCCTTGCCGTTTTTACCGTCTGCGCCGCGGATGTTCCCGAGATTAAGGGCTGTTCCATTTGTCAGCGTGACATTCAGTTCATAGTTTTCGTTTATCACGATGCTTGCAATACCGACACCGTCTGTACCATCGGCACCGTCCTTTCCGTCAGTACCGTTGACACCGTCAATGCCGTCTTTTCCGTCCTTACCGTTCGCACCAACCACAACGCCGAGATTCGCCATCGTGTTGTCCGAATAAGTAATAACAAGTTCACCTTTGCCGTTAATTTCGGATTTTATAATGCTGATACCGTTTTTTCCGTCGGTGCCGTTTGTTCCGTCTTTACCATCAGTTCCATTTGTACCGTCAACGCCATCTTTTCCGTCCTTTCCCGCGGCGCCGATCACACTGCCGAGATTGGAACGCTGACCGTTAGAGAAAGATAGTACCAATTCGCCGTCAGAATTGATTTCGGCACTTGAAACGCTTATTCCGTCTTTACCGTCAGAGCCGTCTTTACCATCGGTTCCATTCGTGCCGTCAACACCATCCTTTCCGTCTACACCATCGGTGCCATCTTTACCGTCTTTGCCGTTCGCGCCGATAATTACGCCGAGGTTAGCGGTCTGCCCATCGGAATAAGTCAGCACAAGTTCGCCCGATTCATTGATGACAGCGGACGAAATACTGATACCGTCAGTTCCGTTTGTTCCGTTCTGACCGTCTTTACCTACGGCACCCGTTTCACCCTTATCGCCCTTATCGCCTTTGGCACCGTCAACACCATCTTTGCCGTCAACACCGTCAATGCCGTCTTTGCCATCCTTGCCGCTCGCACCGATAACATTACCGAGTTCGGCAGTCTGACCGTTTGTATAGGTGATAACAAGTACGCCGTCGGCGGTTATCTCGGTTTTCTCAATGCCGATGCCGTCCTTGCCGTTCATCCCGACAACGCGGTCAAGATTCACTTGACTTCCGTCCGAAAATCCTAAAATCAGTTGTCCGTCATCGTTTACTTTGGCAGAGCTGACACCAATGCCGTCTTTACCGTCGGCACCGTCTTTTCCATTAACACCGTTCTTGCCGTCAACGCCGTTTGCTCCGTCCCTGCCATTGGTACCGTCTTTTCCGTTGGTGCCGTCAGCACCCTTTGCGCCGACCGCCTTTCCTGCGTTCAGAACGGTGCCGTCCGAAAGAGTAATCAAAAGATCGCCGTCTTTTGAAAATCCTGCGGTTTTCACGCTGATACCGTCTTTGCCTGCGGTGGCTTCCAAGGTTTTTGTCCATTCTTCCTCAGAACCTGTATACCCGTTTTCTTTGGCGATTTCATATGCCGATTTTCCCTGAAGGGAATTAAGCCAATCCTGAATCGAACCGTCATAGCCGTTCAGAACCGCCAACTCATATGCCGACAATCCGTCCTTTACATTTGTCGAAGCAGCCACAGCGCCGTTTCGGTGAATGATTGTTGCCACCACAGCCGATATGCCGATCATTAAAAGAATCGCAATGATGATACACAGCGTTCTTTTGGCATAGTTCTTTTTCTCATGCTGTGCGCCGGATTTCGCATTATTTGTCCTTTCCATATTCAACCCTCCTGCTTGTCTTTATAATGACAAAATGATTTTGCGATGCAAAGTTCCATACACTTCGGATTCTTTTTCGTACATACCTCTCCAAAGCCGTTTGCACAATATGCCCACAAGATATAATCCACCTCGGCGGCGGGCTTGTTCAGGCTTTTTGCAATGCCGGCAATGATATCAATGGCTTCATACGGTGCAGCGTATTTGCGCTGTGAACAGCCGAGGTATTCACTGCCTAAAATACGGCAGATATGCCTGTCGGGCTTGCCGATATCATATCCGACATTTTTCAGATATTCCGCCGTCAAAGCTTCGCCGAGTTGGGCAAACTTATAGGGCTTTCCTGCCGTTGCCAGTTCTCTTACAAGCGCCTTCAAATTATCGTTTTTGTCCGCAAGGCTCTGATAGAAATGATCCACGCTGCCGTACTCTTTTTTGATGGCGAGCAATTTGCCGATGTTCACGCCGATAAGCGCGTTTATCTGATTTGTCAGATACGGCGTTCCGAGCCGATGTTCCTTGACCCGACCGACCAAGACTGCCGGGGCGGCGTTCAGTAAGGCATTTACATCATACTGATAAAAAATATCATCAACGACCGGGATTTGCCCTGTCGCCGTGTCGATATGCGGCTCCAACCGATTCCACGCCGCGCCCGATGTCAGCATGGAATAAACCATTCCGCGGATATGGTCGCTGACCGTAAAGTCGCCGCCGTCCCTTCGTTTGTCAAGCTGTTTTTTGATGTAGGTATTCTCCCACAGCTTTTTCGTTTGGATTTTGCCGTCCCGGATAAACAATTCCTCGCGTAGCTGTTTATCCATGAGCAGGACGGCGTTTGCGACCGTTTCCATGTCTTTCAAGAAAATCACCTCGCCTTTTTATTCAGCAGCTTTTATGTACTTCGATAAACAGTTCGGGGCTGACATTCAGCGCAAGACAAATGGCGCGCAGATCATCCGCATACATTGTCCGCTTGCCGTTCATCATGGCATTGAAGGTCACCTTGGATATGCCCGCCCTCTGCGCCACCGCTAACTGCTTATAGCCGTTTTCCTCTATGTAAGCCCGTACTTTTTTATAAACTTCCATAGTTGCACCTCCACAAATACAGGATTACTGTACTTTGATATATAATATCACAGTAATACTGTGAAGTCAATAGAGAAGTACAGAAATTCTTGATTTTTCCCTTGCTTTTTCTTTGTTTTCGTGTATACTATTGTTATAGCGAGGTGATTTTCTTGAAATATGAGATCGGCAGCAGAATTCGTATGTACCGCAAAGAAAGCGGACTGACGCAGGAGCAGTTGGCTGATAAAATAAACGTTACCAAGAGCAGAGTTTCAAACTGGGAACAGGGGATCAACCGCCCCGATGCGGATATCTTAGCCGATATCTGCCGCGCACTGAATGTGCCGCCCAGCAATCTTTTGGGTGTACATTTGTCGGCGGACGATTTAAGCGACAGGGAAAGAAAGGTCATACAGGCGTACCGGAGCAAAACAGAGGTACAGCAGGCGGTTGATATTCTGCTCGGGATAGAGGGCAACTGAGTATCCTGCCGCAAACCGGGCGATGCATGGCAGATTCGGGGAGAGCGGCGGCTCTCCCTTATTTTATATATACAGAGATAACTCCGCCATGCTGCGCCTGAGAATCGGCCGTGTCAATGTTTAACCTTATATAATATTGAAGCACCAAAAACGTTCTGTTTGCTGTACCCGACGCCGAAAAGCGGTTGAAACGTTTGGCGCGGTTTTCGCAGAGGGCACCATCTCACTTGGATGAAAACAGTTTTGTTCCGTGCTGACTGACGATACAGAACAACGCTGTGTTTTATTCAAGGAGGATACAATATGAAAAGATTCAGAAATTCGGTTAAAGCGGCAAGAAGCGTTCGCCCGGGCAGTTGTGTGTTCACGCCCGATGAGGTAGCCCAGCTTCTTATGCAGATCGATGAACTGCAAGGGTATGACATTTCATTTGAGGAAACCGAGAACGGTACGGCGCAGTTTACCATCGGAGATTCGGTCTACAGCGTTATGGATATCGCACCGGTAATCTGAACGGCATTTACATATAAAGAAAGCCATTGAAACCGCTTTTGCAGTTCCAATGGCTTTCCTTATGTATCAGTTATTGTACAGATATTCCTGCACTTCATTCAACAGGATATACGCCTGTTTCAGTTTGCGGCGATACTCCATCGGCAGCATCGGTATCAGTTCCCGTGCATCGACAATATCATTCTTTGCGTAGCCGATGAATTCGATCGGAGTAATTGACAACGGATAAAAATTGTTTGCCGGCACCGGATTCATTTCGCTTGTGTTTTTTGTTTCTTTCATAGTTACACTCCTTATTAAGTTAATCTGAGACATTGCTTTCATTGAAATAATTGCAAAGCAATAAAATCAATGTTTCCTTGACTGTTTAGAAACCATGGTAATCGGGAAGTTCATCGGTAGCAGGCGGCGGTGCCGAACGATAGAAATTGTGCTTATGTCCGGCATTGCCGTTAGGGCTGATGGTATATACAATGTTGTCCTGTTCCAGAAGAAGATCTTTCAACCTGCTCAGTTCTTTGCCCAATTGCTGCGGGGACTGAGCAATCGGAAGATGGAACTTTCTTTCTCCGGCATCAAGCAGATTCTTGGCAAAGCCGCTCCATGAGTTTTTGGAGATTCTTCAAGCAAAGCACGTATTGTTTTTACAACGGGGCTGCTTTGATAGTCGAAAATCGCTTCCTCCTTGGCTAATTCATCGGCATTGCCCACGTACTCCCATTGGCACGTATTTTCATTCAATCGAATGAGAATTTCGTTCTGCTCGATATCGCGCCCGGTGATATGCAGCGTAGCCTGTTGAGCATTGCGGGCTGTCCGCTTGATAACGAACATAGTGTCCATGACGCCCGAGATGCCATTGGTTCCGGTGATTTCGTTGAACGGGTCATCCTTGTCTTTGGTTTTGCTGGTATGATGAACGAACAGCACACTGATCCCTTTTTTATCCATGGCTTCTTTTATCATTCCCGCTTCCCGGTAATCATGGTCGTACCATCGTTCACCACGCAGCCCTTGACCGCGAATCTTCTGAAAGGTATCAATAATGATCAGTTTGGTCTCCGGATGCTGCTGAATATGCTCGTCCAGAAGTTCCAACAATCCCTCTTCAAGCGTTACAATATCGGTGGAAAAATAGAACCATGGCGGGGCGGGAACCCCGTTCAGCAGTTTATTCATACGCTGCTGCAAGCGTTTCAGAGTATCCTCAAAAGAAAGATACAGAACACCTGCCTGCTGCGTTTGCCATTTCAGAAAGGCTTCACCCGCCGCCACCTTAAGTCCGATCAGGAGTACAAACCAACTCTTTCCGCTTTTTGGCGCCGCGGCAAGAATGCTTGTCCCCTCGGGTAGTATGCCGTCTACAAGATACCTCGTCGGCGGCAAATTGGCTTTTTGCAGATCGGGAGCCGATATAATGTTCAAACTCCTTTTGCCTTTCGGTTCTGCGTTCTGAGAATGCCCCGCTTCTCTTTTCAGCCATTGTTCGTTATCCTGCGCGGCGGTTCTGTCCGGCTTTACCGCTCGGGCTAAATTGGAAAGATAATCGGCGCGGGCAAGCTTGGCTTGGTGTTTTTCATCTTTTTGAACGGCATACGGACTGCTGCGAAACGCACTGATTGCCGCATCGGAATCATTGTTGAGCCAATACAGTAATTTTGCCATAAATCCCGCGTCATCTTCGCTTTCATTTCCGTGCGGACGCGCACCTTTCCAATAGGATTTCAGCTTCTCGTCTTTTTCCAAACCGATTTTTAAATACTCTTTGTCTGTTTGGAACGATTGCCGGGTACCGTTTCTTATCATGTATTGATTTAAAACCTCCCTTAACTTTTCGGTACCGTCGGCAACGGGGCTGCTGTTTATGGCATTGCCGGTAACGGTTACAAATTTACTGGTTGCTCCGGAGATATAGACTTCAAGCCCTTTCTTCTGATTGTTAATGTAATACTGATCCTTGTTGTATTCAAAGTTCTTAACGGTAAAAATAATCCGTATGCCGCTGCCGCTCGGACTAATTTCCGTGTAGCTGCCCATTTTTTCAATGATATCGGACGCCATATCGGAGTATTTCCCGTCTGTGATACAATGGTCGATGTCAATTGCGCCTACACCATCAAAAATGCCTATGCCAAGTCCCGCGTAGGCACCGGTTTGATACGCCCCGAATGCCGTATCAAAATCAGTAAATGTGCTTCTGTCATTGGATTTCGCCTTATGTCCCGTACTCGGATTGTACGGGACTTTTCCACAGCCTTCTTCATATTTCCACACGCACCAAGAGGCGTGCTGCTTGAGAATGGATGGGATTTTTGAATCGTTCATTTTTTCTTCTCCTTTGTCTGTTCATGATCGTATACAAAAAGTCCTTCGCCGGAAGGCATAAAAACGATTCCGGCAGGCGGCTCTTTGCATTTTCCGCATAAAACATTGATGATTTCATCTTCGGTTGCCTTTCTCATTTGGCTGCCGAAAGCAGAATTCAGGAATTCTTCGATCGTCATTTCACTCATTTTATTTTCTCCCTTTCTGTGTCATTTTCTTACGGTTTTGCACCTTGCTATATAGCTCGTCAGAAACAATTGCCGGAATTCCATCAGGTAAAACTATGTCCTTGTAATGATATTCGCCTATATATTGCCTGTCTTTTAAAATCCGATATATTCTGCGCTTATTTGTAGTCGCGTTGCTTTGACTCCCAAATCCATATCTATTTTGTATGGCGCTTGAAATCTCTGAGACTTCTTGCCCGTTCGCAAAGCGGATAAAGATCTCCAAAACAATCGGTCCTGTTTCTGAATCTATTTCATAATTTCCATCCGGACTAATGGAATACCCAAACGGCGCCGTGCCACCGTTGAATTTGCAATTTCGAGCCCTTTCTTTTTTGTTGGATAAAACCTTCCGTCCTATTTCCTCCTTATAATATTGGTCAAGTGTTTCAACCATTGCATTGAAACATTTTTCGATGGCACAGATGCTTTTTTCGTTAATTTTCATGTTCATGTTTTACTCTCCTTTTTGTGTTTTAATTGGTTGCAGTGCCTTTTCATTAACTCGTATCATGGTTGGCATTCCTTTCTTCATTTTTTAAGAAATCCGCATATTCGTTGGGGTGACTGTTGACATACGCTTCGATGTCAGCAAATATGAATTTGGCAATTTCTTGTGCCTGCTGCTTGCTGACGATATATTCAATATCTTTATCTTTCATATTTGCTGTCACCCCCTCATGCGGATTTCTTATTGACAAGTCAATTGTATCAGCTTATAATGTAAATGTCAGCACAACACGATTATATAAAAAACACGTGTAATGCAATTTATGTTGTTGGAGGAACAACATTATGGTGTATAATGTGAAAGACAAGCGATTTATTATAGGTGAACGTATAAGGCAGCAAAGACTTGAAGCAGGATATAAAAGACAATGTGACTTCGCAGAAGCCTTAGGTTTAAGATACGAATCTCGCCAGACCGTCGGAGCGTGGGAACAGGGCAAGCGGCTGCCGCAATTGCATATCCTCCTAAAAATGTGCGAGTTGTTTGATTGTGAAATAGGCTATCTTCTCTGCGAATATGATTGTAAAACGAGAGAAGTGACGGATATAAGCGCGGCAACAGGTCTGTCCGAACAATCCATTAAAAGACTTTTTCTGTTCAGAACGAAAAAGAGAGACGGAAAGAAAGAACGCTTTGAATTCAATTCTCCGATTAACTCAATAATTGAGCATCCCGCATTTGTTGAACTTATAGATGCGATAAAAAAGCATGTTTGGAGTTTTAACCATCATCACTATGGAATTGATAACTCTAATGCCGAAACACAAGAAGCGCTTTCTAATACTTTTAACTGTGAGCCGGAAGAGTTACGGGGATATATCGAAATGTCTTCACAGTCTCTTATCGAAAATACAATTATGAAAATAGTCCGAGACATTGAATAAACATAAAAAAGCCCTTGCAAAATGCAAGAGCCGCAATGTATATATAAGAAAAGAAGCAGAGCATTATCAAAAATACTCTGCTTCTTCTGTTGTATTACACGAACCAAACCGTGACGGCAAAGCCGCCGACATAGAAGTAGGGTTTTGTGTAATATTGTGTTGGTGGAGGCGAGGAGAATCGAACTCCTGTCCGAAAACCGCTCCGCGCAACTTTCTCCGGGCGCAGTCCGGCGTTTTTTATTCCCGGAGGAGGCGGCGCCGGACGCCGCGTTCCTCTCGGTATCCCTTTAATTTATGACGGCTTCAAGGGAAACGGGCCGTTCACATTTACCGCTTCATGACGCCCTGCACGCGATCGCGGTACTTCGCGCCGGACGAGCCGCACTTAGGCGGCTACTGCTAACTTATTGTTATCAGCGTTTAATTTTAAAATGGGCCGTATTATAGAGATTGCCCGGTCTCTGCCCGCTTATCGCACTTCATGATCCCCGTCGAAACCATTACGCCCCCGTAAATCACCTTGACCTTTCCTTCATCTCGCGCTCGATCTCGCGTCCCGCCTGCTTCTTCGCGTCTGCCTCGCGCTTGTCGTACAGCTTCTTTCCGCGGCACAAGCCGAGCTCCACCTTGACGTGTGAGCCGGACAGATACACCGACAGCGGAACGAGCGTGTAACCGTCGCGCGCGCAAAGCCCGCCGAGCTTCATTATCTCACGCTTGTGCATGAGGAGCTTGCGGTCTCTGAGCGGATCGACGTTGAAGATGCTGCCCTTTTCGTAGGGACTGACGTGGATCCCCGATGCCCACAGCTCTCCGTCCTCGACACGGCAGTACGAATCCTTCAGATTGACCGCGCCGGCGCGAATGCTTTTGACTTCGGTGCCGGAGAGGGCGATGCCCGCTTCGTACGTTTCATCGACAAAATAGTCGTGACGCGCTTTTCTGTTCTGCGAGATAAGCTTTTTTCCGCTTTCTTTCGGCATGACCTTCTCCTTTCCCCGTGATCGGCGAGGCAAACGCTTCTCCGCCGCCGCGGCGATGCGTGTGCGCTGCACCGTGCAGGCGTGTTAAAACCCTGCGGTGTGCCTATATTTTATCACATTTTCGCGCCGTATGCAACATGATTTTTGTCGGAGAAAAAATTTTTCCGAAAAAAGATAATATAATATTGAAAAAAGCCTTGCAATTGAGATTTTTATGTGCTATACTATTAACTGCTCATTTTATGAAAACTACTAACGGAGGTATATATAAATGGCAAAGTGCAGTATTTGCGGCAAGGGCGTTGTCTTCGGACAGAGCGTTTCCCATTCGCATCGCAGAACCAACCGCGCATGGAAGCCGAACATCAGAAAGGTCAAGGCTGTGGTCAACGGAACTCACAAGACCGTAAGCGTTTGCTCCCGCTGCCTTCGTTCCGGCAAGATCGAGCGCGCGTAAATTCAATACGGTACGGAATCGTGTCTGCATTTGTCAGGCACTTTTCTTTTTCCGGAGCGGCGGAAAGTGTTCCGGATCGGATGGGCGGGCGCGGATGGCGGAGATTTACTCTCCGAATCCAGACCGCACGGGTTCGGATTATACTCCGATGGTGGACCAAAGCGGAATCAAACGTGATTTGGTATGCATGTAGGCGCGGGCGGCGTTGGTGTGATCTGCGCCGGCTCGGCGCACGGTCGGCTCGGCGGGAATTGCGATATAGGCGGTATGCGGGCGTGGCTCTGCCCGAGACCGCGCGGCCGGAAATATGGGGTGTATTTGCGTTTTGTAAAATAAATTACGTTGTTAAAACAACGTAATTCGAAAAACGGAACACCGAAAATACCTATCGTCGGTGAGAGATGCGCGGAGGTTGCCCGCCGGGCAGCCGTGGCGTTGGGTCATGGTTACACGGGCGTGCTGCCGGGTAGAATTTACGGTAACGCTGCGGAAAAATCGGTGCAAGCACGGAAATTCGGCGAATTTACGCCGGCTCGCCGGCTCGATGGCACGGTCGGCGCGTGGGAGAACGGCGCTTGCCTGACGGCGCGCAGCGGCGAAGGCGGTGTGCGGTTTGAGTGGTACGCGGGAATTGCGATATATGGCGGTATATGTTCGCGCGGCTCTGCCCGAGACTGCGCCGCCGGAAATATGGGGTGTATTTGCGTTTTGTAAAATAAATTACGTTGTTTTTCCAACGAAATTTAAGGTTGAAGCACCTGCCGAGCGTTGGCGCGAGGGGGAATTCGGCGAATTTGCGCCGAATTCCGTTGTTAAAACAACGTAATTTGAAAATCGAAAAGTCGAAAACACCTGTCATCGGCGAGCGATGCGCTGATTTCGGCTGATTTTCGGTATATGCGGGAAGAGCACGGCGGGCATCATGCATTGCAGCGGCAGGCATAAGGGAAAACGCCCGTCAATCGGTCGATCGATCGGCGGGATTATGCCGCCGGGGCACATAAAGCTGCTTCCCGCCGCAAGAATCCGTTGTGCGGGTGCGGGCGGTGTTGGTGTGATTTGCGCCGGCTCGACGGCACGGTGCGGCACGGTCTGCGCGGGTATTCGGCGCGCAGGCGTGTACCGCGTACAGCGGGCATAGATGCAGGAAAGACCGACCGTATCGGATATCAAAAGGAGGAGCTATGGTCTATACCGTATGTTTCACGGGGCATCGCAGCATTCCCGAAGAGGCGCGCGCCTCGCTCGCAAATGAGCTTGACCGCGTGATAGCGGATCTGTATTCGCTCGGCGCGGACACCTTCATTTCCGGCGGTGCGCTCGGGTTTGATCTGATCGCGGCATGCCGCACGGCGCGCTTTCGCGCGGAGAACGACGGCGTTCGGCTTGTGCTTGCGCTGCCGTGCCGGAATCAGACCGCGCGCTGGACGGATTACGATTCGCTGCGTGCGTACAAGATGCTCTTTTCCCACGCGGACGAGGTTCATTATTCGGATGCTTTCTACACTTCGGACTGCATGCTGAAGAGAAACCGATACATGGTCGGGCGCGCCGACGCCTGCGTTGCGTACTGTCTGCGCAATTCCGGCGGAACGGCTTACACCGTACGACGCGCGGAGGAGAAGCATATTCCCGTGATAAATCTTGCGCGCGGCGGGTGGGATAAGTCGGAATTTGAGGGATTTTGTAAAAAATAATTAATGATTGTGTTGAAAAAATATTAATAAACTGTTGACAAAGCCGTCTCGACTGTGGTACAATAGATGTACAGAAATATCGGGAGGAGGCTATGTCAGGATGATCAGGCAGATCGTTATACTTGCGGCTTTGGTTCTTGCGGCGGTATCTGCGGTGCTTTACCGTTTCGTGACCGAGCCGCATCTTCGGATGTCCCCGACGACGGGGGCTCTCGACATAATGATAACCGTTACGCTCGTGCTTATTGCCGCGTTTATTGTTTTTATAATTTATCGCAGGACGAAAAACGGCGGAGAGAAGTAGTAGGATGCCGGGGACGGAGGCAGGATGCC
>OLOU01001496.1_pt1 | contig 15751 bp, 12 predicted proteins | sample 1672101 | NCBI WGS metagenome assembly OLOU01 (sample SAMEA3136645, study PRJEB25190) | human gut metagenome | biome: human gut; feature: human-associated habitat; material: faeces | place: Austria | collected 2013
GCTGACCGTCACGGTCAAACTGAACAGCGGTCACACGCTGTTCCGCTACACGGCAAAGGACATAGACGGAAAGGTAGTCCGCGGCGCAATGGAGGCTGCGGACTATGACACGTTGTATACCCAATTACTCGCTCAGGGGCTGTATCTGCAGAGTGCGACCCGCCGCGGTGCGGGCCGCAAGCCGCGCACACTGCGTCCGCAGGAGCTGAGCGATCTGTGCCGTCAGCTGTCCACGCTGCTGGCTTCGGGCGTCAGTCTGGTGCGCGCGCTGACGATCATCTCGCAGGATGAGGGCATCAGCGCGGGTCTGCGCCGCATTTACGAGAGTGTGCTGGGTGAAGTCCGGAAAGGCTCGAGCCTTTCTGCCGCACTCGAGGCGCAGCAGGTGTTCCCGCCGCTCATGCTCGGCATGATCCGCGCAGGCGAGGGCAGCGGCAAGCTGGATCAGGTCGCGGAGCGGCTCGCCATCCACTACGAGAAGGCGCACCAGATGAACCAGCAGGTCAAGTCGGCGCTCATGTACCCGATGATCCTTGCGATTCTGGCGGTCGCGGTCGTTATCGTTATCGTAACCTTCGTGCTGCCGCAGTTCAGCGATCTGTTCTCCACAATGGATTCGCTGCCGGGCGTTACGCTGGCGCTGATGGCGTTTTCCAATTTTATGGTTACCAAATGGTATCTGATGATACTGGGTGTCGCGGCAGCGGTCATGGTTATCCGCATGCTGCTGCGCATTCCGGCCGTCCGGCTGGAAATGGACCGACGCAAGCTCAAAATGCCGGTTTTCGGTCCGCTCAATCAGGTTATCTGCACGGCGCGGTTCGCGCGAACCATCAGCAGCCTGTACTCGAGCGGTCTGCCGATCGTCACTGCGCTGCAGACCGCCCGTGATACCATCGGCAACGCCTACATCGTTTCGCAGTTCGATGATGTGCTCGTGCAGGTGCGTTCGGGCGTCAGCCTGTCCGCCGCCCTTGAGACCGTAGACGGCTTTCAGCGCAAGCTGTGCAGCAGCATTGCAGTTGGCGAGGAGACCGGACGACTGGACTCCATGCTGGATTCCATCGCGGATTCGATGGAGTACGATGCACAGCAGGCGAGCAAGCGCATGATGACCATTCTGGAGCCGATGCTGATCGTGCTGATGGCGTTCGTGGTCGGCTTTATCATTATCGCAGTCATGTCGCCGATCATCGGCTCGTACAGTGCGATTGAGAGTTCGGGGAACGTATAACCTCGGAAACGTGTAAACCTCACAAAAGGGGAGAAATGAGAATGAACACAACCGTTTTGGCGCTGCAGGAGGAGCAGGTGCTTGTCGCGGTCGGCAAGTCCGGCGCGCAGCCTTCCGTGCAGGCGCTTTACAGTGCCCCCGCACACGGCGGCGGCATGGAAAACTGGGAGAAGGCGATAGGCGCACTCTGGCAGCAGCACAGGCTGCCGACCCGCGGCATCACGCTCGTCCTGCCGGATGAGGCGGTTGCCACCAAGACCATCACCGCACCGAGCATGCCGGAAAACAAGCTGGAGGAGCTTGTGCGGCACGAAATGCGTCCGCGGGAGGATCAGCTTGCGGCGGCGGACTATGTGCCGCTCGGCACAGATGCCGAAGGCCGTCAGCAGCTGTTCTGCGCTGCCTGCCGCAAGGAAACGATGGAGGAATACCTTGCAATGACCGACCGGCTCGGCCTGCGCCTGCAGAGCGTTACCGTTACTATGGCAGGACGGCTCAAGCTCCTGCATGCCATGCAGTCCATGCAGGGCAAGACCTGTATCTGGCTGTGCTTTGAGGGCAGCAGCGTGCTTTCGCTGCTGGTCGAGAACGGCGAGTACCGTTATTCCAGCCGCAGCCGTATTTTCAGTGAGCCGGGCACGGTGGATTTCGGCACTGAGATGACGAGAAACGTTTCCGGCACCATGCAGTTCCACACGGCAAGCCGCTCGGGCGGCACGCTGACCGATGTGTATTACGCCGGCTGCTCGGATGATGATTTCGAGGTGTGTCTGGCGGGTATCCGCGGTCTGGGTCTGAAAGTGAGCCGTCTGCCCGAATGCCGTGCGTTCCGCGCCCTGCCGAACGGCGAGCGGCTGGACGACTGGCTCGGCTGTGCCGAAACTTTGATTCGAACCGTGCTTCGTGCAAACAAGGAGCTGGATCTGCTCCGCAGCTATCGGCGTTTGTCCCGCGGCAGCAAAGGGCAGACCGGCCTGCTGCACAGCTTCTACACACCGATTGCGGTATGTCTGGTGGTGTGCGCTGCGGTCTGGTGTGTGTTCCTGCAGATGAACAGCAGCCTGAGCCACAGGACCGACGACATCAACGACTGGCTGAACGATCCGACCGTGATCGAGCAGTACAACGAGGCTGCCGAAAAGCAGCAGCGCAATGACAATCTGGTGCAGGGACTGCAGCAGGTGCGCAATCTGACGGACGCGCTTGCCACCTATCCGCAGGTGGACAGCGCCCTGATGAGCAAGATCGGCGCGGCAGGCGGCGCTCAGGTCAGCATGGTGCTGACCGGCTATGATGCGGCTACCGGCGCGCTGCAGTTCGATGCACAGAGCGGCAGCGTTATCGACATTCCGAGCTATGTGCTCAAGCTGCAGAAAACCGGCCTGTTCCGCAAGGTGGACTACACCGGCTATACCTATGAGGACGGCGTGTACGTCCTCAGCCTGAACTGTATCCTGCTGGGAGAGGAGGCAGCCGAATGAACATCGTTGTAACCGAACGTGATAAAAAGCTGCTCCGGCTGGTGGCCTGTCTGGCGATAATCGTCATTTTCGGCATGTATCTCATCCGTCCTGCGATGAAAAATCACGAAACGCTGCAGAACGAGTATGACGCCGCCGAACAGAAGCAGCAGGAATATCAGACGCAGATTGCCGCACTCGCGACGATTGACGATATTATCGCGCAGAATGAAGCCGCGCTGAACACGGCAAGCGAAAAATACTACAAGAGCGATCTGGAAACCCGTCAGATGGACGATATCATTACGGGTATCGCGCTCGAGAACGGGCTGTTTCCGCAGTCGCTGACGCTGACGGAAGCCGCTCCGGGTGCGGTCAGCGCGTATCTCGCCGAGCAGGAAGCTGCGCAGACGGACGGCAGTGCGGACACCTCGTCCGATGCGGAATCCGCCGATTCGACCGACGATACATCGGCAACGCTGATACAGCCGGTCAACTACGTTTATATCGGCACTGCGACTATCTCGGCGCAGGGCGCTGTAACCCAGTGGCTGAACTTCCTCGATGAGGTGGAGCACAGGTACAAGGGTCTGCGTGTGACCAATTTCAGTATTGCAGACTATGATTATGTGGCAAACAACACGCAGGCGGTCAGCACCAATCTGATCACCGGCACGCTGGAGATCTACATGTGTGTCAGCGACAAGGAGGCAGACGCATGAAAACCAATTTGCGTATCGGCGAAGTGCTGATGGAGCGCAATTACATAACGCAGGAGCAGATGGAGCAGGCGCTCGCCTACCAGAAGGAGCACCGTGAAAAGCGAGTCGGTCAGATCCTGATCGAGCTGGGCTTTGTCACCGAGGCGCAGGTGCTCGAGGCACTGGCTGCCCGTCTGGGACTGGAAATTGTGAGCATCGGACAGATGCAGGTCGATCTGACCGCTGTCCGCATGATTCCGCGTGAGCTGGCGGAAAAGCAGAACCTGCTTGCGGTCGGCTTTGCGGACAAGAGCCTCGAGGTCGTGACGAACGATCCGCTCAACTACTTTGCCTTTGAGGAAGTGCGCCAGCTGACCGGCTGTCAGGTGGTCATCCGCCTGAGCGAAATGGGTCCGCTGCAGAGCGCAATCCGCTACTATTACGCCGAGGTCGGTGCACAGCAGGCGGCACAGACCGCCAACGAGGACTTTGCAGAGCGCAATGTGGAGATGCTGCAGGTCGACGAGAGCGAAAGCGGCGATCCGGAAGCGCCGATCGTCAAGCTGCTCAACAGCCTGCTCGACCGTGCCATCAGCACCGGCGCGAGCGACGTGCATATCGAGCCGTTTGAGGGCAGCACGCGCGTGCGCATGCGTATCGACGGCACGATCGTCGATTATGTAACGCTGCAGCGCAGTGTGCACCAGCCGCTGATCGCGCGAATCAAGATCATGGCGAACCTCGATATTGCCGAGCGCCGTCTGCCGCAGGACGGTCATTTCCGTATCCGTGTGGGACAGAGCGAGTACGTCAACATCCGTGTATCGCTGCTGCCGACCGTGTTCGGAGAAAAGGCCGTGCTGCGAATTCTGGCAACGGCGGGTCAGGTCGATCACGCCAGCCACTTCGGCATGGATGACGAAAGCTATGCAAGGTTCCTGCCTATGCTGAACTCACCGAACGGCATTATTTATATCACCGGTCCTACCGGTTCGGGTAAGTCCACCACACTGTACATGGTGCTCGAGTACCTGTCGCACCGGCAGGTGAATATCTCCACGGTTGAGGATCCGGTGGAGAAGAACGTGCCGAGCATCAACCAGACGCAGGTCAATCCGGTTGCCGGACTGACGTTTGAGTCCGGTCTGCGCGCGCTGCTGCGTCAGGATCCGGATATCATCATGGTCGGTGAGACCCGTGACGGCGAAACTGCCGGTATTTCGGTTCGTGCGGCCATCACCGGTCATCTGGTGCTGAGTACGCTGCATACCAACGATGCGGTCTCGAGCATCGTCCGTCTGGCCGATATGGGCATCGACCACTATCTGATCGCAAATTCGCTGGTCGGTCTGGTCGCGCAGCGACTGATGCGCAAGGTGTGTCCGCACTGCGGCAGAGAGGTCGCAGTTACGCCGCAGGAGCAGGCGCTGCTCGGCAAGGATATCACGGCCATCAAGCGCGGCACAGGCTGTGCGCACTGTAACGGCACCGGCTACCGTGGCCGTATTGCCGTGCATGAGATCGTCACGATCGACCGCAATATCCGCCGCATGATCAGCCGCGGCGCCGAAACCGAGGAGATCGAGGCCTACGCGCGGGAACAGCAGGGCATGCGCAGCCTGAAGGAAAAGGGTCTGGAACTGGTAAAACAGGGTGTTACTACACCGGAGGAGCTGCTCAGGATCGCGTATTACGCATAACCGGAAACCGCTCTGTATCTTTTGATACAGAGCGGTTTTAACGATTATAAGCAGAATTACAGAACAAAATCCGCATAAATGAACGTTCGTTCACTGTTGATTGGCTCCCCGAAGCCGAAAACTTTTCCTTTACATTCTTATCTCAAGCGGGTATAATACCCCTTGATGGATGGCATTCCGCAGAGCGGAAGCTATACCTTGTCACAACATGTTTTTCAAATTTTTCCGACAGTGATTTTACGTTGCGTCACACCACAGAAAGCGGGTGACAGCATGAACATTGGCATTGTTGGAGCAGGAAAAGTCGGCTTTTCCTTCGGCAGACTGCTTGCCGAAAAAGGCGTGCGGATATCCGGCTATTACAGCCGCAATTCCGACAGCGCAAGAGAAGCCGCAGAATTTACAAATTCCGGACACTATACCGACCTGGGCAAACTCATCGAAGATAGTGACGCGATTTTCATCACCGTTCCGGATAATGCGATCACCGAGGTGTATCGGCAGGTCGCAGAATTTGAAATTCAGGACAAGTATATATGTCATTGCAGCGGCGCCTGCACAGCCGAGGAAGCCTTTCCGGGTATTCACGCGCAGGGAGCCTATGCAATATCCATTCATCTGCTATTTCCGATCAGCAGCAAGTATAACTGCTGGCGGGAGCTGGCAGGTGCTTTTTTTTGCGTCGAGGGTGACGCGCAGGCGGTCGAGGTCTTTGTACCGCTGCTGCGCGGACTGGGGCTGCAGGTGCAGACCATTTCGCCGGAGAGCAAGGCGCAGTACCACCTCAGCTGTGCACTGGCAAGCAACTTTGTCTGCGCACTTGTGCAGCGCAGCGCCGAATTGCTGGGCGGCTGCGGATTCTCCAAAACGGACGCACTGCACGCGCTTGCGCCGCTCATGCGGAGCAATCTGGCGCATGTGATCGAGCACGGTGCCGTCTCAGCACTGACCGGACCCATTGAGCGCGGCGACACGCAGACCGTGCAAAAGCATCTGTCGTGCCTGACGGAACGAGACGACCGGCAGCTTTACGCGCTGCTGGGACTCGAACAGGTCAAAATGGCACAGGAAAAACATCCTGAGCAGGATTACGGCACGCTTGCCGCCCTGCTGAATAGGGAAAAGGAGCAGAACGAATGAAGAACACAGTGAGCACATTTCTCTCGATGAAGCAAAACGGCGAACGCCTCACCGAGATTACCAGCTACGATTACACGACCGCCAAGCTGGTGGAAAAAGCGGGCATCAACGCCATTCTGGTGGGCGATTCGCTCGGCATGACCATGATGGGTTATGACACGACCCTGCCGGTTACGATGGAGGACATGATCCACCACAGTGCCTGCGTCGTGCGCGCGTGCGAGAACACCATGGTCATCATGGATATGCCGTTTATGAGCTATCAGGCGTCGGTTTCCGAAGCCGTGCGCAACGCAGGCCGACTGATGAAGGAGGCGCGCGGACACGCGGTCAAGCTGGAGGGCGGCGCAGCCGTTGCCGAGCAGATTCGCGCCATTACGGATTCTGGCATTCCGGTGCAGGCACATATCGGCATGACGCCGCAGAGCGTCAACGTGTTCGGCGGCTTTAAAGTACAGGGCAAGGGCGAGGATGCGGCAAAGCGGCTGCTCGAGGATGCCTTCACCGTACAGGAGGCCGGTGCATTTTCGGTCGTGCTCGAGTGCGTACCGCCCAAGCTGGCGGCGCTCATCTCGAAAAAGCTGACCATCCCGACCATCGGCATCGGCGCGGGCGCAGGCTGTGACGGACAGGTGCTGGTCTATCAGGACATGCTCGGCATGAACATGGACTTCACGCCCAAGTTCGCCAAGCAGTTCGACAATATCGGTGAGCGCATGGTGGATGCGTTTCGCACTTACATGAACGAGGTGCAGAACGGCACGTTCCCGACCGAAAAGCAGAGCTTTGTCAAGTCTGACTGCAGCGATGAATATCTCGCCAAACTCGACGCTGAATTTTAAGAGAAACAGGAGCATATACAATGAAAATCGCAACAACCATCGCAGAAGTACGCGCACAGGTGCGCGAGTGGAAACAGCAGGGTCTGACCGTCGGTCTGGTGCCGACCATGGGCTATCTGCATGAAGGACACGCCAGTCTGGTCAAAACGTCCGTGCAGCAGTGCGACCGCACGGTAGCGTCCGTGTTCCTCAATCCGACCCAGTTCGGTCCGGGTGAGGATCTGGAGACCTATCCGCGTGATTTCGAGCACGACTGTGCGCTGCTGACCGAGTGCGGCTGTGACATGGTGTTCCATCCCGAGGTGTCCGAGATGTATCCGGACGGCTTTGCCACCTTTGTTGAGGTGCAGTCCGAAATGCCGCGTCAGCTGTGCGGCAAGACCCGTCCGATTCATTTCCGCGGCGTATGCACGGTCGTTTCCAAGCTGTTCAACATCGTAACGCCGGATAAGGCGTTCTTCGGTCAGAAGGACGCACAGCAGCTGGCGATCATCCGCCGTATGGTGCTCGACCTGTCCATGGGCATTGAGATCGTCGGCTGCCCGATCATCCGTGAGGCAGACGGTCTGGCGAAGTCCTCGCGCAATACCTATCTGAGCGCAGAGGAGCGCAAGGCGGCACTCGTGCTGTCGCGCGCTGTAAAGCTCGGCCAGGAGCTGGTCCGGAACGGCGAGAAAAACGCGGATGCAATCGTCAATGCCATGCGTGCGCTTATCGAGCAGGAGCCGCTCGCGCGTATTGATTACGTTTCTGCAGTGGACGGCCTGACCATGCTGCCGGTGCATGAGATCAACGGCGGCGAACTGATCGCTATGGCGGTCTATATCGGCAAAACGCGCCTGATCGACAACTTTTCGGTGGAGGGCTAAGTCATGACAGTACAGATGCTCAAGGGTAAAATCCACCGTGCAACGGTCAAGCAGGCCGAGCTGAACTACGTCGGCTCGATCACGGTTGATGCCGATCTGCTGGATGCGGCCGGCATTTATGAATACGAGAAGGTTGCCATCGTGGATATTGAGAACGGCAACCGCTTTGAGACCTATACCATCGCCGGTGAGCGCGGCAGCGGCATGATCTGCCTGAACGGCGCGGCGGCGCGCTGTGTCAGCGTGGGCGATAAGGTCATTCTGATGGCGTACGCGCAGCTGACGCCGGAGGAGGTCAGGAACGGCTATGCTCCGCAGGTCGTGTTCGTGGATGAGGAAAATAAGATCGTCCGCACCACCACCTATGAGAAGCATGGTCTGCTCAAGGATATGGCGTAATGAAAAAGGAGAACCCGGGTGGGTTCTCCTTTTTCATTGGTGCAGAGCTGAGGATTAGAGTGAAGAGAGGTAAGGTGAAATGCAGGCACAAGAAAATATTCGCAGGTGCCGTCTATCACAGCGACACTGTTGCGTCGCGCCTGCGGAGAGTAAACCGTATATGTAGCAGCAGGGTAGGCGAGAACTGCGTAGAGGTAGAGAAAGGGGCGCACACTGTGCGCCCCTACGGAAGAAAAAATCCTTTGCCGTTTCTCTTTTCGAAGCGGTCGCCGGTCTCTGGTCTGCGCCAGACTATCAAATAAAAGGAAACTAGAGTCCCAAGAGGATAGTACTCATCTAATCCACGCACGGCGTGGGAACAAGGTTTAGTGGCCTACGGGCAAACCTTGGTGTCTATCCTTTTGGAACCCCAGCTAAGGGTTAGCACTCATTCCTTATGCGTAAGTAAGCAGATTAACCCTGAACCGACTCCATCTCCGTCGCAGAGGACTTGTCTGCGTTCTCCCGGAACAGCAGACCGAAAATGCGGCGTACCAGCGGACCGGCTGTAAAGAACTGCCACAGCAGCGCCATCGGGAAGTTCATAACGGTGGTCTGTACCCAGATTGCAAAGAACTGTGCGTTATGGCTGTCCTTGAACAGCAGGGTGGCAAAGAAGCTCATGCACGGGCACATCAGCCATACGGATGCAGCCGAGATGGCAAGCATAATGCTGGTCTGGCTGGCTTCGCGCGGATTGACAAGGCGGAATGCAACCTTCATCGCCAGCTTGCCGACAAACACCAGCTCGAGCAGAATTGCGATAACAGTCATGATCGGCCACTCGTGGAACACTGCGAGGAATACCCAGTTCTGCATGGAACCGGTGTTCAGCACGATGTTGTACGCTACCATGCCGTATACCATGACAGAAGCCATGATAATGGTGTAAATAACGTCCTGAAATTTGTTTTTTGGCATTTTGTTTTCTCCTTTTTGTGTATGTGAAATATTTTTTGATAACGAATAGAAATGCAGCTGAACGCAAAAAAATAGGACGAAGTAAACTTTCGTCTACTTCGTCCTATGGACTACTTCAACTACCATTAATTATAGATATCATACCATATTTTATGGGCGTTCGTCAAGACTAACTTTGTTATTGACAAGACTGTTCCCTGGGTGTATACTGTGTCTGTAAATGACAACCCCCTCCCTCTGGGGAGGGGTATAGATAGGAGATGCGATATGAAACAACGGTTTCGGGTGGGCGGCATGAGCTGCGCGGCCTGCTCCGCCCATGTGGAGAAAAGCGTTTCGGCGGTGCCGGGTGTCAGCGGCGTGCAGGTAAATCTGCTTGCCGGCAGCATGGCGGTCGAGTACGACGAAAACGCATGCGACGCACAGACGATTATAAAGGCGGTCGAGTCCGGCGGCTACACGGCTGCGGTGGACGACGGCAGGCAGACATCGGCTCCGGCGCAAAGCCCGCAGGCGGACGAGGCGCTGAAGGAAATGAAGACCCGTATTATCGTTTCGGCGATTTTCATGCTTGTCCTGATGTACTTCTCGATGGGCGAGATGGTCGGGCTGCCGCTGCCGTCCTATGCGGCAGGAATGGACGGCATGTTCAATCTGGCGCTCACGGAGCTGCTCCTCACGCTGCCGATCGTCATTATCAACCGCAAATATTATATCAACGGCTTCAAAACGCTGCTGCACCGTGCCCCGACGATGGACGCGCTCATCGCCGTTGGCTCGGGTGCGGCGCTCGTGTACGGCATTTACGCGCTGATTCAAATCGCGCTCGCGCCCACGCCTGAGGCAGCCCACAGCTTTATGCACGACCTGTATTTTGAGTCCGCAGGCATGATTTTGACGCTGGTAACGCTCGGCAAGTTCTTTGAAGCGCGTGCCAAGCGCAAGACCGGCGAAGCCATTGCGGCGCTGATGGATCTGCGCCCGCAGACCGCCGAGGTTATCCGTGGCGGTCAGACCATGCAGCTGCCGATTGAGCAGGTACAGGTTGGCGACCTCGTTATCGTGCGCGGCGGTCAGTCCGTGCCGGTTGACGGCGAGATTACCGAGGGCAGCGCCTATCTGGACGAAAGCGCCATCACCGGCGAGAGCATGCCGGTCGAAAAGCATGTCGGCGATACCGTAATCGGCGCAACCGTGTCCAAGAGCGGCTATGTTGTTATGAAGGCATTGCGTGTCGGCGACGATACGACCCTGAGCCAGATTATCCGTCTGGTAGAGGAGGCAGGCGCGTCCAAGGCGCCAATCGCCAAGCTGGCGGATAAGGTGGCAGGCGTGTTTGTGCCGGTCGTTATGGGTATTGCGCTCGTGACGGCAATCATCTGGCTGCTGGTCGGCGAAACGCCGAGCTTTGCGCTCACACGCGCGATTTCGGTGCTGGTTATCTCGTGCCCGTGCGCACTGGGACTGGCTACGCCGGTCGCTATCATGGTCGGCACAGGTGTCGGTGCGAAAAACGGCGTGCTGTTCCAGTCGGCGGAGGCGCTCGAGAATCTGCACAACGTAAACGCGGTCATCATGGACAAGACCGGTACCGTAACCGAAGGACGTCCGGTCGTAACCGACGTAAAATCCTTCGGCGTGGAGTCCGGTGACCTGCTCTCGCTGGCACTGTCACTCGAGAGCCGCAGTGACCATCCGCTGGCGGACGCCATCGTGCGCTATGCCCGCGAGAAGAACGCGCAGGAGCGTTCGGTCACCGACTTTGAGATGATAGAGGGACAGGGTATCCGCGCAACTGTGGACGGCGTGCCGTGCTTTGCGGGCAACCGCCGCATGCTGCTCGCCAACGGACTGGCGCTGTCCGGCTCGATGCAGAAGCTGGGTGACGAGTTCGCCGCAGCAGGCAAAACGCCGCTGTTCTTTGCGGCAAACCGTCAGATCGTCGGCATTTTTGCGGTCGCTGATGTGCTCAAGCCGACCAGTAAGGCGGCAGTCGAAGCACTGCGCAGTATGCACATTGACGTAACGCTGCTCACCGGCGACAACCAGAAAACCGCGCAGTCCATCGCGTCCGAGCTGGGCGTGACCGATGTGATCGCTGAGGTGCTCCCGCAGGACAAGGAGCGTATCGTGCGCGAGAAGCAGGGCAAGGGCCGCAAGGTTGCTATGATTGGCGACGGCATCAACGATGCACCGGCGCTCGCGCGTGCGGATGTCGGCATTGCGATTGGTGCGGGCACGGACGTGGCTATCTCGTCTGCGGACGTTGTGCTGATGAAGAGCGACCTGATGGACGCGGTGGACGCCATCCGGCTGTCGCGCCGGACCATGCGCAACATTCGCCAGAACCTGTTCTGGGCGTTCTTCTACAACTGCATCGGCATTCCGATCGCGGCGGGTCTGCTGTGGGTGCCGTTCGGCATCAAGCTCAGCCCGATGATCGGCGCGGCGGCGATGAGCCTGTCGTCCGTTTGCGTGGTCTCAAACGCGCTGCGCCTGCGCTTTTTCAGCGCAACACCGAGAAAAACGGCGGGGACGCCTGCTGTTTTGCCCGTAAGCGGCGAAAAGCCGCTTACGGCACATAAAAAGGAGGAAAATGTTATGGAAAAGACAATCAAGGTTGAGGGCATGATGTGTCAGCACTGCGTGGCACACGTCAAAAAGGCGCTCGAGGGTGCAGCAGCCGGCTGTAATGTTGCGGTCGATCTGGATGCAGGCAAGGCAGTCGTTTCGGGCAAAACGCTGCCGGAGGATGCTGTTCTGACCGCAGCCGTTACCGAGGCAGGCTATAAGGTGGTTGACATCAAATGATGGCAGATCGTAAAAAGGTCGAGCCGCTGCTCAAGACCGCGCGCGGACAGATCGACGGCGTGCTCAAAATGATCGAGGACAACCGCTACTGCATGGATATTATGATGCAGCTGCAGGCGGTTGAATCGCTGGTGCATAAGGCGCAGAGAGAGGTTCTTCGCGGACACCTTTCCGGCTGCGTGCAGGATGCGTTTGAGACCGGAGATCAGAACGAACGCGAGCAGAAGATTGCAGAAATCATCAAGCTGCTGGATAAAGCGTAAGCGGAAGGACGTGCCCAAAGGCACGTCCTTCTTTTGTCTGAAAATTGAAAATTTGTGTAGGTTCATACAGTTCGCACAAAAATCACAAATGAATTTTGTGCGAAAATATGGAAAATAAAAGGAAACATTTCTGCTGAACTATGCTATAATTTATGTGTAGCAGAAATTACCTGCTGCGCGGATGAACCAATCAGATTCCATGTGCCCGGAACAACCGGTTCATTCAGCTTAGACAACTTGATCTGTGCATCATGCGCCAAGGGCGTGTCTGTACAGAAAAAGGCACAGCCGGTGAAAGCCGGTGTCGCAAAGCCATGGGTCTACCCGGAGTAATTACTCCGCAGGACAGCCGGTTGCCGAACAGCAGAATTCACGCCTCCTTTGCGTCTGTATGCACGCAGAGGAGGTTTTTTGCATGAAAAAGAGAAATAACCGTTTTCTTGCCGGTACCCTCGCCGGATTGATGATGCTGACCATGCTGCCTGTTACCGCGCTTGCGGCGCAGGAAGGCGCGGACGGCGATGCTGCATCCGACACCCCGAATAATAATATTGTAAACGTAGTAAGCGACAGTGAAAACGGTCAGCAGGCTGTGAATAACGATGTAGATATTGCGGCAAACGGCGGCACCGAAAATGCACAGAAATCCGCTGACGACAGAAGCGGTGATATCGAGAATGTACAGAAATCCGCTGACGACAGCAGCGGTGAGTCGGCTCTGACTCCGACTCCGACTCCGGCGGAAGAGCCGTTTGTTGCGAAGATTGGTACTCAGACGTATGATACTCTGGAAGAAGCTATCAGCGTTGCACAGAACGGCGAAACGATTGAAGTCGGTCAGAATATTACCATTGAAGAAGGCGGTCTTGCCTTCGTAGAAAAAGATGCTCTGACAATTAAGGGTGTTGGAGACTCCAAGCCGACGATTACAATGAAAGATCTTGGTATGTCGCTTTCCAAGACGAAAGTAACATTTGAAAACATCAAGATTGTTGAAGAGGCTGTTACCGACAATCCGACTGGCAACGGTCGTACGGCTAACCTTGTCAGCAATTCCAATTTCACGCTTAAAAATGCTTCGCTTGAACTCAATGGTCCTGGTGATAAGACCGGCGGCAGTGGCATGTATCTTTATCAGGAAAGCAATCTTTATGTAACGGACAGATCGACGGTAATTGTTTCTGGTTATAGCGGCGAACGCGCAAGCGGTATTTTTGCGGATAACTCCGAATACGACGATATGCCGAATCGTGATATTCAGGTTACCGGAAATTCTTCAATCACTGTTTCTGATTGTGCTTGGAATGGTATGACCATTGATCCAATCGATCTTTTGATTGATGATAATTCTACAGTTCATATTTCTGATTGCGGTAAAAATGGAGGCAGAGGCGGTCTTGGATGCTACTACGGTTCTGTTGAAATTTCTAACTACTCTTCGCTGATTGCTGACGATAATGTTGGACGCAGTTGGGGTGCATTTGTTAGAGATGTATCTGTTGATTCCACGTCTTCGCTTAGTGCTTGTCGTAATACCACTTACGGCTTAAAAATTGGAGATAAACTCGGTAGTGAGAGTAATTTTGCGGCTGGCTCAACAGTTACACTGAACAAAAATGGTCGGGCTGGTCTGTGTGTTTACAGTGATAAGAATAATTACTGGTTTGGCAATGTAAGGATTGAAAAAGGCGCTAATTTCACCGCTTCTTTTAATAAGGAACATGGCATTGAAGTTTGCCCTAAAGGCGTTCTGAATATGCAGGGTGGCACTGTAACTGATAATGAGACGAGTAGCTACGGTGGTGGTCTGTATAATCGAGGAGGCACAGTTGAAGTTGGCGGTACAGCTGTAATCTGCAATAACTATGCAGATAAGGCAGGCGATGATATTGTCAGCAAAACGGATATATACACTTATTATATAAATGAAGATTGGGACACTGAAAGCGAAACTTGTGTACCTAGTCTTACACTTTCTCCTGTTGGCGAATGGACACTGGATAAGTGCAAACACCCAATCGTAGGCTGGTATCACGACGGCAAGGAAAAGCGCTGGAACGGTGATGGTGAAGGCGATGCCTACTACGCTGACGAATATACGGTTGGTAAAGAAGCTGTTTCCGATGCACTGGCGCTCAAGGCTGCACACGGTCAGCTCTGCAGCGTAACCTACGAAGTAACCGGCGACATTCCGTCTGACGCAGGCGCAGTTCCGGCAGCAGCCAAGGTTAAGAAGGGCGGCAGCTACACCGTAGCACCGGTACAGACCACCTCGCAGAGCCGCTACACGTTCAGCGGCTGGCGGATCAACGGCGTTGGCGATGTTGTAACCGAGATCAAGGACATTCAGCAGGATGTCAAGCTGATCGGCGTATGGACCCGCAGATCGTCCGGCGGTGGCGGCGGCAGCAGCAGACCGACCGTTGACATTCCGGATGATGTACCGACCGGTCTGAACGGTGACGATCACTTTGCGTACATTGTCGGCTACCCGAACGGCAACGTCGAGCCGAATGGCAACATCACCCGCGCAGAAGTGGCAACCATCTTCTTCCGTCTGCTGACCGAGGAAGTCCGCACCGCAAATTCTACCCAGTCCAACAGCCTGTCCGATGTGACGCGCGGTCAGTGGTTTAACCATGCTGTCTCCACGCTGTCCTCGATGGGCATTGTAAAGGGTCATAACGATGGCACGTTCGCGCCGAATGCGCCGATTACCCGTGCGGAATTTGCCGCAATCGCCGCTCGCTTCGACGATAAGAACACGGATACGTCCTCGAAGTTCACGGATATCGCATCTCACTGGGCAAAGAATGAGATCGGTATCGCTGCAAACAAGGGCTGGATCAATGGCTATCCGGATGGTACGTTCCGTCCGAACCAGTATATCACCCGCGCAGAGGCTATGACGCTTGTTAACCGCGTACTCAACCGTCTGCCCGAGAACAGCAGCGATCTGCTCGACAGCATGATCAAGTGGCCGGATAATTCCGATGCTTCCGCATGGTACTATCTCGCTGTGCAGGAGGCTACCAACAGCCACGCATATTCGGATAAGAGCAAGGACGATAAGTACGAGAAGTGGACCACCATCCGCGACGCTCGTGACTGGACCGAGCTTGAAAAGTAAATTATTCGTTTCGGTAAACCGCGAACCACAGATGATATAGCAAGTATCGTTTTACCGGGCACAGCAGAGGCAGGAAAAAATTGCTTTTCCTGCCTCTGCATTTTTTGTTTGGGATGGGATAGGGGCGTGGGCGGTCAATGGCTGCCCCTGCGGAGATTAAACCGCATGTGTAGCAGTACGCTGTCTGTGAACTGCGAATATGTCGAGAAAGACACGCAAGAGTAACCCGACTGCCGTTCCCC
>OLOU01001505.1_pt1 | contig 15719 bp, 15 predicted proteins | sample 1672101 | NCBI WGS metagenome assembly OLOU01 (sample SAMEA3136645, study PRJEB25190) | human gut metagenome | biome: human gut; feature: human-associated habitat; material: faeces | place: Austria | collected 2013
CTTGTCTCTGAGAGACAGCTTTAATAGAATACCAAATCCGACAGCAAATGTCAAGCACTTTTTTTCAAACTATTGAGATTTTTCTAAAAACGTGATAAGATAATTGCACGATACTATATAAAGAAGCGATTCGATGAAAGTTGCGGTTCTCTATCAGGATCACAAACCACCTGCAGTGGACGGTTCACGCAAGCCAATGAAGTCCAGCGGCTACCGCGACAGCGGCGCAGATATCGCGTACTGCCTGTGGACGCACGGCGTGGACGCTGCAACACCGGTTTCCAATCCCGATCTGTATACGGATTTAGACCGGGTATTTCAGATACCGTACCAGGCATTCGCGCGACGCTTGCAGCAGGCGCGGCAGTCAGGGCGTTGTACGCCGTGATACATCTGCCGACTTTATCAAAACCCGCGATTTGCTTCTCAGTGCTGAAATTTATGGCAATACGCTGACGGCGCCTATTATATGTTCGATTTTAACCCCAAACCCAATCTGACCGGTGCCGCACGTCCGCACCGCATGAATCAAAACTGCCTGACCATGATTTCCGCTGCCGCACAGGGCTGGTCGTATTTCGACCTGCTGCACAAAATGTCGGAAAGCCGCCGGCAGTTATAACTATTATATGTAAGGAGCAGAACATGACCGCACAGGACATTCTCAAACAATATTTTGGCTACGATTCGTTCCGTCCCGGACAGGACGAGCTGGTTCGCGCCATCCTTTCCGGCCGGGATACGCTCGGCATTATGCCGACCGGTGCGGGAAAATCCATCTGTTACCAAGTGCCCGCTATGCTGTTCCCCGGTCTGACGCTGGTCATTTCACCGCTCATTTCGCTGATGAAGGATCAGGTCGGTGCGCTTGTGGAAGCAGGCGTTCCTGCCGCGTGCATCAACAGTGCGATGAGTGCGGAGGAATTCCGCGACGCGCTGTACTTCGCCGGACGAGGGCAATACAAGCTGCTGTATGTTGCGCCGGAACGCCTGACCGCTCCCTCGTTTCTCGAATTTGCCAAGCGCGTACCGATTTCGATGGTCACAGTCGATGAAGCGCACTGTATCTCTCAATGGGGACAGGATTTTCGTCCAAGCTACCTCAAAATCCTCGACTTTCTCGCCGAACTGCCTGAGCGGCCGCTCGTTTCCGCGTTTACGGCAACCGCAACAGCTGAGGTTCGTGACGACATTGTGCAGGCACTCGGTCTGCACGAACCCTTCATCAAGACCACCGGTTTTGACCGTCCAAATCTGTATTTTGCTGTCGAACAGCCGACCTCCAAGGGCATGAAGCTGCTGCAGCTGCTGAACGAGCGCAAGGATAAAAGCGGCATCGTCTACTGCTCCACCCGCAAAAACGTGGAGGAGATCTGCGATCTGCTGCTCAGCCGCGGTCTGCCCGCCACCCGCTATCACGCGGGCCTCGATCCTGAGGAGCGCCGCGAGAATCAGGACGATTTTCTGTACGACCGCAAGACCATTATGGTCGCTACCAACGCATTCGGCATGGGTATCGACAAATCCAACGTATCGTTCGTTATCCACTATAATATGCCGAAAAATATGGAAAGCTACTATCAGGAGGCCGGCCGTGCCGGTCGAGACGGTCAGCCTGCCGACTGTATTCTGCTGTACAGCGGACAGGATGTGCGCATGGCCGAGTTTCTGATTGAGCGCAGCCACGAAGCCGAGGACGAAACCATTGACGAGGCAACCCGTCAGCAGCTCATCGCGCGCGACCGCGAACGCCTGCGGCAAATGACATTCTACTGCACCACCACCGAGTGCCTGCGGCATTACATCCTGCGCTATTTCGGTGAAAATTCACCGTTGTCGTGCGGACACTGCAGCAGCTGCGACACGAATTTCGAGGAAGTGGATGCAACCATGGACGCACGAAAAATCCTCTCGTGCGTATACCGGCTGGATGAACGCGGCCGTGCGTTTGGCAAAACCGTCGTTTCGTCCATTCTGACCGGCAGCAAGAACGAAAAAATCACGCAGTTCCATCTGGATACACTTTCCACCTATAATATTATGCCGGACAGCACCGCCGTGTATGTCCGTCGGCTGATTGACATGCTGCTCGAGCGCGGATACCTCATCGCCGACCCGGACCGCATGAACGTGCTCGTGCTCACCCGCACCGGCAACGCACTCATGCGCGGACGCGGTGAATTCCGCGTCAAGCTGCCCAAGGAGAAAAAGCCGGCAGCAGCCAAACAGTATGCGGCTCTTGCGGAAGATGTGGACGAAAAGCTGTTCGATGCGCTCCGTGATGTGCGAACCCGCCTTGCAGCACGCGCAGGCGTGCCGCCGTACGTTATCTTTTCCAACGCAACGCTCGCTGATATGGCTGCAAAACAGCCGTCAAGCGAGTTCGATCTGCTGTCCGTCCGCGGCGTAGGCGACGCAAAGGCAAGACGATACGGCAAGGAGTTTCTGGCAGCGATTCAGAAATACCGGGATGAAAACCTCGGAAAGTAAAGCAAATTGAGAATTGAAAATGGAGAATGGAGAATTACGCGACGGTATCATCAGTACCAAATAATGAACGATACATGTTAAATGTTATCAATGATTAAATCCGCAGGTGCCGTCCGCAGCCACCAGACGAACGAGTTGCGCAGAGCAGCCGGTATGTGTAGCAGTAAGGAATCTGACCCTGCGAACAGGTTGAGAAAGATACGGAAGTAAAAACCTCTGCCGTTCCCCTATTTCGAAGCGGTCGCCGCTCTCTGATCTGCGCCAGACTAAGAAATAAAGGAAACGGGATTCACAAGGGTGGAAACCTTGGTGTCCACCCTTGTGCCCACCGCCGTGGGTACGGCGAACCACCGAGCCAAGTTTTGGCTCTCATTCCTGCTCCGCAGGATACCGCTGTAAAAACCTGTCGCAAAAACTGGCTATCCACTTTATCCACAGGACTTTCCACAGGGTATCTGGGGATAACCTTGTGCATAAAGTGGATAACTTTTTGTATACACCCTCGCAGGCCGCCGTATATCTCGGTTTTTCGACTACGCATTGTAATATCGGCTGTGGAAAAACCACCGCTGCATAATCCACCGCACCTTGTGGAAAACTTGTGAGCAGGGCAAATTCACCACTTCAGGAGGGATCATCTATGTCCGAAGAAACCCCGTCCATTGCCGCACCGGAACAGAATGCCATCGCGGAAACCGGCTCGATTACGGCAAGAACATCGCGCGGAACGATACACTGCATCACCATTGTCGGCCAGATCGAGGGCCACATGGAACTTCCCGCACAGAACAAAACCACCAAGTACGAGCACCTCATCCCGCAGATTGCGGCAGTTGAGCAGACCGACGAAATCGACGGTCTGCTGGTTCTGCTCAACACGGTCGGCGGCGATGTGGAGGCCGGACTTGCCATCGCTGAGCTGATCGCGGGCATGAAAAAGCCGACCGTGTCGCTCGTGCTCGGCGGCGGGCATTCGATCGGTGTACCGCTGGCCGTTGCCGCCAAAAAGAGCTTTATTGCCGTTTCTGCCGCCATGACCATTCATCCGGTGCGGATGAACGGCACGATCATTGCTGTGCCGCAGGCATTCGAGTATCTGGCGAAAATTCAGGAGCGCATCGTGGATTTCATCACCTCGCACTCACACATCACCGCCGAGCGTCTGCAGCAGCTTATGCGCGAAACCGGTCAGCTGACCGCCGATGTCGGCACCGTGATCTCCGGCAATCAGGCCGCCGCACTCGGACTGATTGATGAGGTCGGCACGCTTTCGGATGCGCTGGAAGCGCTCTATACGATGATTGGCGAGCACAAAATGCAAAAAAGAGACGGTAAATAACCGTCTCTCCGTCTGTCTTTTGCATTATACGCTCTGTTTTTTCCGTTCCGGCAGCTGTGCCAGCACGATAGCGCCAAACATCAGCACACAGCCGAAGATCTCTCGGCCGGACAACGCCTGACCGAGAATAAGCCAGCCTGCGATAACCGAGATAACCGACTCCAGACTCATGATAAGCGATGCTACCGCCGGATTCATGCCCTTCTGACCGACAATCTGCAGGGTATAGCCCACGCCGGACGACATCGCACCGGCATACAGGATGGGCTTCCATGCCGCGAGGATGTTCGCGAAGCTCGGCTGCTCGAAGATCAGCATACCGATGCCCGATAAGATCGCACAGAAGAAAAACTGGATGCAGGACATCTTCACGCCGTCCACCATCGGTGAAAAATGGTCGATGACTGTGATATGGATGGAGAACAGCAGCGCACACGACAGACCGATGAGGTCGCCCATCGCGAAGCCGAAGCTGCCGCCCGTCATGCACAGGAAGTACAGCCCGGCCATCGCCAGCGCAACGCCGCACCAATGCTTCACACCGCATCTGCGGCCGAACAGCAGGCCGAGCAGCGGCACGATCAGGATGTAGCACGCGGTGAGGAATCCGGCCTTGCCGACCGGCGTATACAGCAGCGCGAACTGCTGGGTGATGCTGCCCGCGCACAGCGCTGTGCCGCAGCACATACCGCCGATAACGAGCGTTTTGCGGGCTTTGCGGCGCTCCTCGGGCGCTTGCTTCGGATGCGGGCCGCCGCTTTTTTCCAGCACCGCGATGACCGGCAGCAGGACCAGTCCGCCGATGACGTTGCGCGCGAACACAAAGGTGAACGGGCCGACATAATCCATGCCGACGCTCTGCGCCACGAACGCCACACCCCAGATGGTAGCCGTCAGCAGCAGAAGCAAAGAGTTTCGCAGCTTCATATCTGTTTTTTCTCCCTCATTTGCGGATTTTTTCATAAAAAAAGAACCGCTTCAAAGCGGTTCTTTCGTGGAGCTGCTAACCAGATTTGAACTGGTGACCTCATCCTTACCAAGGATGCACTCTACCGACTGAGCTATAGCAGCATTGGCAGGGGCAGTAGGGATCGAACCCACGGCACTCGGTTTTGGAGACCGATGCTCTACCAGCTGAGCTATACCCCTATAAAGTGGCTCCTCAAGTTGGACTCGAACCAACGACCCTGCGGTTAACAGCCGCATGCTCTACCAACTGAGCTATTGAGGAATATAAAATGCTGGTACACGCTGTTTGGATGGTTTATCGCAATCAGCTTGTATATTATAGCGCGGATACAGCGTATTTGTCAATAGGTTTTGCAAATTTTTTTCGCAAGTTTTTTACTTCCGCGCAGGATGTCAAAAAGGGACCCTCTCGGGTCCCTTTTCAGGCTTTATTCGGTAACTTTCGTGCCGGTAACGATCGCCTTCGGCGAACCGGTGAGTTTTTTGCCAGTATACGGTGTGTTGATTCCCTTGGATTTATATGTTTCGTATACCTTCTCAGTATCCCAGTCCAGCAGCACCAGACGGGCGAAATTGCCTGCCTGCACAGCACGGTCGGTCAGACCGTAAATCTCGGCAGGAGCCTTACTCATACGGTCGAGCAGCTGCATCGGCGTGAGCTTTCCGGTCTGGACAAGGTAAGTATTGCACACCGAGAACGCGGTTTCCAGGCCGGTGATGCCGGACGGCGCCTTTGCGAACTCGCGGGCCTTCTCCTCGGCGGTGTGCGGTGCATGGTCGGTTGCCACCATGTCGATGGTGCCGTCCGCCAGAGCCGCAATCAGCGCCTGACGGTCAGCCTCCTTGCGGAGCGGCGGATTCATGCGCGCATAAGTGCCGTGTGCCGGCACATCATCCTCGGTCAGCGACAGATGATGCGGCGTGACCTCGGCGTAAATCTTCGCGCCCATCGCCTTGCCCGCTCGAATGAGCGCGACCGACTGCGCGGACGAAACGTGCTGGAACAGCACGCGTGCGCCGGTATCGAGCGCCAGCGCAATGTCACGGCCGATCATTGCAGATTCCGCGCTCGCCATTGCGCCCGGTACGCCGAAATGCTTGGCGGCTTCCGAGCCGTAGTTCACACCCGGGGACGGCACGAGCGACGGCTCCTCCTCGTGGAAGGATAGCAGCGTGCCGCGTTTGGCGGCTTCCGCCATGGCGGTGCGGCACAGCGCCGCACTCGTCAGATTGATGCCGTCATCGGTCAGGCACGGCGCACCCGCTTCAAGCAGTGCGTCAAAGTCGGTCAGCTCCTGCCCTTTCAGGCCCTTGGTGACCGAGCCTGCCTGCAAAACCTGCACCGGACAGTCCTTCGCCTTGTCGGTAACGTAGCGGATAATCTCGGGTGTGTCACAGGTCGGCACGGTGTTCGCCATGCAGATTACCGTGGCGTAGCCGCCCGCGGCTGCCGCCGCCGCACCGGTCAGCACGTCCTCTTTCTGGGTCTGACCCGGATCGCGGAAGTGCACATGGCCGTCCACAAAGCCGGGAGATACCGTCAGCCCGCCGGCATCGTACACCGTGCAGCCTGCGGGCGCGTCGATATGCTCTGCCACCTGCGCGATAACGCCGTCATCACCGATCAGCACATCACACAGCGCATCCATCTGCGTATACGGGTCGAGAACCCGTCCGTTTTGAATCAACAGCATGGTAAAACCTCCGTTTTATCTCGTTTAATCGCGGTAGAACGCACCAAAGCCCTTGTATGCCATATACAGATCCAGCTTGGCAATGCACTCGAACGGTGCGTGCATGGAGAGCACCGGAACACCTGCGTCTACGGTGTCAATGTTGCGGTTTGCGAGGTACATGGCAACCGTGCCGCCGCCGCCCTGATCAACCTTGCCAAGCTGACCGGTCTGCCAGATAACACCCGCCTTGTCAAAGATGCAGCGGATGCGCGCCATCAGCTCGGCGGTTGCATCCGAGGTGCCGGACTTGCCGCGTGCGCCCGTGTACTTGACGAGCGCGAAGCCGCAGTTTGCGCGCGCATCGTTGCGCTTCTCGGAGACCTCCGGATAGTTGGGGTCAAAGGCGTTGCAAACGTCGGCAGACAGGCAGACCGAGTTCTCAAAGCACTCGTCGAGCAGCACGTCCTGGGCGCGGCACAGATCTGCCATAAAGGTGTCGAACGCGCGGGACTGCATGCCGGTTACGCCGTCTGAGCCGATCTCCTCCTTGTCCACCAGCAGGCAGACGCCGGTATGTGCCGGAGTCTCGGTCAGGTCGAACAGAGAGGTTGCCGCCGGATAGGAACAAACGCGGTCGTCGTGGCCATACGCGCCGACAAACGAGCGGTCAAAACCGATATCGCAGGCATTGAACGCCGGAACGCAGCACAGCTCGGCAGACAGGAAATCCGCTTCGGTCATGCCGTACTCGCGGTTAAGGTGCTCCATAATGGCGAGTTTGATCTTCTCGCTGCACTTTTCGTCCACGGTTTCGCTCGGAACCGAGCCGATGAGGATGTTCAGACCCTCGCCCTTGATCACCTCGGTCGCCTTGCGGGTCATCTGCTCGGTAGCAAGGTGCGGCAGCAGGTCGGTGATAACGAACTTCGGGTCGGTCGGCTTGTCGCCTACGCGCACCTGCACGCGCTTGACCTCGCCGTTCTCGCACACGCAGACAACGCCGCGCAGCTCGAGCGGAATGGCCGTCCACTGATACTTCTTGATGCCGCCGTAGTAGTGGGTCTTGAAGAACGCCATGCCATTGTCCTCGTACAGCGGCACGGTGCGGATATCAACACGCGGCGCATCGAGGTGCGCGGCGGTCAGGCGCACGCCCTCGGCGAGGCTCTTTTCGCCAATAACGGCCAGCATGATGCCCTTGTGGCGGTTGATGCGGTAGATCTTGTCGCCCGGACGAAGCGTGTCATCGCGCGTCCAGGCACGGAAGCCCTTGCTCTCAGCCATGCGGGCGATTTCCAGCACAGCGTCACGCTCGGTTTTGCTCTCGTCGAGGAATTTTTTGTAACCTTCGGCGTAGGTCTGAATGCCCTGCTTGTCCTCGTCGGTCAGACGGTCAAAGCCGGTCTTTTTGTCGTAAAAAAGCTGTTCGGAAGTCATGTTGCATTCTCCTTTTTTAATCCGAATCACTTAATGAGTTGACTGTATAAAGCATCGGTGTCCCGATACAGCATATCGAGATCGCCGTTGTTTTCGATGATAAAATCGCATTTTTCGCGGTAAAACATGTCGTTCGGCTGCGCGTCGATGCGGGCGCACGCGGCTTCATTGGACAGGCCGTCCCGCTCGATGATTCGGGCAACGCGCGTGTCGTGCGGCGCGAGCACAGCGATGATTTTGTCGCAGAAGTCATCCGCACCGGCTTCAAACAGGGTCGGCGCATCGTACAGCACGATGGGACACGCGCCCTGCGCGTGAATCGCATCGAGAGACGCCTTGCGGATATACGGTGTGGTGATTTCGTTGAGCTGCTGCAGCCTTGCCGGGTCGGAAAACACGATTTTCGCGAGCTTCGGACGGTCAAGTACGCCGTTCGCGTCGGTTACGCCGCCGAAGGCGGTATCGAGCGCGGACAGCATTTCGCGGTTCTCCGCACAGAGCGTGCGATACACCGCGTCCGCGTCCACCCAGCCCGCGCCGAGAGCGCGCATACGCGCGGCAACCGTGCCTTTGCCGGTGCCGCTGCCGCCGGTCAAGCCGATGATTTTCATTAGTTTCACTTCCTTGCTCACTCGTCGCGGAAGAAATCCGTATCCAAACGTTTAATAACATACTGTGTTTCAACAGAAACACCTACATTATGTTCAATCATTAGCTTTGCCAATTGCATACCATCTACTAAAACAATATTTTCCCGACTTTCAGCATATTTCTTTGCATCATCAGAAAAACGTGCTGTTGTAATAAATAAACCATGTGCTACACTGTTTGGCAATGCGCCATAGAATTTTTGCAGTTCCGGACGGCTGACAGCCGTATTCACATCCCATCGTTTCGCTTGAATGTAAATTTTATCAAAACCCAGCTTATCTTGACGAATGATGCCATCAATGCCGCCATCACGCGATTGATGATTCGTTTTACTCAATTCGAGTTCCGAAACACCATATCCCATCTTTTCCAGAAGGTGCGATACCATCCATTCAAAGAATCCCGGTGTCTGCTCCATGATCTCATTCAGCAACTCATCCGCTAATTCCGCATTGAGTTTCTCAACCGCTTTTGCGATCAGTTCGTTCGGCGCATCATCCAAAATATCTGTCGAATGATTCTGCTTCTCTTTTTCAGCATACGGCTGAACGCTTTCCTGTTCACTATTATTCTTCTTTGCGGAACGTATATACTCCTGAAAACTTTTGTAGCGTTCCAAAACGGTATTATCTATTCTATCCAGTTTTTCCGAAAGAAGTTTTTTCCCGTCCTCCGTGATTCTGCAATAGCCCCGTCTTTCAGAACAAAGCAATCCGGCTTTCAGCAAATATGTTTTTGTCCAGCTAACACGATTGTTAAACATGATTCCAGCATTGCTTGGCAGTCGTTTGGTCCGTTCTTCAGCAGTCAATTGTCGTTTCTGCGCTATTTTCTCTCGAACATCTGATATTTTATACTCATTACCATCCGATATTGCGTGTAAGAAATCGTCATACATTTCATCATATTTCGGAATAGCCATTTTTACACCTCAACCACCGAGAATCCCGCTGCTTTCTTAATCCGGTTCGCCACTGCAAGACCGAGACCTTCATCCGACGGGCACTGCGCCCAAATCTGCGTTACGCTGGTATCATCGAACGCCCGCAGGCGGTCGAATACCTCGCGTGCCTGTGCACCGAGATCGTCCTTCGAGCCGAAGCACTCCACGATGCAGTTCGGGAACATATTCTTGTACTCATCAAAGCACAGCACGCCGGTGGAGTCCCCGATATGCGCTGCGATGTACTTTGCCGTGTCCTGCGGGTTGCCGCGCACGACCGTTACGGGCGCTTTCGGCGCATAATGCCGGTATTTCATGCCGGGCGCCGACACCTTCACGTCATCCCCGATCTTCTCGTACAGGGCGCGGTCAACATCCACCTCACCAAGCACCGAGCGCAGCTGCTCGAGCGTGATGCCGCCCGGGCGCAGCAGGCGCGGACGCTCGAGCGCGAGCGTGATTACCGTGCTTTCCACACCGACGCCGCACGCGCCGCCGTCCAATACGGCCGCGATCTTGCCGTCCATATCGTGCATAACGTGCGCCGCCGTGGTCGTGGACGGTCTGCCGGACGTATTCGCGGACGGAGCTGCCAGCGGTACACCGCTCTCCCGAATCAGCGCACGCGCCATCGGGTGCGACGGCAGGCGGATGCCCACGGTGTCCAGTCCGCACGAAACCTCGTCCGGGATGCAGTCGCCCTTGGGCACGATCATGGTCAGCGGACCCGGCCAGAACGCGTCTGCAAGCAGCTTCGCCTGCGGCGGAACCGCCGGACACAGGTCGTAAATCTGGTCAAAGTCCGCGATGTGGACGATCAGCGGGTTATCCTGCGGACGGCCTTTCGCGAGGAAAATTTTCTTTACCGCCTCGCCGTTCAGCGCATTCGCCGCAAGGCCGTACACGGTTTCGGTCGGCATGCCGACGACCTCGCCCGCTCGAATGAGTTCTGCGGCGGTTTTTACCGCGTTTTCGTCGGTTTCCGGTGTCAAAAGAGTTGTTTTCATCAGTTTACACTTCCATTTATGGTATCAATGGTCTTTTTCTTCCACTTTGGTGATGATGCCGTTTCCCACCAAAGAGATGTTTATCGGACATTCACCATGCTATACTCCAATCATAAAAGAAGGGAGTGCTTCGCATGGCAAAAAACAAGAACATTTTCGTCACGATCACCGGCTTTCAGCACTATTACGGACGTGAGCCGTTCCAGATCGGCAATCTCATCCGCTGTGCCAAGGAGCCGGGCAATCCGTACGACAGCGATGCCATCCGCGCGTTTCTGCCGTACATCGGCAAGGTCGGCTACATCGCCAACAGTCCGCAGACCAAGGCCGGCGGCACGGAAAGCGCGTCGCGCATTTACGAGCGCGTGCCCAAGCGGTTTTACGTCCGCGTGCTGTTCACCACCTGCACCAAGATCATCTGCCGCGTAGAATTCGGCGATATGTCCGATCTGAATGCTGAGTTGGAGAGCCAGACCGAGGACAAGTGGGACGACTGGGACGATGAGGATGACGAAATCCAGTTCTAAGGTTACATTTCGCTCTGCTCTTTCAGCTTTTCCGCTGTGTCAGCCGCGATGAGTGCGTCTAAAATCTCGTCCATATCGCCGTTCAGGAACTGATCCAGCTTGTAGATGGTCAGCTTGATGCGGTGATCGGACACGCGATTCTCCGGGAAATTGTAGGTGCGGATGCGCTCCGAGCGGTCGCCGGTGCCGACCTGACTTTTGCGGTCGGCGGCGATGGCGGCACGCTGCTTTTCCACCTCGGCCTCGTACAGCCGCGAACGCAGCACGGACAGCGCTTTCTCCTTGTTCTTGTGCTGGCTGCGCTCGTCCTGACACTCTACGACCGTGTTGGTCGGGATATGCGTCACGCGGATGGCGGACGAGGTCTTGTTGATGTGCTGGCCGCCCGCGCCGGAGGCGCGGAACGTGTCGATACGCAAATCCTTCGGGTCGATATAGAAGTCGAGTTCCTCCGCTTCGGGAAGGACAGCCACGGTGGTTGTCGAGGTGTGCACGCGGCCCTGACTTTCGGTCTCGGGCACACGCTGCACGCGGTGTACGCCGCTCTCGAACTTGAGCCGCGAATACACCTTGTCGCCCGCCACGCGGAACACGATCTCCTTATAGCCGCCGAGCTCGGTCTCGGATTTGTTCATGACCTCGGTCTGCCAGCCGCGCTTGTCGGCGTACATCGTGTACATGCGGTACAGGTCAGCGGCAAACAGCGCGCTTTCCTCGCCGCCTGCACCGCCGCGAATCTCAACGTAAATATTCTTCTCGTCGTTCGGGTCCTTGGGCAGCAGCAGGATTTTCAGTTCGTCCTCCAGACGGGCGATGTCGCTCTTGGCCTGCTGCAGCTCCTCCTGCGCCAGTTCCTTCATATCCGGGTCGGACAGCATTTCGGTCGCGTCCGCGAGCGTGCGCTGTGCCTGCTCGTATTCGCGGAACGCGGTGACGATCGGCTCAAGTTCGTTGCGCTCGCGCAGCAGCTTAGCCGCCCGGTCGGGATCGTCGTATAAATCCGGCGCGGAAAGCCGTATTTCCAGCTCATCCAGCCGCGCCGCTAAGACTTTCAGTTTTTCAAACATACTCTATCTCCAAATCGTGTGAAGCACGGAAAATTCATTAAAATTGCGTTTACCAGCGTCCGGTGAACATCAATCCCATGATGGAGCAGTATTCGCGGCACCTTACCGCCATCCACTGCCCCGGATACGGCGTTTTCGCGGGAACGCCTGCGTCACCCAGACCGGCATGCGCCAGCAGGCGGCGTGCGCGGGCAAGATGATAATCATTTGTAATTACGGCAACAGCTGCGCCCTCGGGCAGCAGCTTTTTTGCGTTGGCGATATTCTGGATGGTCGTGCTCGACTTGTTCTCCAGGATCAGCCGTTCCGCATCTGCGCCGTGCGCGATCATGTAATCCTGCATGGCTGCAGCCTCGGTGCGCGGCTCATCGCCGCCCTGACCGCCGCACAGGATGGCCTGACTGCCCGGATTGACGTTCAGCACCGCGATTGCCGTATCGCACCGTGCCGCCAGAGCCGCCGACGGCTGTCCGTTCGGATTGACGAGCGCACCCAGCACCAGATAGTAATCCGCCTGCGGCGCAGCTGACGGGTCATCCTCGTCGAATGCTATGCCGATTACAAACACCTGCACCGCCGCAAACGACAGCACGAACAATGCAAACAGTACGCGTCCCACGCGCGACAAAATGCGGCACGCCTTATGCTTTTCGCGTCCGCAAAGCATCAGCCATTCCCCCATACAGCCGATGGCAAGCGCCAGCAGGAAAATACCGCCGAACCGCGACGGCTTCCAGAACAGCTGCGGCACGCCAATGATAGCAAACAGCACCGCAAGCCCTATCCATACCCTTTTTTCTTTCATTGCAGTTCCTCCAGCTCGGCCGCAACGGCTTCCCATTCATCCATTTTTGCGGCGAGTTTTTCGTCACAGGCTTCTTTTTCGGTCATCAGCTCGAGCAGCTTGCCGGAATCCGATGCCGCGTCCACCATCTGCTGTTCGAGGTCGGACGACTGAGTTTCCAACTGCGAAATCTCGCGCTCGAGCGTATTCAGCAGCTTCTGCAGATTCTTGGTGCCGCCGGTGCGCTTTGGCTTCTCAGGCGGCTTGGGCACATCGTCCAGCGTCGGCACAGCGGCCTTTTTCTTCTTGGGTGCCGGTGCAGGAGCCGCTTCCGGCAGTGCGCCGCCGCCCTTGGCTCGCCAGTCAAGGAACGCGCTGTACGAGCCGATAAAATCGGTCAGGTGACCGTTTTCGAGATACAGCACGCGGGTTGCAAAGCGCTCGACGAAGTAGCGGTCATGCGAAACAAACAGCAGCGTGCCGTCGAATGCCTCAACCGCCTCCTCAATCCACTCGCGGGATGCAAGGTCAAGGTGGTTGGTCGGCTCGTCGAGGATGAGCAGATTGAGCGGATCGTACATCAGCTCACACAGGCGCAAACGGCTTTTCTCACCGCCGGACAGCATATCTACGGTTTTCAGCTGGGTTTCACCGATAAACTGGAACGAACCGAGCCGGTTTCGCGCCACCTGCATGGACACGTTCTTGTCGTAGATGAGCGTGTCGATGAGGTTGCGGTGCGGATTGGCAAAATACACCTGCTGCGGCAGATACGCCGGCTTGAGTCCAACGCCCTTGCGGATGACGCCGCCATCCGGCACTTCCTCGCCGAGCAGGATTTTCAGCATAGTGGTCTTTCCGGCGCCGTTTGCGCCAAGCAGCGCAACGCGCTCGCGGTTACGAATGTTGAACGATACATTGTGTAATATTTCTCGTCCATCATAACTTTTTGTAATATCGCGAACCTTGAGCACTTCCTCGGTCTCGTAGTTCGGGTCACCAAACGTGACGGTCATCTTTTTGTCGGTCTTGGGTCGGTCAGTGACCTTCATACGCGCAATGCGCTTCTCGATAGACGCGGCACGCTTCGCCAGATGCTCGGTGCCGTGCTCGTGCATGGAACGCGCGGTCGCCTCCAGACGCTTTTTCTCGGCCAGCTCATGCTCGTGGTGCTTGAGCTGCTCCTCACGGCGGCGCTCACGCTCAACTGCATAATACGAGTAGTTGCCGTTGTAGAAATCGCAGGTGCAATCGTGGATTTCAATCACGCGGTCGCAGCACTGATCGATAAACCAGCGGTCATGCGAGATAATGAGCACGGTGCCGCGGTAATTCTCCAAATAATTGCCCAGCCAGTCCACAGCGTCCATATCGAGGTGGTTGGTCGGCTCATCGAGCAGCAGCACATCGGTCTGCTCAAGAATGATGCGGGCGAGATTGATGCGCGTTTTTTCGCCGCCAGAGAGCAGGTCAAACTTCTGCGAACGCATTTCCTGCGCGATTTCAAGACCGTTGCATACGCGGTTAATCTCGTAATCGCGGTTGTAGCCGCCGAGGATTTCCAGCCGCGTTTCCAACTGCGCGTAGCGCTTGAGCAGCGATGCGTCATCCGGCTTGCGCGTCATTTCGTCGGTCAGCGCGTCCATTGCTGCCGCAACTTCGTCGGACTCCTTGAACGCCAGACGGAGAATGTCCTCCACGGTCGATTCCGGCGGAAAATCCGGCATCTGGTCAATGACACCGGCGGTTCGTCCCTGTCCGAACGCAACGTGTCCGCCGTCATACGACAGCCGGCCGGTCAAAATATTAAGCAAAGTGGTCTTTCCGGCGCCGTTTGCGCCTAAAATAGCAACCTTTTCGCCCGGCTGAATGTCGAACGAGATGTCCTTGAGGATCAGGCGATCACCATAATATTTGGTCAGGTTTTGTACGGTAATATCTGCCACGGAGAGAACTCCTTTCAATGCACTTTTATTCAGCTTATATTATAGCACAATGTGCCCCATAATAGGAGAGAAAACCTGCATAATTTGCAGATTTTTGCGCGGTTTTCTCTGCCCGAAAACACAAAAAAGCTGTCTCAAAAGACAGCTTTTTATGGGAATTCAGAGCAACAGCGGCAGCAGTTCTTCCACACGGTCGACCACATGCTTCGCGCCTGCGTCCTCCAGCTCCTCTCGGTCGCCAAAGCCGAACGTCACGCCGATGCAGTCAATGCCGCATTGCTTCGCGCCTTCCACGTCGTGCAGGCGGTCACCGACCAGCACAGCCTGTGACAGATCCTGCACCCGCAGACGGTCGAGCGCCTGCTGCGTAACCTGTGCCTTCGTGCCGATCGTGCCATCCAGCGTTGCGCCGGAAACCACGGTAAAATACTGGTCAATATTAAAATATTTGACGATTTTATCAATGAAAAACGCTGGTTTGGACGATGCAGTAGACAGGGTCTTTCCGGCGTCCGTCAATGCCTTCAGCAGCTCCGGAATCCCGTTGTAGAGCATGTTCTCCTTCCAGCCTACCACACCGAACCGCTCGCGGTAAAACGCAATGGCCTGCTTGGCCTGCGCGTCGTCAAATCCATAGCTGCGGCGGAACTCATCGTACAGCGGAGGACCGATAAAGCGTTCCAGCGGTTTCAGCTCCGGCTCGTGGATGCCCATTTTATCCAGCGCATACTGCACCGATTTAGTAATGCCCTCGCGTGAATCGGTAAGTGTGCCATCCAAATCAAATAAAATATACTGATACATCGGCGCTTTTCCTCTCAGTAGTATAGAAAAAGCAGCAACTTTCGTTGCTGCTTAGATGTAGGCGTTGAGTTATCTTCCC
>OLOU01001506.1_pt1 | contig 15717 bp, 10 predicted proteins | sample 1672101 | NCBI WGS metagenome assembly OLOU01 (sample SAMEA3136645, study PRJEB25190) | human gut metagenome | biome: human gut; feature: human-associated habitat; material: faeces | place: Austria | collected 2013
TGGGCGCCAACAAGAACTCCATCAAGATCATCGGCGACCACACCGACAAGTACGTGCAGGCCTACTTCCAGTATGACTCCAAAAAGACCGGCGGCGTGACCATCTCTCACCTGCGCTTCGGCGACGCTCCGATCAAGAGCCCGTACTACATCACCAAGGCAAACTTCGTCGCATGCCACAACCCGTCCTACATCCTGAAGGGATACAAGATCGTCAACGACGTAAAGCCGGGCGGCACGTTCCTTCTCGACTGCCAGTGGTCCGCCGACGAGCTTGACCGCCACCTCCCCGCATCGGTCAAGTCCTACATTGCAAACAACGATGTAAACTTCTACATCATCAACGCTACCTCGATCGCAAAGAACGACGTCGGCAACATGAAGGTAAAGAACACCGTCCTTCAGTCCGCATTCTTCGCTCTTGCGAACATCCTTCCCATCGACGAGGCGATCGGCTACATGAAGAAGGCCGCTACCAAGTCCTACTCCAAGTTCGGCGACGATGTCGTTGCTCAGAACCACAAGGCTATCGAGCTCGGCGCGAACGCATTCGTCAAGGTTGACGTTCCCGCAGATTGGAAGAACGCGGGCGAAACTCCCGCAGAGGCTCCCGCAGAGGGCAAGCGCGCGGATCTCGTCGATTTCGTAAACAAGATCGTCCGCCCCGTATCCAAGATGGACGGCGACTCCCTCCCCGTCAGCGCATTCGAGAACATGGCAGACGGTACCTATCCGCAGGGCGCGGCAGCTTACGAGAAGCGCGGCGTTGCGGTATTCGTTCCCGTATGGCATGCAGAAAACTGCATCCAGTGCAACCAGTGCGCATTTGTATGTCCGCATGCGACCATCCGTCCGTTCGCAATGAACGCGGAGGAGGCTGCGGCAGCTCCCGCACAGACCAAGTTCACCGCAAAGATGATCGGCAAGGGATGCGAGGATCTCAAGTTCACCATGGCTATCAGCCCGCTGGACTGCATGGGATGCACGCTCTGCGTCAAGGCTTGCCCGACCAAGCCCGAAAAGAGAGCTATCGAAATGGTCGCTCAGGAGACTCAGCTCGATCAGCAGGAGGTGTTCGATTACGCCGTTGCAAACGTATCCGAGAAGAAGCTCCCGTTCGCGGACAGCACCGTCAAGGGAAGCCAGTTCAAGCAGCCGCTGCTTGAGTTCTCCGGCTCCTGCGCAGGATGCGCCGAGACCTCTTACGCACGCCTTATCACTCAGCTCTTCGGCGAGCGCATGTACATCTCCAACGCTACCGGCTGCTCCTCCATCTGGGGCGGAAGCGCACCGGCAACTCCTTACACCGTAAACCGCGAGAGCGGACGCGGCCCGGCTTGGGCAAACTCCCTCTTCGAGGATAACGCAGAGCACGGACTCGGAATCGCACTCGGTCAGAAGACCCTGCGCGAGAGATACATCCAGAAGGTACGCGACCTCCTCGTTCGCTACAAGGAGATGAACGTGACCGCAGAGTGGACCGGCTGCCTCGAAGGCTACCTCGACACCCTCGACGATGCAGAGGCAAACGCCGCTGCGGTTGAGCATATGTGCTCGATGCTCGCAGAGGACGTTGCACGCGGAACCTGCGAGACCGTTCCCGCAGAGAGAGAGATCCTCGAAGGCAAGGATTACCTCGCAAAGAAGTCGATCTGGATCTTCGGCGGCGACGGCTGGGCTTACGATATCGGCTTCGGCGGACTCGATCACGTTCTCGCATCCGGTGAGGATGTCAACGTGATGGTATTCGATACCGAGGTTTACTCCAACACCGGCGGACAGGCTTCCAAGGCTTCCAACATCGGTCAGGTCGCACAGTTTGCGGCAGCAGGTAAGGCGATCGGCAAGAAGAGCCTTTCCGAGATCGCAATGTCCTACGGCTACGTCTACGTTGCACAGATCGCAATGGGCGCAGACATGGCGCAGACGCTCAAGGCGATCAAGGAGGCAGAGGCTTACCACGGTCCGTCTCTCATCATCGGCTACGCTCCCTGCGAGATGCACGGCATCAAGAAGGGCGGAATGCAGAACTGCCAGCTCGAGATGAAGAAGGCTGTCGAGGCAGGCTATTGGAATATGTTCAGATACAATCCCGCTGCCGAGGGCGCTAAGCTCACGATCGACTCCAAGGCTCCCACCGGAGACTACCAGGCATTCATCACCAACGAGGCACGCTACAGCCGCCTTGCTCAGTCCTTCCCGGAGAGATCCAAGGAGCTCTTCGCAAAGGCAGAGGAAGCTGCGAAGGAGCGCTACGAAAGACTCGTCAAGATGGCGGAGCTTTACAAAGACTAATCGCATAGGATAAAGACGGACCTTCCCGTGTGCCGATAAACGGTAATTTGAAGAAATTACGAAATCGGCCGCCGTAAACGGGAGCGGACCGCAAGCAGACAGCATCCGGCTTCGGTTGGATGCTGTCTGCTTTTGTGCGTTTAAGGGGCGAAAAGCCTTGCCTGTGTGATCTGCACGGCAAAGACCGCGAAACGGGTGAAATAGTTATCGCTTTCGTGTTGAATGCCTGCGAAGCAGCGGATCACGGCATAATATTGTTTCATCGAAGCGTGTTTTTTCAACGGCATAAGGAACCGAGCAAAACGGCAAAGTCGAAATCGGGCGTTCCAATGTGAGGTTATGCACCGTTGTTTGGACAGCACAAAAGGTGTTTGTTCATAAGAAGGTACTCCCGGACGCGGCAAATTTCGATAGGTCTATTGAAAAATATACGGTCGGCTTGGTATAATATTTGCAGTGTACCGCAGCGCGCATTGCGCGGCTGCAATATCGACGGCAGTATGATCGACATCGACTGCACCGCCGCGGGAAACGAAGCTGCCGACAATATGCGGGCGGTCGGAACTTGACCGTCCGATCTGCAGCGCCCCGCCGACGCATGCCGCCCCCATTCCGAACGGCAGCGCGAAAGAGTATCCCGCGGCACTCACCGAGCATATGACTTTGGCTGACAAAAAATTCGAAAAAGCTATAGGAGTAATGGGTATGGAATATCCGATATCGCTTTACTACGATACAGAAGTGTCCGATGTAAAAACATTGGATTTGTGCCGTGGAGACGACGACTTCAGAAAAATTTATATTGCCGACGATGGACATCGCAAGCTGGTAATAAAATATTTATCCAATACCTTCAGTGATAAGCACAGAATTGAAGGCTGGTTCAGGTTAATGGATGAATACCGGAAAATAGGTTTGTATTGTCCTGCCGTCGTACCGAACCGCCGCGGCGAGCTGCTTCATTGCGACACCGCAGACGGGCGTGATTACTACACATATGCCGAAGAATACTCCGTCTATGAAACGGCTGAACACATCGGCGAGGAAAAATACAAAGATGCACAAGGGCATGTTTGCTTCATGCCCGATCTTATGCGCTCTCTGGGGAAAATCGCATCTGCCGGATTGGATATTTTGGATTGGCCGTCCGCATGCTGTTTACTCGAGCCGTTTTGCGCTCCCGATACTACCGACGAAACAACGGAATGTGCAGAAGCATTTGCGAAGTACATAAGAGAAAATCTTCCGGAGCATTCAGCGCGCGCAGAAGCTCTTTTGAAAATGTTCTATGAAAGGCAGGAAGAATTGAGGGCGGTATATCACCTATTGCCGACATCTTGTTTTCAAGCTGATTTGAATGACAGTAATATTCTGCTCGATGATAATAATAATTTTGTCGGACTGATTGATTTTAATATGTGCGGAAAAGAGCCGATCCTGAATTACACCGTGCGAGAAGCCCTATGGGGCGTTTCGGACAAGCGGCTGCTTGAAGAAAATGGCAGCAGACTGTATTTCTATGATAAGGAGTCGGACGATCTCAGGATAAAGCTTTTTTTAGAAAACATCGGTTATATCCGGGAAAACTACCGTTTCAGCGAATTCGAAAAATCGGTTTTCCCAAATTTGTACAGATACATGAATTCGTTCTGTTGGATTAGCCTCAATGAAATCACATTGATAAAAGATAACGAAAATAAAGTAACACAGCTCTTTGATTGGATTGAATATCAAATGACACGAAACGATATTCTTTTACCGTGATCAGGTTTATGTAACAGTCGTATCAGGATGGATCAAAATTGATGGAGACACCTATGCCGGATAACCGGAATCTCCAGCGGCCGGTACAGGTCAAATTCTTTGAATCGGCTGTTTGAAAAAAAAGAGGGACTTCGGTCCCTTTTTTTTTTGCGCGCACGCGCAGGCAGTGCAAATATTTATGCACCGCGTGCGGATATTTTTTCACTATACTATTGACATAATGAATATATGCGTGTATAATATCCATAATTAAGAATATTTATTCAAAGGAGTGTGCAATGAAACACCTTCTCAAGCTGTCCGACCTTACCTCAGACGAGATATTCTCCCTTCTCGATCTCGCGGATAAGTTGAAATATGAAAAAAAGCACGGTATCCCCCACCCGATCCTCGCCGGCAAGACCCTCGGCATGATCTTTCAGAAATCCTCGACGCGCACCCGCGTATCGTTTGAATGCGGAATGTATCAGCTCGGCGGAAGCGCGCTCTTTCTCAGCTCACGCGATCTTCAGATCGGGCGCGGAGAGCCCGTTGAGGACACCGCGCGCGTCCTTTCGAGATATCTCGACGGGATCATGATCCGCACCTTTGAGCAGGCGGAGGTCGAAGCGCTCGCCGAATACGGCACGATCCCCGTGATAAACGGACTCACCGACTACTGCCACCCCTGCCAGGTCCTCGCCGATCTCCAGACCGTGCGCGAGCACAAGGGCACGACCGAGGGAAAGAAGCTCTGCTTCATCGGCGACGGGAACAACATGGCGAATTCGCTGATCGTCGGCGGAATCAAAACCGGAATGTCGGTATCCGTCGCGTGCCCCGATTCGCACCGTCCCGATCCCGGAATCATGAAGTGGGCGGCGGAGAACGGCGATTTCAGCTGTTCCTCCGACATTCTCGGGAAAGCCGCAGGCGCGGATGTCGTGTACACCGACGTTTGGGCGTCGATGGGACAGGAGAGCGAAGCGGCGGAGCGCGCGAAGATATTCGAAGGATTTCAGGTAAACGAATCCGTTATGGCGGCGGCAGCTCCCGGAGCGATGGTGATGCACTGCCTGCCCGCACACCGCGGCGAGGAGATCACCGCCGAAGTGTTCGAAGCCCACGCAAACGAGATCTTCGACGAGGCGGAGAACAGGCTCCACGCGCAGAAGGCAGTGCTGGCAACGCTTTTGTAAAAGCGGCGGGCAGGACACGGTATAACGTAAAGTTATAATTGCACATTCACTTACCGTGTCCGCGAGATTAGCGCAACGCGCTAATCTCCAACGTGAAGCCTATACCTGTCAAGTAAAACGATAACTTCTCAGCTACCTTCCGAGTTTAAGTAATCTTTCGAGAGAACGACACACACCAATACCATTCAGTTCAAAAGTTTTAGGGAGGGGGCTCCGGGGGAATCCCCTTTGTCAAAAGGGGTTCCCCCGGCTACTCCATCCCAATATTCTCACTCCCTCATCGAAGAAAGGAAATGAAAATGAAGAAAATCGAATTTTCCGAAACGACGCTTACCTCAAACGCATCCTTCTCCTTCAAGGAGAAGATCGAGATCGCGCGCTGCCTCGACAGAATGAGAGCGGACGCTATCGAGATCGCACCGGTGGAGAACGAACGCACCGACACGCTTTTCGTCCGCACCGCATCCGCGCTCGTCAAGAACACGACCCTTTCGATCGGCGTCGGATATACCGAGGAGGGGGTAGAACTCGCCCGCACCGCGCTCGAGAAAGCGAAAAAGGCGCGCTACCGCGTCGAAGTCCCCGTCTCCCCGATCCAGATGGAATTCGTGTTTCACAAGAAGCCGAAGGCGGCGCTTGAGGCGATCGCCGCACTTGTTTCGAAGTGCCGCTCCTACGGCAGCGACATCGAATTCGTCGCGGTCGATGCGACGCGCGCCGAGGCGGAATTCCTCCGCGAGGCGATAAAGTGCGCGATCGAGTCCGGCGCGACTCGCGTGTGCGTCTGCGACAGCGCGGCAGCCCTCCTTCCCGAGAATTTTGCATCCTTCGTCTCCGCGCTCCGCGCCGACGTTCCCGGACTGTCCGAGATCCCTCTCGGCGTGCAGGCATCCGGCGAGCTCGGAATGGCTGAAAGCTCATGCGTCGCCGCATTTCGCGCGGGCGCGGACTACGTCCGTGCAAGCGTGACCGATAAAAAGGAGCCGTCCGTCGAGATGCTCTCGCACATCATCGGTCAGAAGGGCGACGAGATCGGAGTATCCTCGAACCTCAATACGCCCGAGCTTACAAGACTTGCAAAGCAGATACGCCGCATTGCCGGCGGCGGCGCGCACGATGACGGACGCGCGGACAGAGATGAGGCGCAGCCCGAATTCACAATGACGAAGAACGACACCGTTTCCGAGGTGGCGCGCGCGGTCGAGCGCCTCGGCTACGATCTCTCCGCCGAGGATCTGTCGAAGGTCTACGAGGAATTCTCCCACACGGCGGAGAAGAAGAACATCACCTCGCGCGAGCTTGACGCGATCGTCGCAAGCGTGGCGATGCAGTGCCCGCCGACGTATGTGCTCTGCTCATACGTTACGAACAGCGGAAACGTTATCAAGGCAAGCGCGACCGTGGAGCTTGAGCGCGACGGCAAAAAGCTTCAGGGAGTCTCCGTCGGAGACGGACCGATCGACGCGGCGTTCATGGCGATAGAGCAGGTCGTCGGGCATCACTACGAGCTTGACGATTTTCAGATACAGGCGGTCACCGAGGGACACGAGGCGATGGGTCAGGCGCTCGTCAAGCTCCGCTCGGACGGAAAGCTTTATTCGGGCAGCGGTATTTCAACGGATATCATAACCGCAAGCGTGAGGGCGTACCTCAACGCGCTCAACAAGATCGTTTACGAAGAAAACGACACCTGAGAAGGAGAGGTAAATTCAGATGAAACTTTCATTTACGACGAAGGGCTGGGACAGCGTATCCTTCGACGAATTCTGCCGTATCGCGTGCGACACGGGATTTCAGGGGATCGAGCTTCACGGGATCGACAATCCGATGTTCACGAGCAGGGGCGGTCCGTTTTCGGAATATTCCGCGGCGGCTACCGTCAGAAAGATGCACGAGACGGGGCTTTCGATCCCGTGCATCGATGCCGTGTGCGACATCTCCGCGGAGGATGCGGACGCTGCCGCCGCGCACATCACGGAGTGCATAAAGAAGGCGAGCGAGCTTCGCATTCCTTATGTGAGGGTACACGCCGCTGAGAGCGAGGACGCGGCGGCTGCCGCCGAGAGAAGCCGCGCTCTGATCGGCCGTGTGATCGGCGCGGCGGAGGAGAAGAACGTCGGCATCCTTGTCGAGACATGCGGCATCTTCTCCGATACGCTCCTTCTCAAGGACACGCTCGACACCTTCGCATGCGATTCCGTCGGCGCGCTCTGGGATCTCCACAATCCGGCGAGATTCCGCGGCGAGAGCGCCGAGGAGACGATAAAGAATCTCGGCGCGTACGTCCGCCACGTCCACGTCAAGGATTCCGAGGGGTCGGGCGAGAATCTCGCGTACTGCCTCATCGGAGAGGGCGAGCTTCCGATCGACGAGCTGATCGACGCGCTCCGCTCGATAAACTACGACGGCTTTATCTCCCTCGAATGGGATGTCGCATGGCTCCCCGAGCTTGCCGACATGGATATAATCTTCTCGCATTTCGTCAGCTGCATGAGCCGCTTCGGCGACACAAGCGAGGCGGATGAGGTTCTCTATCAGAACCGCGCCGGCACGGGCAATTTCATATGGAAGAAGGAGACGCTCGTCGATCTCACGTTCTCGCAGATGCTCGACGAGCAGGTGAAGCATTTCCCCGATCAGTACGCTTTCCGCTATACGACGCTCGACTACACAAGGACGTATGCGGAGTTCTCCCGCGACGTCGACGAATTCGCGCGCGCGCTCATCGCGCTCGGCGTGAAGAGAGGTGACAAGGTTGCGATCTGGGCGACGAACATTCCGCAGTGGTACATCACCTTCTGGGCGACGACGAAGATCGGCGCGGTGCTCGTGACGGTCAACACCGCGTACAAGATACATGAGGCGGAATACCTGTTCCGTCAGTCGGACACGCACACGCTCGTCATGATCGACGGATACCGCGACTCCGACTACAGCTCGATAATCGGTGAGCTCTGCCCCGAGCTTGAGCATACGAAGAGCGGCTCTCCGCTCCACGCGCGCCGTCTGCCGTTTCTGCGCAACGTCATAACCGTCGGATTCAGAAAGAAGGGCTGCATGACGTGGGACGAGGCGAAGAGCCGCAGCGTGAACACCCCCGAGGAGGAGCTGCGCCGCCGCGCCGCGTGCGTGAATTCGCACGATGTCTGCAATATGCAGTACACGTCGGGCACGACGGGATTTCCGAAGGGAGTCATGCTTACGCACTACAACATAGTGAACAACGGAAAGTGCATCGGCGACCGCATGGATCTTTCGACCGCCGACCGCATGATGATACAGGTGCCGATGTTCCACTGCTTCGGCATGGTGCTTGCGATGACCGCATCGATGACGCACGGCGCAACTCTCGCGCCGATCCCGTATTTCTCGCCGAAGGCGTCGCTCGCCTGCATCAACGCGGAGCGAATCACCGCCTTCCACGGCGTTCCGACGATGTTCATCGCCATGCTCGAGCATCCGGACTTCCAAAAGACCGATTTTTCCTACATGCGCACGGGCATCATGGCGGGCTCGCCCTGCCCGATATCCGTCATGCAGGACGTGGTGAACAAGATGCACATGTCCGAGATAACGATAGTCTACGGTCAGACGGAATCCTCCCCCGGATGCACGATGAGCTCTACGGACGATCCGCTTGAGGTGCGCGTCGCCACCGTCGGCGCAAATCTGCCCGAGATCGAATGCCGCATCGTCGATCCCGAAACGGGCGAAGAGCTTCCCGACAATGTGACCGGCGAGTTCGTCGCGCGCGGATACAATATAATGAAGGGCTACTACAAGATGCCGAAGGCGACCGCGGCGGCGATCGACCGCGACGGCTGGCTCCACACGGGAGACCTCGCGTGCCGCACACCCGACGGGCACTACCGCATTACGGGACGCCTCAAGGACATGATAATCCGCGGCGGCGAGAACATCTACCCGAAGGAGATCGAGGAGTTCATATACACTCACCCGAAGGTGAAGGACGTTCAGGTCATCGGCGTTCCCGACGAGCAGTACGGCGAGGAGATATGCGCGTGCATCGTTCTGAAGGACGGTGAGGAGATGACCGAGGACGAGATGAAGAAATATATTCTCGATCACATGGCGCGCCACAAGGTGCCGAAGTATATCGACTTCGTCGATTCGTTCCCGATGAACGTGGCGGGCAAGATACTGAAATACAAGATGCGCGAGGATGCCGTGGAGCGTCACGGGCTCCGGAAGGCGGCGGAGATCGAGACCGCGTAAGCTCCGACGGAAAGGAAAGCTAAAGAATGAAAAACGGATTTGAGATAATCGACGCGCACTGCCACATCTATCCGGCGAAGATAGCGGCGGCGGCATCGGCGCACACGGGCGAGTTTTACTCGATCCCGATGGCGTTCGACGGAACCGTTGAGAGCCTCCTCGAGGAGGGGGACGGCGCGGGGATCGACCGCTATCTCGTTCAGTCGGTGGCGGTCACCGCAAAGCAGGTGCGCTCGATAAACCGGTACATTGCGGGCGAGGTCGAAAAGTCGGGCGGAAAATTCATCGGCTTCGGCACGCTCCATCCGGACAGCGAGGATCTCGAGGGGGATCTCGAGGAGCTTATCTCGCTCGGGCTTCGCGGAGTGAAGCTTCATCCGGATATGCAGAATTTCAAGATCGACGACTACCGCTATCTGAAGATGTATGAGCTTTGCGAGGGACGGCTGCCGATGCTGATCCACATGGGCGACGCGAGATCGGATTTTTCGCATCCGAAGAGACTCCACGCGGTCATGGAGATATACGACGGTCTCACGGTGATCGCGGCGCACTTCGGCGGATACACGATGTGGGAGGAGGCGTCGCACATTCTTGCGGGGATGCCGAATCTGTACACGGACTGCTCATCGTCGTTCTTCGCGCTCGACGACCGCACCGCGGTCGAAATAATCCGCCGCTACGGTGCGGATCGGGTGCTGTTCGGCACGGATTATCCGATGTGGCGCGCGGAGGACGAGATCGGGCATCTTCTTTCGCTCGGTTTGACGGAGGATGAATGCAGCGCGATCTTCGCGGGCAACGTGAAGCGGCTTCTGGAGATTTGAGTGAGAGGGCAGCGCGGAAGGACACAGGACACGGTATTACGTTTTTCCGAATCTGCACGTTCACTTACCGTGTCCGCGAGAAATGGGCAACGCCCATTTCTCCAACGTGAAGCCTGTACCTATAAAGTACAGCGATAATTTATACGATACCTTCCGATAGAAGGGCACACACCAATACCTTTCAGTTCAAAAGTTTTTGGGGGTGCGGGGACCTTTTTTCAAAAAGGTCCCGCATCGTTCCCCGCAAGCATGGGGGCCGGGGCAAGCCCCTTTTTTTAAAAAGGGGTTTCCCCGGTCGTTTCTTTTTCCCTATCCCCCCGAAAAATCGAAGATTTTTTGAAAAAGCAAGTGCTGCTTGACAAAATTCAAAACAGATTATATTGCCTGCAAGCGAAAAATGTGATATAATGCAGAAAAATTCAAAGGAAACAAAGGAAAACGGAGCAATGTTATCTGACAATATAAAACGATACCGAAAAGAAATCGGCATGTCTCAGGACGAACTTGCGGAAAAACTCGATGTCTCAAGGCAAAGCGTCAGCCTTTGGGAAACCGGACAGACACAGCCCACCATCGAAAATGTTATTTCTCTTGCGAAGATTTTCGGCATTACTTCGGATGCCCTTTTGGCAGATTCCGACGGCGCTTCCCCTGCCGAGAACGACTCTGCCCCCGACGATCGGACGGATAATGCACCGGACGGCGCCGGGGACGCTGCCGAGAAAAATCCGGCAGACCCCGACGAGGAAAATGCCGATCCCGGAAAGGAAAAGAAAACGCTCATCCTCATCACGGCGATTGCCGCAGCCGCCGTTATCGCCTGCGTCATTCTGATGATCGTTCTGTTCGGCGGCGGAAACAAAAAGGACGCCCCCGATCTGCCGGGTGCCTCTTCCGATACCGAGGCACTGCCTGCCGCCGTGACCTCCGATTCCGCCGAATCGGATACCGCGAACGGTACCGATACCACCGCCGCGGACGGTACTCCCGATCCGGAGATCTCGCAGGACGGCGAAGCTTCCCCGAATTCCGGTGACGCCGTACCCGCTCCCGCCCCCGACGGCACCACGACCGCCGCACCTCCCGTAACCACTCCCTCCCCCGTTACAACTCCCGCGCCGGAGCCCGCAACTTCGCCCGTTACCACCGCATCCCCCGTGAAGAATCCGCCGGAGGAAAAATTCGATCTGTTCGCCCACTGCCGGGATTTCGCAATCAAAAAGGGCACGGTGAACGGCGATTACTGTATGTATCAGCAGCCCGCCACGCTCTACGGCGGATACAGCGGCGAATATTTTTCGGTCTCCTATTGGAATAACAGCAATATGGTGGAATTTTGCCTCCACTGCCCGCTGAGCGAGACTCAAAGCATAAACTTTTACCTCCGCATGAGAGGCGGGTACGACGGAAAGTATGAGTATTGGGCATCGAAATATTACAGGTCGAGCGGCGAAGGTTTCAGAGATGCGACCGGATATATCGACCCCGCCGTGTTCTCGGACAAATATCCGCTGAACTGTACGGAATACATAGGAAGCGCCGACGGACAGAGCGAATTCATGGAGGAGTGCCGCGTCGGTATGTGCGATCTGATAAAATGCCTCAGGGGATTTGTTCAGGCGGAGAATATGGGATGCGATTTTTCCGTATTCGGCTTTGTGAACTTCTGATATGCCGTAAAACGAATACATGTGAAAAACTGCCGCAGGTTCTCACCTGCGGCAGTTTGCGGTATCGGCATAGGCGGCGCGGATGTGCGGGGGATGACGCGTCAAACTCCAACGTGAGACCAAATAAACACGGCATTCTTACGAATGCCGTGTAGGAGTTTTATATGTTGGGGGTTTCACCCCCAAGCCCCTGAGCGGGGAAGCCCCCGCGGGCGTTCTGTAGAGTATAGCGAAAACTATACGCTACCTTCCGAAAGAAAGACTTACACCAATACCCTTTAGTTTGAAAATTTTTGAGCATGGGGTCCGGGGAAATCCCCTTTTTGTAAAAAGGGGTTTCCCCGGTTATCTCTCATTATTCCCCCACGCTCTCCGCCCATGCGGCGAGATCGTCAGCCGACGCGGAGGCTTTCCATACCTTGCCCTCAACGAGCTTCGCACCGGGGCAGCTCGGGCTGAGGCGCTCGTTCGTCTTGCCCATCCCGCTTCCGCCCGACGTGGCGAAGGGAACTACCGCCTTTCCCTTGAGGTCAAGCCCCTCGAGGAACGTGTTCACTATCGTCGGCGCAACATACCACCAGATCGGGAATCCGACGAAAACCGTGTCGTAACCGTCGATGTCCTCCGGCATCGCCGCGATCGCGGGGCGGGACGACGGATCGCTCATTTCAACCGAAGAGCGGGATTTCTTGTTCGTCCAGTCGAGATCGGCTTTCGTGTACGGAACGTCCGGCTTGATCTCGAAGAGATCGGCGCCGATCGCCGATGCGAGATTGCGCGCGAGAGACGCGGTAACACCGCTTGCCGAAAAATACGCTGCAAGTTTTTTGCTCATGACAAGCTCCTTTCCGCCGCCTGCCGGCGGCATAAAATAATAAACGTAATTCGATCGCTCCGGGGTACGCGAATTCTCCGGAGGTTTGGTAGAGGCACTGTCTGCCGGGGGGAATGTCCGTGATCGAAGTAATGTCGGGCTTTCGTTGGAAAACAGAGCGGCGCTCTGTTTTCGGAAACACAGCAAGAGGACGTGCAGGCTTGTACCAATGTTATGCTGTGTTTTTGCCCTCGGGGGATAGGTTCAATTTACCGCCGCACGTCTCCGAAGTTTGGGAGCGGGCACTGCCCGCCGGGGGGATAGCTTCAATGTACCGCTGAACTGAGTCGGCACTTATTTGCATAATATCAAAACGCCCGCGCAATCTGAGATTTTCACAAATGAAAGGCGTGGGAAATCCCGCCTTAACTCTTCAACGACAAAGTAAATCTCATCGCCGTCCCATTCATCGCCTGCGTTCTCTCTGCACTGTTCCAGATTTTTTCGGGTTTCAAACGCAACGTCCCCGATTATGATTTTACCGTTTTCCTTCAGGCGATCATGCAGTACGGAAAGAAATGCGCTTTTCTGCGCATCCGTCAAATGATGCAGCGAGTATGTTGCGATAATATAATCATAGCTGTGACTTTGCAGCGGTTCGACCAGCCCTTTTGAAAAATCACCTTGGTACAGATGTGCGTTCGGCATTTTTGCGGATGCAAGCGCCACCATCTTTGACGAGAAATCCTGTCCGTAAACGGAGCATCCGCATTCGTACAGCCTTGATGTTAATGTGCCTGTTCCGAATCCGATATCCAATACGGCTGCGTTCGGCGTTTCCGTCACGGTTTGAAAAATAAACCTGAGTATCTTTCGGTATCCGGCAAACGGGTAAGTGCCTTTCTCGTCGGAAATGCTGACCGTTTTGTCATATTCATCAGCCCATAGGTCAAATTCTTTATTGTTCAGCATACTTTTCCTCCGGCTTTCAGTTTGCCTTGCTCAATTATAACATAAGAAATAACGCATAGGCAAAATGTAAAAATTCATTTCGTCATTTTCTTTTCAATTATCTCGCGCGCACGTTTGAGCAGCGTTTCGTGTGTATTATCGATATCACCGGCAATTACACCTTCGAGCAAACAATTCAGAATCTCGCCGACCTGCCTTCCTTCCTCCGAACCGAGAGACATGACGTCCCGCCCGTTAATCTCCAAATCTTTGAGCTTGAAGCACTGTTCCGATGCAATAACTTCTTTGGCAACTTCCCTCACAGCCAGATACTGATTGATTCTCGCCGTCTGCGTATTATCTGAATGGGCTGCGATATCAGCCATTTTGACATCCAATAGCTGAGAAAATCTCTCCGCGCCGACTTTGTTAAGCCATCGCTTCACGGTCCTGACGGTAGGCTCCATCACGGAATCATGATATAAAACCAGCTCAAGAATTTCCTCTTTAGTTTTGTTATCGAATTTCAGCCTGTCTGTCACTCGTTCCGCAATATCGTGCGAGGGGACGGAGTGACCGTAAAAATGACCTCCGTTTTCATCCTCGGTATAGCACAGCGGCTTTCCGATGTCATGGATAAGCAGAGCAAATTTTACCGATAAGTCATGACCCGTGTATGCCTCCATTGCCCGTACCATGTGCTCATACACATCGTACTTGTGGAATCTGTTATTCTGAGCAAATCCGATACACGGCGCGATCTCCGGGATTATTGTTGACACTACGTCGGAATACTCCAAGAGAACATCCGCTGCTCTCTGCCCGAAGACAATTGTTTTGCACAGCTCGCTCCGGATTCGTTCGCCTGCGATGTTTTGGAGCAGCGCCGCCTTATCGTGAATGGCTTCTGATGTATCGTGATCGATTGAGAAACCGTATACAGACGAAAAACGAATTGCCCGTAAAATCCGCAGCGCATCCTCATCGAATCTGTCACAGGCATTGCCGACACACTTTATCCTGCGCTCTGCCAAATCCGAAAGCCCGCCGTAATAGTCGATTACCCCGGCTTCATCGTTATATGCCATCGCATTGACGGTGAAATCCCGTCTGGATAAATCCGTTTTCAGGTCTGTCACAAATTCGACCGTATCCGGTCTTCGGTTATCGCTGTACTCCCCGTCTACTCTGAATGTCGTAACCTCGTAAATTCCGTCGCTTTCGATTACGCTTACTGTCCCGTGCTTTAATCCGGTATCAATTGTGCGGCTGTGCAGTTCTTTGATGGCTTCCGGAGTTGCAGAGGTGCAAATATCCCAGTCTTTCGGACAATAACCGAGCAGACTGTCCCTGACGCACCCTCCGGCCGCATACGCTTCAAAACCATGCTTTGTCAGGCTCTCAATGATTCTCTCGGCGCCGACCGGCATATTGATTTTAGGCATTGACTGATTTCTCATTTACACTCACCACAAATTCTTCGCCGCAAAGTGCGGTTCGTCGTATTTATTATATCATTTTTTTCGGAATCAGGCAAGAAATTATTCTGCGGTAGTTTTAACGGATTCGGGCAGTCGGCGAAACGGACGCCGAGGTTAAGCTATCGCTCCGGGGGGAGGTTTAATGTACCGCCGCATGTCACCGAAGCTTGGCAGCGGGCACTGCCCGCCGCCCCGCTAATGAAATATCGCTGTGCGATGTGAAATGATCCTGCGGATCATGAAATATTTTGCCCTGCGGCAAAATGTGAAATAAAATTCGTTCCTTCATACGCCGCAGGCGTATTTCATATTTGCGAAGCAAATATTTCACAGCGAAGATGTTTCACTCGTTCCGCAGGAACGAATTTCATTGAAAAAAGCGTCCTTCTAAGGACGCTTTTTTCTGGCAAAGAACCGTAATTTTGATAGAAACCCGTCAAGGGGGTGCAACTTCGATTTAGAGGGGGGTGCAGTTCTCGATTTGAGGGGGTGCATTGTTTTC
>OLOU01001507.1_pt1 | contig 15694 bp, 14 predicted proteins | sample 1672101 | NCBI WGS metagenome assembly OLOU01 (sample SAMEA3136645, study PRJEB25190) | human gut metagenome | biome: human gut; feature: human-associated habitat; material: faeces | place: Austria | collected 2013
CATCTATAGCATAGATCTTCCTGTCAGGCACAGCTACGAATATGCGTCCCGAACCATAGACAGGCACGCAATGCGCAGGAGAATACATCCTGGAAGGCTTTTTCACCGTCCATTTCCACTGTTCCCTGCCGGTACGCGGATCCAGAGAATAAAGCGTCCTTCCCCAAGTGCCGAAAACCACCCTCTCACCATCACAATAAGGCGTGGAAATGGCATGTCCCTCAACCGGAGAATAAGTCCACACCGCACTTCCGTCTTTCAGGGACAATGCCCTGAACTTGTGGTCAGAGCCGCCGATGTACACCAGGCCATCCATGATGACAGGAGAAGCCAGCACCGACTTCTCTGTATGATATTTCCATTTCACGGAGCCGTCTGAGGCATTCAGAGCATAGACATTGCCGTCGGTACATCCGAAGACCAATGTCTTTCCGCTTATCGCGGGCGTCGAATATATCTTTCCGTCGAACTGCCTTGACCAGATTTCAGAGCCGTCCTTCAGGGATATGCACTTGACCACGCCACAGGCAAGCGGGAAATATGCCCGGCCTCCACGCACAGCAAAACCTGCCACTATATTGGCCTCGAACGAACGCTTCCAGTTCTCCTTGACCTGAGGATAGCGCACGTTCACGTCATAGCGCATCCACGGATAATCTTCCGGCAGACCGTCATTGTCATACTTCACACTGTCCTGAGGGGCATTTTCCGGAAAATGATACCTGTACCACGGAGCAAATTCCACCGCAGTATCTCCATAGATCCGCCTTTCGGAGAAACTGATATTGTCCCCGTTGATCCGGACAATGTTATATCCCGGCACAGCCCCTGCTGACAATGACGAGCGGCACAGCACCGCAGGAATTCCCTGATAGTTCTTCACAACATTCCTGTGCCAATGTCCTCCGACACAGAACCGCACCCCGAGGCGCTTGAGCTGCTTGGTGACATCGAAATAATTCAGGACCGACGAATCCATCGGATAATGATTTATGAAAATGCTCCTGCCCTCATTTTCAAGAGAGCCAAGCCACTCCATAGTCTCCTTCGGCACAAGTCCAGGAGCCATACGCATATCCGGGCCACTGTTGCAGCCTATAAAACGCCATCCCTTCTTGGAGAACGAAAAGCGCTCATAGCCAAACACTTTCAGGAAAGTATTGCAGCCGCTCTCCGACCAGTTGGCATCGTGATTGCCCTGCACCACATAATATGGCACACGCAGCGTATCCATCATGCTTTTGGCGATTCTGATTTCCTCATCTGTACCAAAATCAGTGATGTCACCTCCGAAAAGCACGAAGTCCAGAGAGTCCGACTTGTTAATATCTCTCAGGCAAGCGCTGAGGTCCTCTATCGCACTGGTATGTGTCGCAAGATGAGTGTCAGTGACAAATGCGAATCTGAGGACACTGTCCCTGTCAGAAAAAGCAGATGCCCGCGCAACGCCGGAAAGCGCAGCCACGGACATTAGTAGAGTTACGAAAAGTTTTCTCATATTATTTCCATTTCATTGTTTCTGATCCAGCCCTGCCTGCCGTCAGACAGCTCCACATTATTCCAGTCTCCAACAGAATCCAGCACCTTCACCTCCGTTCCCTCATGCAGCACGAACAGGTCCTTGGACGCGTTCTCGGAAGGTGAACTCTTCACGGACGATACCGGAGTCATGATCACGGCATTGCTCTGCTTCAGGAACATGCTGCGCTGCCACAGTGCGAAACTGAACGAGGACGCCGCCAGGAGGAACACCACAATGGCTCCGTAGAATCCGCATCTGCGTCCCGCCGCCGAATGGCTCATAAGGAAAACCAGGGCCAATGCCAATGAAACTGCAAAAAACAGCAGCGACAGCAGAGCCCACACATTGGAACTGAGCGTATAGCAGAGCTTCCTCGCCCAACTCTTCAGAATGAACTCCGGGACGACATCGATCTTGTCCTTGATTCTGCTTCTGACTATATCCAAGTTATATCTCGCATCGGCGAATGAAGGATTTGCCTTCAGTGTCCTTTCATAATAAAGGACAGCACGGGCATTGTCACCTGACTTGAAATAAGCATTTCCAAGATTGTAATACAGTTCCGGAGAGACCACACCGGCCTTCTCAAGTGTACCCCAAGCCTCTGCACTCTCGCTCCAATTTCCTGAAGCATAAGCATTTGCACCCTTAGTCCAGAGAGAATCGAGATAAGCTGTCTCCCCAGCCTGCAGACCTGTCTGCAACAAGAGCAGGAAGGCTATGGCCAATGCAGCTGACTTGGCAGCCGACCCGCCTGATGTTCTACGTTTCATGACATAATCGATAGATGAAATTACATCCACAGCTTCTTTATAGTGTGTATTCATGGCTTCGTTTCCGCCATCCGGAGAATACCTAGCAAACTCACATGCATCAAGCAGAGCCACGAAACGGTCCGCAAGTTCAGCGGAAACGCTGCCTGCGACAAGCTGGGACTTGATATTATCCTTGTTCAGCTCCTCAGCACCCATGTTCAGTTTGTCCGAGATGAAACCGAGCAGCGCCTTGTGCAGTTCCTCGTAGAATGCGGAATACAGATTCTTGCTGAGGAAGCCTTCGGCTGTCTTTAGACGGGACAATGCCATCTTGGTGGCACGCCTGTTACGGCTGCCCACGACATCTGCCCTTCTCGAAGCTATCTTCCTGGAAGCCAGCCAGATGACCACAGCACAGAAAAGAATCAACACCAATGCGAACCAATATCCTGCACTGCCCACAAAGAACACTGTCCTGAACTTGTACGAAGGCTCTTTCGTGCGGATATATCTGACGTCTTCACCGAGATTCTTCACATCCTTTCTGTCCGGAACCGCCACTTGCATTGACGAACCGGTAGTTTCCGGAGTATCACCCTTCTCGACATTGAAAGGAATAGGGGCGGTGGTCAATGTCTCATATTTGCCGGTCGTCACATTGTAATACGAATATTCTATCGGCTCTATGATGAAGTCACCGTGACTTCTCGGAATGAACGGATATTCAAATGTCTTGCTTCCTGAAGTTCCGCCGCTGTTCGGGGTTGTATTTTCAGAAGACTTGGTATCATAGACCTCCATATCCGGAGGGAAGTTCACCTTAGGCGCCTCGAGAAGTGACACATTTCCGCGTCCTGACACTGTGATAATCAATGAATTGGCTTCATGCGCCTTAAGTTGAGACTGATTAAGCTTGGCATTTATGGTGAAGTTGCCGACTCCTCCGCAGAATGAAGCCGGGGCCCCGCCAGGGAGATTCTTGACATTGACCTTGACGGCCGAAGTCGCTATGCGCTTCCTTATGGTCGTGGTTCCCGTATCGAAGAAACTGTCGAAAATGCTGCGGGCCGAACTCGATGAAGAGCGCACGTTCACAAGGCAGACAAGTTCGGCCGGGTCAATGACGAGAGTTCCGGTCTGCTGCGGTACGAGTACATATCTGCGGAGTGTCGCGGCATTGTAAAGACGTCCGTCCACATCTTCTCTCTGGAAGTTCACATTGTTCGGAGCATACGTCTCCTTGCTCCAGAAACCGTTGAATGTAGGGAACTTGGGACTTTCATAGCCTGCAACGTCCACCCTCTGATAGAGCTTGAGTTCAGCATTTATCGGCTCCCCTACCACCACATTGGTCTTGCTCAGGGAAAGTCTCAGGAAAATATCCGATATGGACACATCAGAGGACGAGGAACGCTGCGAAGTGCTTGGATGTGAGGCAGATGCTGCCTGATTCGACGAAGAACCGCCGGAAAGCACCTCTATCTGCAGAGGGGCGGATGAAATCATCTCACCTTTCACCTTTGCAGTCGCCTGCGGCAATGTGAACTTGCCGGTCTTCTTCGGCGCGATTATATATGTGTAAGTGAACTGGGATGACGATGTCCTCTTTCCATTGATTATGCTTACGCTGGACGAAGAGCCGCTCTGAGGGCCCCACACCAAGGTAAAATCATCTCCCGGTGCCCAACTGAAATTCCCCGGGCGGCTGCTGCCTTCGATTATGAACGTGACATTGAACTGCTCGTCCGACTCCACGATGTTCGGAGCATCCACCTTGATTTCCGTCTGGGCGAAAGCTGTCAGTGTGATGAGCGCCAACAGCATCGTCAATCCTGTTTTTCTTACGATATCCAACATATTCTTCTCCTGTTACCAGTTCTTTTCCTTCTGTCTCGACTTGAGAGCCTCAGCCTTTTCTTTGTTCACCTTGTCCTGAGTCTCTTTTTCCTTAGCCTGAATGGCCCTCAACATCTGCTGGGCCTGCTGCGGTGAAATCTTCATCTGCTGACCGTCCTGCTGACCGCTCTGATTGTTCTGATTGTTCTGCTGAGGCTGATTGTTCTGGTCATTCTGATTCTGGTCCTGATTCTTGTCCTTGTTCTGATCCTGGTTCTGGTCACCCTGGCCATTCTGGTCATCCTTGTTCTGCTGATTGTCCTGATTGTCCTGGTTGTCCTGACCATTTCCGCCGCCACCGTTCTGCTGATTTTCAAGCATCTTCTTGGCGTAGATATAGTTCTCCTTCGCCTCCAGGTCGCCAGGATTGCGCAGAAGCGACTCCTTGAACGCGGTCACGGCGCCCTGCCAATCCTTCTTGGCAATCGCTATATCCCCGACATTGTAGAAATAATCAGCGGCATTGGCCGAAGACGGAGCCGAATCCTTGATCTTTTCCATCATCTTGGCCGCCTCATCATAGTTCTCGGTACGGTAGAGCGTATTGGCAAGATTGAAATTTGCAGGAACCGATGTGGAATCCTTCACAAGGGCCTTCCTGTAAGATATATCTGCGGCCTTCCAGTCCCCCTTGCGGAACTTGCGGTTTCCCGCACGCACATCGTGCCTGTCCACCTGGGCGGACACGGTCAATGACAGTGCACACAGCATTGTCATCACCGCAACAATATTTCTAAACAACCTCATAAACAACCTCAATTTTTAGCGAACAGATTTCCGAACACCTTGCGTTCCCCTATCAGCATCTGGACAACCAGCAGCACGAGCGCAATCGCAAAGAAATACATATACTGTTCGTCATATTCTTCAAAAACGATGGAATTGAATTCCTCGTCATTAAGTTTCCTGATATTGTCGATAATCGGATTCAGTCCGAATTCATCATTCCCCGCATGCACATAGGCGCCCTTTCCAGCCTGGCCAACCTGCTTGAGCGTAGCTTCGTCAAGCTTCGTCACCACGATATTCCCATTGGAATCCTTCAGCAGACCGTCCTTCATCGGGATAGGCTGTCCCTGAGAAGAACCGACACCTATCGTATATACGGATATGCCCATCTCAGCCGCCTGCTTCGCTGCCGACAGAGGGTCGTCCTCATGGTTTTCACCGTCAGTGACGACCACTATGGCACGGCTGTTCTCACTCTGGGCACTGAAACTTCTTATGCAAGTGTTGATGGCGTCACCCATGGCAGTTCCCTGGACAGGAACCGACTCCGTGGAGATGTTTCCCAAGAACATTTTCGCCGACACGTAGTCGGTCGTGATAGGAAGCTGGACAAATGATGTCCCGGCGAACAGTACAAGGCCGATGCGGTCCCCGTTGAGCTTGTCCACCAGGCGGGATATCGCCAGTTTGGCTCGTTCCAGACGATTCGGAGAGTAGTCCTTGGCCAGCATTGAGTTGGACACGTCCAGGGCAATCATCACCTCGGCACCCTTGCTCTTGTGCTCCTTGAGTTTGGCACCTATCTGAGGACGGGCAAGGCCAATGCTGAAGAACAGAAAAGCAAGCGAGAACAAGATTATCCTCGTCCAGCCTTTCGCTCCGGAGTAGGACGGCATAAGGTCCTTCACCAGCTTCTCGTCACCGAACTTTCTTATATTGCGGACACGCCTGTATCTCACCACCCCGTACAGCACCAGGAAAACCGGCACCAAAAGGAGGAGAAACAGATACTGTGCTTGTGCAAAATATATCATAACAAATCCTTTCTTTCCGCCCTTTTAAGGCAATCTCTTGATGGCAAAGCACATACAAACCTCAAGCAGCAGGCAGAGCAATGCCGCGAGAGCAAACGGCGTGAACATTTCCTTATATACAGGGAAACTGTCCACCGTAGTTTTTGCCTTCTCCATCTTATTGATTTCACTGTATATTTCGGAGAGCTTGGTATTGTCCGTAGCCCTGAAATACTTTCCGCCGGTAGTCTCCGCAATGCTCTTGAGCAGGTCCTCGTCTATTTCAACCTGCACATCCTGCACCTGCACGCCCCACGGCGTAATCACCGGATATGGAGCCGTACCGTTGGCTCCCACACCTATAGTATATACTCTCACGCCATAGGTCTTGGCTATGTCCGCCGCCATCTGCGGAGTGATTTCTCCGCTGTTGTTCACACCGTCGGTCAGGAGAATCACCACGCGGCTTTTCGCATCTGACGACTGCATCCTCGCCACAGCGGTAGCAAGACCGTTGCCGATGGCAGTACCGTCCTCGATGAGACCGGTTTCTATCTCCTTCATCAGGTTTATCAATGTCGCCCTGTCGGTAGTGAGCGGACACTGCGTATAGCTCTCGCCGGCAAAGACCACGATTCCCATCCTGTCGGACGGTCTCTGCGAGATGAACTCGATGGCAATGTCTTTCGCCGCGCTGATTCTGTCTGGCGTGAAATCCCTGGCCAACATACTGGTAGAAACGTCCATAGCAAGGACTATGTCAATGCCTTCCGTGTCGATCTTGTCCATCTTGGTAGAAGAACGCGGTCTGGCAATGGCTATGATTATCATCACAAGAGCCGCAGTACGCAATATGAACGGCACATGCCTTAGCACCGACATTACGGAACGGCCTCCCGCTTTCCAGAATTTCACGTCCGGAACTCTCAGATGAGGGCGGCGTCCTGCAAGCTCCAGGTAAATGTAATGGGCTATAAGCAATACCGGAACGAGCAGCAGCCACAGAAGATGAGGATATTCGAAAAACATCACTTGGCCTCCTTTTTGTCTTCGGCACCGGACTCGGAGGACTCTTCTTCCTCATATTTCCAGGTCGAGGTTACGAAACGCACGGCAGTAGGGACAGCCTTGACATTGTCATCGTCTGTAACGGTCATCTTGGCAAACTTGACAAGGTCTGACATAAGGAACAGTCCGCGCGTCTCCTCCATCAGAGGCTGCGGTATATCCTTGTCCTTCAGTCCTTCAAAAATTTCCGCAGTGGTCATTTCCATCGCGCCTATACCGAATCTTGCCACTATGTATTCTCTCAGCACGTCTGTTATTCCGCTGTAGAACTGCTTCTGCTTTTCAGGCGCCCAGAGTTTGTTGCCTCTGAACTTGTCCAGTTTCTTGAGCGCCACGATATATGCAGGCTCGCTGGACCCTGCTTCTTCCGCACCTTTCTTCTTGTGTATCATATAAAGCGCCACCGCCAATATTATGAGCACTGCAAGCAACTGTCCGCCAAGCAGATACGGCAGGATTTCCCTGAACGTGACAGGATAGCGCATCTGGGCCTTGATATCGTGAGGCTTGTAGGTCGCCGTGTCCACCGGCATTGTCGTTACATCCAGATGAAGGCCCTTGAAGAAAAGCGTATCAGTCTGACCGTCTGGCAATGTTCTCATGACCGCAATCGGAGGAAGGTCGTACGAGCCTTCGTCAAACGATGTGATGACAATACTGCCTTCAATGTCCATCTCCGCCTTCTTCTTCCTGAATTTCAGAGTATCGAGGCTCCAGCCTTCCACCACTTCCACGCTGTCACGGATACCCTGTGACAGATCAGGAAGCGCCAGGGCTGTACCTGCCTTGACATTGTCCAGACGGAAACCATATTTCATCTGGTCCGCAATCAGCACGCTGTCCCGTTTCTGCAGAGGCTTCAGGAAAGCGTCTCCTGCAAACACGACACGAGTGCTGTCAGCATCCGCCTTCGCTAAGAAAGAAGGCAAAGCCAAGAGCACCGTCGCCAATACATATATGTATAATCGCTTCAACATAAATTATCGTTTATCAAAGAACGCCATAAGCCCTCTTACATAATCAGAGCCCGTGGATATGTCCACACTGTCTATCTGATAACGCCTGAGGAGTTTCAGCGCCTTGTCATCCGCATTTTTGGTCGCCTGCGCATAAGCCTCGCGCATCTTGCGGCTGGATGTGTTCACCCAGGCGCTTTCCCCGGTCTCCGAGTCCTTGACATTGACAAGTCCCACATCCGGCACCACCCGCTCACGGGGATCATATATCTTGATGACCGACAGGTCGTGCCTGTTCACTGCCACCTTTATGGCATCCTCATAATTAGGATTGCCCTCCACATCGGTATCCATCATGTCAGACAAGAGAAAAGCCGTGCATTTCTGCTTTATGGCATTGGTCAGAAACCTCAACGCCGCGCTGATGTCTGTACCTGAGGAACTCGGCTCAAGCTCGATGATTTCCCTTATTATATGGAGAAGATGGCTGCGTCCTTTTTTCGGCGGGATGAATTTCTCCACCTTGTCGCTGAAGAACAGGGCGCCGACCTTGTCATTGTTCAGAATCGCCGAAAATGACAGCACGGCGGCAATCTCGGCAATCAAGTCACGCTTGGTGCCTCCGACTGTCCCGAAGAAACCTGAACGGCTTATGTCAATGAGCAGCATCACCGTCATCTCACGCTCCTCCTCAAACACTTTCACGTAAGGGGAACGCAAGCGTGCAGTGACATTCCAGTCCATGTTCCTCACATCGTCACCATACTGATACTCACGCACTTCGCTGAATGCCATACCGCGTCCTTTGAACGCAGAATGGTACTCGCCCGCAAATATCTGATGCGACAGAGCCCTCGTTCTGATTTCTATTTTCCTGACCTTCTTGAGCAGGTCGCTTGCTTTAGAGTCCATTTCTTTCCTCTCCTAAGGAACAATTACTGCATTGAGAACCTGTGATATGATATTCTCAGTGGTAACATTCTCAGCTTCAGCCTCATAAGTCAGACCTATACGATGACGGAGCACCTCGTTGCAGACCGCGCGCACATCCTCAGGAATCACATAGCCTCTTCTCTTTATGAACGCATATGCCTTCGCCGCCATTGACAATGAAATGCTGGCACGCGGGGACGCACCATACGAAATGAGTCCTGACAGGGCCTTGAGGTTATAGTCCTCAGGTGTTCTGGTGGCATAGACGATATCCACGATGTACTTCTCGATTTTCTCGTCCATATACACGTCACGTACCACCTGTCTTGCCCTTACGATATCCTCCGGCGAAACCACAGGCTGCGCTTTAGGGAACTCTCCGGTATTGTTCATACGGATAATCTGCCTCTCCTCTTCCTTCTTAGGATAGGACACGACCACTTTCAGCATGAATCGGTCCACCTGGGCTTCAGGAAGCGGATATGTACCTTCCTGCTCGATAGGGTTCTGGGTAGCCATGACAAGGAACGGCTCAGGGAGCTTGTAGGTCTCCTCGCCTATCGTGACCTGCCTCTCCTGCATCGCTTCGAGCAATGCCGACTGCACCTTGGCCGGAGAACGGTTGATTTCATCAGCGAGTACGAAATTGGCGAAAACAGGGCCTTTGTGAACTTCGAAACGCTCATTCTTCTGAGAGTAGATAAGAGTACCTATCACGTCCGCAGGAAGAAGGTCTGGGGTAAACTGAATTCGGCTGAACTTGGCGCTGACCGCCTGAGCCAAAGTGTTTATAGCCAATGTCTTGGCCAGACCAGGCACACCTTCAAGAAGGATATGGCCGTTCGCGAGCAGACCTATCAGCAGGTTCTCCACCAGCTGTTTCTGCCCGACAATGACCTTACCCATTTCCATTGACAACAAATCGACAAAAGAACTTTCACGCTGAATCCTGTCGTTAAGTTCCTTGATATTCACACTATCCATTATATTATTGTTTAATTTTCAACATACCACTATCTTTGTACCATATAAAGAGCACAAAATGAGATATCGCATACGCCTGTCCTACAATGGTTCAGCCTTCTCCGGCTGGCAGATTCAGCCAAACGCCCCTTCCGTTCAGGAATGCCTGCAAAGAGCATTGAAAACGCTCCTGAACGAAAGCATCACGATAACCGGAGCCGGAAGGACTGACACCAAAGTCAATGCAATAAACTATATCGCGCACTTCGACGCGGAATCCTCCCACGATATCGACACGGACTTTCTGCGCTACAAATTAAATGCCATCTTACCCGCTGAAATCGCCGTACACGAAGTCTCGGAGGTCAGAGATGACTTCCATTCGAGGTTCGATGCCACGAGCAGGGAGTACAAGTACTTCATACATCGGAAGAAGGACCCGTTCATGTCAGACAGGTCATACCTCTTCACATTACCCCTGGACCTTGAGGCGATGAACCGCGGGGCGGCGCTGCTTCTGGGCGAACACGATTTCAGCTGCTTCGAAAAAGTCGGCGGAAACAACAAGACGTCCGTCTGCAACATCACAGATGCCAGATGGGAGACCTGGACACCGGACCATGTCAGGATGATGGGATATCCCTGCATTGACGGAGATTATATCGTATTTACAGTCCGCGCCGACAGATTCCTGCGGAATATGGTCAGGGCAATCGTCGGGTCAATGATAGAAATCGGACGCGGGAAACGCTCTCCGGAATGGATAGGAGAACTCGTGGACCACGGAACCCGCTCTGATGCAGGCCAATCCGTTCCGGGCCATGCATTGTTTCTCACAGAATGTGCCTATCTTGAAAACGACTGAAAAAAAAGTTCGGAGATGGCTGATTCCCTTTAGGAAAATCAATGAAAATTCGTAAATTCGCACTCCTTTAGACCAAGTCATCAGACTTTAGGCCAAATGACGGAATAATTGACAAAATAAAAAAGTAACAAAATATGTTGTTCAATCTCTTACAGACCGCAGGCTTGGATTCAACCGATTTCTCAGCCGCAGCACAGGCAGCAGCGGAAGCTGTTCCTCATGAAGAAGAAATGCACCTTCTGGAAATGGCCACAAAAGGCGGCTGGCTAATGCTGGTCCTCTTGGCATTGTCCATAATCGCCATCTACATTTTCGGCAAGAAATGGTGGATGATCCATCAGGCAAGCACCATCGACGCGAACTTCATGCGCGATATCCGCGACTATATCCGCGAAGGCAAAATCAAATCAGCGCAGTCCCTTTGTGAGAGGTTCGACTCTCCGGTTGCGAGACTTGTGGAAAAAGGCCTGTCCCGTATCGGACGTCCTCTCTCTGACATCCAGACCGCCATCGAGAACACCGGCAACACAGAGGTGGCAAGACTCGAAAAAGGTCTTCCTATCCTCGCCACGATATCCGGCGGCGCGCCTATGATCGGATTCCTCGGAACCGTACTCGGTATGGTCCAGGCATTCTTCAATATGGCCAATGCAGGAAACAACATCGACATAACGCTGCTTTCCAGCGGTATCTATACGGCGATGATCACCACAGTGGGCGGTCTTATCGTCGGCATTCTCGCATACTTCGGATACAACTACCTGACTTCCAACATCTCAGATGTAGTATTCAAGATGGAGAACGCGACCATTGATTTCATGGACCTTCTGCAGGAACCTGAAGGCAACAAAGAATCTTAGAAACATTTACTGATGGCATTCAAAAGACAAACGAAGAGTCTGCATGAAACGGCGATGTCGTCAATGACCGACCTCGTCTTCCTGCTGCTCATCTTCTTTCTCATAACATCCACGCTCGTGAATCCGAACGCGCTCAAGCTCCTCCTGCCGAAAAGCACGGGACAAGTGTCCGCGAAGGCTACCGTGAGCGTATCCGTAAAGGACTGGAACAACGGCCAGTTCACCTACCACATCAATGGTGACGAGCAGCCTGTTCCGTTCAATGAAGTGGAGGATGATCTCGTAAACCTTCTTCAGAGCGATGAGGATCCGACTTTCTCCATCTACGCTGACGAAAGCGTGCCGGTGAAGGAAATCGTGGCATTGATGAACATAGCCAAGCGTAACCACTACAAAGTCATACTGGCGACGCAGCCTGAATAGTCATGAAAGAATATCGGGAAATACAGAAACGGAGGGAACGTACAGGGACGGTTATTGCAGTAGTCGCCACTGTGCTGTTTCATACCGGCCTGATTGCTTTCGGCAGTTTCAGCGGACTCACATACATTTATCCGCCGCCACCTGAGCAGGTTTTCCTGGTGGACTTCACAGAAGAAGCAGAAAAAGAACCGGTAAGGCAGCACCTGAGAGGGTCAATGCCGCAGTCAGAGACTCCTGACAGGACCAGGCCGGTGGAGCTTGCACAGAGATCCGAGGCGATGGAGAAAGGCACGAAGAACAATCTTGCCGAAGAATCGACGGTGGATGATTTCGGAGACGTGGAGAAATACGAGCCTGAAAGAGAAAAGCCGATAAACAAGAAAGCCCTGTTCAGCGCAGCGAAGAACAAGAATGCGAAAGACACATTGGCAGCGCAGACAGCAGCTAAGGTAAGCGACGCGCTGAAAGCCGGACATGCCCAGGGAAACACCCACACGTCCATAAATTCCAATACGCCGAATGCCGTACTGAAAGGCAGAAAGACAGTGGGAGTCATAGCCAGACCTGAATACAGAGTTCAGGAAGAAGGCATAGTAGTTGTAGATATATGGGTGGACAATTACGGCAAAGTCACCAAAGCTCTTCCGGGAGCACAGGGAACTACCGTAAACAACGCCGACCTCTGGCAGGCAGCCAGAAAAGCAGCGCTGAGCACGCATTTCAATATGGATGCCGATGCTCCGGCCCTGCAGAAAGGCAAGATCACTTACATATTCAGATTGAAATAAACGAAAACACGGCGCAAGCCGACAATATTTTTTATACCAATGGCGTGAGCCATATAACAATTAAACGCCCGCAGAGGGCAAAATCCAAATGGAAGAAAACAACAAGAGCGGTTTTACCGCAGAGGGAAGAAAGCTGAGACCGAGACGGCCTCGCATTTCCGGAAAGGTCTATTCATCATCAGAAGGACCTGCAGAAAGAAGATCTTACAGTTCTGATGGAAGAAATTCCTCAGGAGAAGAAAGGACCTATGGAAGACGGTCCTACGGCAGTTCCGAAGGACACGGAAGCTACGGCAGAAGCCAGGACAGAAGAAGCAGCTATGGCAGCTCTGACAGAAGGAGCAGTTACGGCAGTCCGTCTGAAGGCCGCAGTTACGGTGATTCTTCAGAGAGAAGAAGCAGCTACGGCAATTCTGACAGAAGAAGTTACGGCAGCCAGGACAGGAGAAGCAGCTACGGACGCCCGTCTGAAGGTCGCAGTTATGGTGATTCTTCAGAGAGAAGAAGCAGCTACGGCTCATCCGAGAGAAGTTTCGGCCCGTCAGGCAGAAGTTTCGCTCCATCAGGCAGAAGGGCATTCGGCCCTCGAGACAGCCGTGACAACGGAGCAGGAAGAGGCAGATTCAACAAAGGCGCAAAATTCGGCGGCAGAGGAGATGCTGCACGCACCCCGGCAAGAGGCAATGCCAAGAGAGGCCAGGCCAAACCAAATCCGTACAAATTCAATGACGCTGACGAGAAGAGCATCAATATGATGCTGAGCAGAAAGCCGCAGCTCGACCAGATACAGCTTTCAGACAATGACTACGTAGAGACACCTATCAAGGAAGTGATCCGTCTGAACAAGTTCATTGCAAACTCAGGCATCTGCTCACGTCGTGAAGCAGACCAGTATATACAGGCCGGCGTGGTCACTGTGAACGGAGAAGTCATCTCTGAACTCGGTACCAAGGTCAATGTCCTCACAGACGATATCCGTTTCAACGGTGAAAGAATCCGCGGTGAAGAGAAGGTATATATCGTCATGAACAAACCTAAGGGATATGTCACCACTGCAAGCGATCCTCATGCAGACAAGACCGTTATGGACCTGCTGAAGAACTGCAGCGCAAGAGTATTCCCTGTAGGCCGTCTGGACAAGAGCACGACAGGTGTACTCATGTTCACCAATGACGGAGAAATCGCTGAAAGGCTCACACATCCGTCATACGACAAGAAGAAGATCTATCAGGTCATCCTGGACAAGCCGCTTGAGCAGGAAGACTTCGACAAGATAGTAAACGGCATCACCCTTTCAGATGGAGACATCAAGGCTGACGAGCTCGAATACATTGATGCTGAAGACCATAGAAAGCTCGGTATCGAGATTCACTCGGGAAAGAACCGCATTGTCAGAAGGATTTTCGAATCCTTGGGCTATGACGTGAAGGCTCTCGACCGCGTATATTTCGCAGGTCTTACCAAGAAGGGACTGAAGAAAGGCGAGTGGAGATATCTTTCTGAAGGTGAAGCCAATGTCCTGAAAATGGGCTCATACGTATAAGGTATGAATAAAATTCAGGAACCGGAAGAGCACAGAGCGGGATTTGTCAACATCATCGGTAATCCGAATGTCGGCAAGTCCACTCTTATGAATGCCCTGGTCGGTGAGAAACTGTCCATCGTCACGGCGAAGGCCCAGACTACAAGACACAGGATCAGGGGCATTGTCAATGGAGAGAACTATCAGATTGTCTATTCCGACACGCCTGGTATTCTCAAGCCGAACTACAGGCTGCAGGAAAATATGATGGACTTCGTGGACACCGCCATCGGTGACGCGGACGTCATATTGTACGTGACCGATGTTGTGGAAAAAGCGGACAAGAACGCTGAATATATCGAAAAGCTGAAGAGGGTGGAATGCCCTGTCATCATCGTGATAAACAAAATCGACGTGAGTGACCAGGAAAAAGTGGTCAAGACCATGTCGGAATGGCAGGAAAGGATACCCGGGGCACTGATCATCCCTGTTTCAGCAAAAGAGAAATTCAACATTGACAGTGTTCTGAATGCCGTTATTTCACGACTTCCGGTATCGCCGGCCTGGTTCGACAAAGACGCTTTCACGGACAAGAATCTCAGATTCTTCGCTTCTGAAATCATCAGGGAACAGATTCTGGAAAACTACTCTGAGGAGATTCCTTACTGCTGCGAAGTGGAGATCGAACAGTTCAAGGAAGGCGAGGAACGCTATGAAATCAGCGCCGTAATCTATGTGATGAGGGACTCCCAGAAAGGAATCATCATCGGCAAGGGAGGAAGCGCATTGAAACGCACGGGCACGAAGGCAAGAATCGAAATGGAGGATTTCTTCCAGAAAAAGGTCTTCTTGTCAATGTTCGTGAAGGTGGATGAAGGCTGGAGGGAGAACCGTAAAGAACTCAGGAAGTTCGGATACGAAGAATAATTATTTGAAAATCAGACTTTATGAAAGAATTTGACGATGACGAGCTGTCTAAGGACGAGCTGGATGATGATGAGAACTTGAATGAAGAGCCGATTGACGACTCTTCGGCGACTCCATCGGACAAATACGAGAAACTCTTGGGAAGTGACAGCAAGAAATACAAGCTGTCGGGCATGTTCAAGGACTGGTTCCTCGACTACTCTTCCTACGTGATTCTCCAGAGAGCCGTCCCTAATATCGTGGATGGCCTCAAGCCTGTTCAAAGACGTGTTCTGCACGCAATGTACGAACATGATACCGGAGCCTACAGCAAAGTAGCCGGAATCGTGGGCGAGGCTATGCATTACCATCCGCACGGAGACGCCTCCATACTTGGAGCTCTCGTCCAGTTGGGTCAGAAAGGCTATGCCATAGACTGCCAGGGTAACTGGGGTAACATCCTCACAGGCGACCCTAACGCTGCAGGACGATATA
>OLOU01001508.1_pt1 | contig 15686 bp, 10 predicted proteins | sample 1672101 | NCBI WGS metagenome assembly OLOU01 (sample SAMEA3136645, study PRJEB25190) | human gut metagenome | biome: human gut; feature: human-associated habitat; material: faeces | place: Austria | collected 2013
CGCAGGCAGCGAAGCGTCCCTGCCAGTAACTTCGCGCTCCCGCAGGAGCGCCCCCCAAGCTGCTCTACCAACTACTTGCGCATTGTCGCGCCAAATGGGCGCGACCGAATTGCTTGACTTCCGTTTCTGTCTGCTTTCCCCGAACATCCTCTTCAATCCATCACCAAAAACAGACCAGCACGGCATCACACCATGCTGGTCTGTTCTTTATTCTGCTTACTTTTCCGGCGCATCCGGGGTGGTCGGCGTGGGCGGCACCGGGGCTTTGCCCTGAATGTACACCGGGTATGCCGCGCTCACCCGCTGACCGTCATTCACCGTCGCGGTGACGAGGACAATTTGTGTTTCCGCGTTTGCGGACACGCGCAGCTTCCCGTCGCCAGAAATCGTCGCAACGCTCGCGGGGCAGTTGACCGCCCACGTCACGCGCTTCACCGTGGCGTTCGCGGGCTGCACCGTCGCCATCAGCCGGAGCGTCGCACCCGCGCGGACGATGCGATTGCCTGTAATCACCACGCCCGTCGCCGGAATGCCGACCGTCACACGCAACGACGCGCGCTTGTTCGAGCCGTCGGTCGTGCGGACGGTAATCGTCGCTGTGCCCGCCTTCAGGCCGCGCACAACGCCGTTTGCATCCACCGTCGCAACGCGGGTGTTGCTGCTGCGCCAGCGGATGGGCATCTGCGCCGTTTCGGGTGTTGCCGACACATGCAGCTGCACCGACGCGCCAACGTTAATCCAGCTACTGGCTGCCGTCAAGGTGAGTTTCGTCGTCTTGGGGTAAATGACAAGCGTCCACGTTGCGGAAATTGTGCTGTTCTCCGCGCTGACGGCGTTCACCGTTACCGTCGTGATTTCTGTCACGTTCTTCGTGGTCAGCACGCCGCTGGTCGAAATCGTCGCGACGCTCGCGGGGCAATTGAGCGAGTAGATGACCTTCTGATTTGCGGCATCCTTGGGCAGAATCGTCGCCTTGATGGTCGTGGACTGCCCGCCGCCGAGTTTTGCCGCGCCGCTGATGGTCAGCGACTTGACCGTTTTCTGTACCTTGACGGTGAACTTCGCGCGGACACCCGTGCCGTCCGTCGCCGTCGCGGTAATCGTCACTGTACCCGCCTTGAGCGCGGTCACAACGCCATTCGCATCCACCGTCGCAATGCGCTTGTTGCTGGTCGACCAAGTGACGCTCTGTGCGGCATCTTCCGGCAAAACGCGCGCCGTCAGCTGAAGCGTCTTGTCCTCGCCGTCCACATCAATGTAGTTTCTCGGCGCGGAAATGGCAACCGTCGTTACCGGGGGCAGAATCTGCACGGTGCGCGTCGCCGTAATCGCGCTGTTCTCCGCGCTGACCGCCGTTACCGTGATGGTCACAGGCGCGGTGAACCCCTTGCCAGCCTTCAAGCGCCCATGCCGGTCAATGGTCGCAATGTCTTTGCCGCAATCCACCGACCAGATAACCTTCTGGTTCGTCGCCGTAGCGGGGGTGATGACGGCGTTCAGCGTGATGGTCTTGCCCTGCGCAACGGCACTTGCGCCGCGGATTTCCAGCGTACCGACCGCGCTGCCGACCGTCAGGGTGATTTTCGCCGAACTGCCTGAACCGTCCGTCGCCTTGGCGGTAATCGTCACCTTGCCGACCTTCTTCGCCGTCACCAGACCGTTTGCATCCACCGTCGCAATGCGCTTGTTGCTGGTCGACCAAGCCACCTGCTGGGAGGCGTCCTCCGGGATGCATTTTGCCGTCAGCTGAAGCGTCGGGGAAGCGAGGTCAATCGTCAGGCGCGGCGCGGAAATCGCAAGTCCCGTCGTCACCGGGCGAATCGTGACCGTGTGGGTGGCGCGAATCGCGCTGTTCTGCTTGGACACCGCCGTCACGGTAATGGTCGTAATTTCGCTGACTTTCTTGGTCGTCAGCTTGCCGCTCTGGCTGATGCTGGCGATGCTCTTGTCGCAGTCCACCGACCAGACGACGCCCTTTTCCGTCGCATCCGCCGGCATCATCACCGCCCTGAGCGTGATGGACTTGCCCGCCGCGACGCTGCCTGCGCCCTCGATGGTCAGCCCCGTCACGCCGCTGACGACGCGCAGGGTGATGCTGCCCTTGACCTTGCTGCCGTCCTTCGCCGTGGCAGTGATGGTCACTTTGCCGGTTTTGCGCGCCGTCACCAGGCCGCTTGCATCCACCGTCGCGATTTTGCTGCTGCTGCTCGACCATGTGACATCGGCAATCGCGTCCTCCGGGTCGCACGTCGCTTTCAGCTGCAAAGTTTTGCTGCCGCTCAAATCAACATACGTCGTGGGCGCGCTGACGGTGATTTTTTTCACGCCCGGCGCAATGCACAGGCGGAAGTTCGCATAGCGCGACGGGTCGCTTTTCAGCACCGCCGACACCTGCACATAGTGCGTGTATGCCACACGTTTGGTGGTAATAACGCCGCTTTTGATGGTCGCCAGCGAAGCATCCGCCGGGTACAGCGTCCATTCCAAATCGCTGTTCGGGACGGTTTTTCCGTCGATGGTGACGGAGAACGTCAGCTTCTCGCCGCCGCGAACCGTCTTTGCGCCGGAAATAACGACTTCGCCTTTCGCGGGCGGCGTAGGCAGCGGCGGTGCGGGCGGCAGGTCACTGCCCGTGGTGATGTCCGACGGCGTTGTGACCGCCAGCGCTGTATTGCTCCATTGCGGCACAAGCAGCACCGCCAGCGCCAGCATCAGCACCAGCGCCGCCTTTTTCATGCTTTGCTTCATGGTTCTTTCCTCCTACCAATTTCCGAAAAAGGGATTCCGCATTCTTCATTGTAGCGCAGAGCGCGGCCCTGCGTCAAGCAAATTTCGCCTGTGGGTGAAGAATTTACAAGTCACCGCCTTGCAAAGGCGTAAATCCCAATCGCCGCGGCAATGGACAGATTCAGCGAATCCACCTTATTGCTGCTTGGAATGCGCACGGGCTGCCCCAGACGGCTGAACTCCGGCGGCAGGCCGCTGCCCTCGTTGCCGAAAATCAGCGTCCATCGGTCAGGAATGTCGCCCAACACATCCGGCAGGGACTTCGACCCGTCGAGCATGAACGGATAGAGCGCGTATTCCGGAAACTGCGCCTGATACTGCGAAAAATCATCATAGACATGCAGCCGCAGCTGGAAGATGCTGCCCATGCTGGCGCGGACGGTCTTGGGATCAAACACATCCACGCACGGGCGGATGACGGCGATATCCTGCACGTCAAAGCCAAGCGCCGTGCGGAAAATCGTGCCGACATTGCCGCTGTCCGACGGGTGATGCAGGACGATATGCGGCTTGTCAGGGCGCAGGTCATCCTCGAACTTGCTGAACACCGCCGCCGCGAAGCAGTTATCCTTCCCCGAAATGCGGGAAAGCGCCTTGTCCGCCTCTTCCACACGGATATGGTGCTTTTCCGCTTCCTCGCGAAGCCGCTGTGCGCCCTCGGTTCCGGCGCTTCGGCTATGCAGCAGCACGCGGCGGCAGCTTTCCGGGCGGTGCAGCAGGCATTCCATCGCCGGGAACATCCCCGGTGCGTAGGCATAATCCAGCTCCGCCGAATAGGTTGATAAAGACGGCATAATTGCCCTCCTAATTAGAATAGCGCTTCCACAAAGTCCTTAGCATTGAAGGGCTGCAAGTCGTCGATGCCCTCGCCTACGCCGATGTACCACACTGGCACTTCCAGTTCCTGCCGGATGGCAAGCGCAATGCCGCCCTTCGCCGTCCCGTCGAGTTTGGTCAGGATGATGCCGCCGATTTCGCAGACTTCCTTGAACGCGCGCGCCTGCGCCAGACCGTTCTGCCCCGTCGTTGCATCCAGCACGAGCATACAGCGCACATCCGCTTCCGGGAACTCGCGGTCAATCACGCGGCGCATCTTGTTCAGCTCATCCATCAGGTTCTTCTTGTTGTGCAGGCGGCCGGCGGTATCAACAATCAGCAGATCCGCGCCCTGTGCCTTGGCGGACTGGATGCCGTCATAGACGACCGCCGCGGGGTCAGCGCCCTCAGCGTGCTTGACAATCGGCACACGCGCGCGTTCCGCCCAGACGGTCAGCTGGTCAGCCGCCGCCGCGCGGAAAGTATCCGCCGCGCAGAGGATAATCCGGCGGCCAATGTTCTGGAAGCGCAGGGCGAGCTTGCCGATGGTGGTCGTTTTTCCCGCGCCATTCACGCCGACAACGAGCATGACCATCGGCCAGCGCAGCGGCGGACGCGGGATGTCCATCTGCTCAATCATGATGTCTTTGAGCATCTGCTTGGCGGTATCGGCATCCTTGACCTTGTTTTCGCTCACGCGGCGGCGCAGTTCATCCATAATGGCGGTTGTCGCCTTCATGCCGCAGTCGGACATGAGCAGAATATCTTCGAGTTCCTCATAGAAATCCTCGTCAATCTTCCTTGTTTCCTTCACCAGCGTATCGACGCGCCCCATCAGCGAATCACGCGTCTTGGTCAATCCTTCACGCAGTTTTGCGAACAGTCCCATCGTCATTCCTTCTTTCATATAAGTTATGGGAGACCCCAGAGGCGCTGCCTCTGGACTCCGCAAGGGGCGCTGCCCCTTGACCCTGCAAGGGAGTTCCTCCCTTGACCCTTTCTCGCGATTGAGTTGGTGACACTTTCATACAGTGTCCGCGTGTTTATCCAACGAACCTACGGTTCGGATTGGACGTTCCGGCACAAGCCAAGAAGCATGAAGCCCCAGCTTGCGCAAGCATCAAGCCTTATGCTTCTCCAAGAACACCATCAGCACCGCCACATCCGCGGGCGACACTCCCGGAATCCGGCTCGCCGCCGCAAGCGACCGCGGACGCTGTTTCATCAGCTTCTGCCGCGCTTCAATCCGAAGCCCGGTCACTTCCTCATACGGCAAATCCTCCGGCAGCAGCGTCTCTTCCATCTGCCGCGCGTGGCGAATCAGCGTCTCCTGTCGCTCCAAATAACCCTCATACTTCACCGAGATTTCCGCCTGCTCCTGCGCGGGCTTGCCGAATTGCCTAATTTCCGGCGAAAGCTCCGCCAGCGCTGACAGCGTGATTTCCGGACGCTTCAGCAGTTCCACCGCGCTTAGCCCGTTCTGCGCTTCCGGCTGATGATGCTTCTCCAGCCAGTCGTTCAGCGTGACGCCGGGCGTGTACTTCGCCTTGCGGAGTTCGCCCAGCAGCTGCGCGGTTTCCGATGCCTTGCGTTCCGTGCGCTCCATGCGCTCCCGCGTCGCCAGACCCGCCTCGTAGGCGATGCGCGTCAGGCGCAAATCCGCATTGTCCTGCCGCAGGGATAAGCGGTGCTCGGCGCGGCTCGTCATCATGCGGTACGGCTCGTCCGTGCCTTTCGTCGTCAGGTCGTCGGTCAGCACGCCGATGTACGCCTGATCGCGCGTGAGCACAATCGGCGGCTTGCCCTGCGCCGTCAAAGCGGCATTCATGCCCGCCAGCAAGCCCTGCGCGGCGGCTTCCTCATACCCGGATGTGCCGTTAATCTGCCCCGCAAAGAACAGTCCGCGCACATCCAGACTTTCCAGTGTCGGGCGCAATTGCCGGCTGTCGATGCAGTCGTACTCAATCGCATACGCCAGCCGCGTCAGCTCGCACCGCCGCAAGCCCGGCACGGAGCGGTACATCTCCCACTGCACATCCTCCGGCAGCGACGTGGACATGCCCTGCACATACCATTCGCGGCTTTGCATTCCTTCCGGCTCAAGGAACACCTGATGGCGCTCCTTGTCGGCGAACTTGACGATTTTATCCTCAATCGACGGGCAGTAGCGCGGCCCGATGCCGTGGATTTTGCCGGAATACAGCGGCGCACGGTGGAGATTTCGGCGGATAATGTCGTGCGTTTCCGGCGTCGTCCATGTCAAATAGCATGCGTAGGTATTGTGCAGCGCGCGGTCGGTCATAAACGAGAACGGCGTGACAGGTTCGTCGCCGGGCTGGGGCGTCATTTCGTCAAAATCAATCGTCCGCACGTCGATGCGCGCAGGCGTCCCCGTCTTGAACCGCCGGAGCGGAAAGCCGATGCGTTCCAGGCTGCCGCTGAGGTTCGGCGCGCTCATCAGCCCCTGCGGCCCGCCCGGCGTGATGCTCTCGCCGATGATAATCTGACTGCGGAGGTACACGCCGCACGCCACCACCGCGACTTTACAGGAAATATGCTGCCCTGTTGTTGTCGTTACGCCGGTGACATGCCCGTTCTCGACGTCAATCGCGGCAACTTCCCCCTGCCGGACGGTCAGGTTGTCCTGCGTCATCAGTGCGGTACGCATCCGGTTCTGGTACTGCTGCTTGTCCGCCTGTGCGCGCAGGGCATGAACCGCCGGGCCTTTGGACATATTGAGCATTCGGCTTTGGAGGAACGTATCGTCGATGGCGCGCCCCATTTCGCCGCCCATTGCGTCCAGTTCACGCACAAGATGCCCCTTTGCGCTGCCGCCGATGACCGGATTGCACGCCATGAGAGCGATGCCGTCCATATTCAGCGTCAGCAGGAGGGTATCAAGCCCCATGCGCGCCCCTGCGAGGGCGGCTTCACAACCCGCGTGTCCGCCGCCGATGACTACCAGATCCTTCATCATACGCCTTCTGCTCCTCGGAAATAGGATTCCAGTATGATTATACCATAGGGAGGGGGAAAAGGAAAGAGGGAGAGGCGAAATTAGGGCGGGGGGAATGCGGATAAACACGCAGAAAGAGCAACGGAAAAGCGAACAGCACCATCGCGCCGGATAGGCGCGGCTTTCTATCCCCCCATCTCAAGCGAAATCAAATGAAATCAAGCCAATTCAAATGAAATCAAATTTTCTTGCCAATTGCGGCCATCCGTGCTATCATGCGCATATAGCGAACGCTAGTTCCTATATTTCGCGGCGTACCTGCCCGCGCCGCCGTACCCATCACACAAGGAGGAGCGAAATTGACTGACATTACCACTACTCTCACTTATACCGCTGACCTCACCCGTCCCCTGCGCCGCATGAACATCCCCGCGCTGTTCATCACCGATGCGCGCCGGGCGCACCGAATCACCGTCACGGTTCTCCGCGCGGGAAATCCCGTTGACCTTGGCGGCGCCGCCGTTTCCGGCACGGTCAAGCACCTGCGCACCGGCACAACTATCCCGCTTAGCGGCAGCACGCAGGGCAGCATTGCGTCCGTCACCCTGCCGCCCGCCGCCTACGCCCAGCCCGGCGACATCGAAATCTATGTCACCCTGACCAGCGGCGACGTGCAGAACTGCATTTTCGCCGCAACGGGCTGCGTTTTTCCCTCTTCCACCGACCGCGTGGCGGATGTTCCCGGTTTTTACTCGCTTGCGGCGCTGCAGGAACAGTTTTCGTCGCTGGATGCGCGCCTTCGTGCGCTGGAGGAAATCGGCATCCCCGTCACGACCGCTGACCAACTTGTATCCGCTGTTCCGCTGGATTCGTGGAAGTTCAACCTGATTTCCGCGACGGCGAACACGGCGTATTCCTCGACGGCGGAAGCGGCAGCGTCCTACGACGACGCAAGTTGGCGGACGGTCAGCGTGCCGCACGACTGGTCGGTAGAGCTGGACTTCAACGCGTCCAGCCCCGCGACGTATGAGGGCGGGTATCTGGACGGCGGCGACGCGTGGTATCGCACGACGGTCAGCGTGGACAAGCAGAACGGGCGGCGGTATGTGCTGTGCTTTGACGGCGTGTACATGGAATCGACGGTGTACGTCAACGGGCAGCAGGTACACAAGAACTATTACGGCTACAATCCGTTCGCGGTGGATGCGACGGAACAGATGGTCAGCGGCGTGAACACGATTGCGGTGTTTGTGCGCAATGAACAGCCGTCGTCGCGCTGGTACTCCGGCAACGGAATGATTCGCCCGGTGGAGCTGGTGACGCTGCTGGATGACCAGATTCGCATGGAGAACATCCGCGTGACGACCCCGAAGCTGGACAGTGACCTGACCAACGGCGAAACGGTTGTTGCGTTCGACGCGGTGAACAAGACGGGTGCGGAAGCATCGGCGACGTTCACGGTGGATTTGTACGACCCGGACGGCGCAAAAGTCGGCACGGCGGATGCGTCGGCGGTGATTGCGGCAGGAGAAACGCAGAACGTCAGCGCGACGGTAACGTACCGCAGCCCGAAGCTATGGCACATCAGCGACGCGCAGCAGCGGGATTTGATAGAAAACGGAAAAAGCGTATCGGCATCGGGCAATCCGCTGACGTGCGAAAACGCGCTGGCGGGAAAACCGCTGGGCGCACTGCATGTCTGGGGCAAAAGCACGCAGAACGGCGTGCCGACCCCGACCGCGCCCGTGCCGATTGTCAGCGCGGGTGACGGCGGAACGGTGGCGGTCACGGTGTCGGACGGCGCGAACAATTCGCAGACGCTGCAAACACCGAATGCGCTGCCGGGCATCCCGGTCACATCCGGCGGGAACTACACGGATGAAAGCGGGCAGCAGTGGGTCTGCGATGAGGTGGATTTGGCGCGCGGGGTGTATGTGCAGCGAATCACCAAAATCAAGCTGACATCATCGCTTAACTGGGCAAAAACGGGAACACAGGTTGACCGCTATTTCGCGACGTTTAATAGCGTAAATACGTCAGGCGCGCTTTGCACGCATTTTAGCACCGCGCTGGGCTCTGAGACGGTCGGCGGCATTGCTATGAGCGGAAAGAATATCATCGGCTTTGCATACGCAGGAAAAGGCACGACAACCGTTTCCGACTTCAAAGCATTCCTTGATGCGAACGATGTTTATGTTTGGGCGGCACTTGCCACGCCCGTCGAAACCGCCCTTCCATCCGCCGAAATCGCCGCGTACAAAGCGCTGACCACCTACGCACCGACGACCGTCATCAGCGCAAGCGGCGTGTCGGGGCTGGCGGCAAGCTATCAGCAGAGCATCCTGCCCAGCAATGCGCCGACTGCGCTTTTGACGGCTTCCCCGGCGAACCTCTACGAAGCCCAAATCAGCGCGAAAGTCGGCAAAAGGATTCAGCAGTCCACGCGCGTTCCCTACGGCTACCGCAGCATCCGATTCGACAAGGACACGGGCTTCTATCTCAACGGCATCCACACGAAGCTGAAAGGCGTGTGCGTCCACCACGACGGCGGGTGCATCGGCGCGGCGGAGAACCGCAGCGCCATTGAGCGGCAAGTGGACATCCTGACCAATATGGGCTGCAACGCGATTCGCCTGACGCACAACCCGTTCGGCGCGGAATACCTCGACGTATGCCAGCGCAAGGGCGTGCTGCTGGTGGAAGAGCTATTCGACGGCTGGACGAAGAGCAAGAAGCAGAAGGATTTCGGGCGATATTTCACCGACCACTACGCCGAAGTCGTGACCAGCACGATTCGCCGCGACTGGAACAATCCGGCGGTCATCATGTGGTCGCTGGGCAACGAAGTGCGCACGAACCTGACGCTCGGCGACTATTCGTCCAACGAGATTGTGAACGTCTGCACGATGGTGAACAGCGCGGTGAAAGCCCTCGACAGCACCCGCCCGACGACGATGGGCAACAACGCGCCCGGCGGCAATCTATCTGCGCTGATGGCTATCGTTGATGTCGTTGGCATCAACTACAACGGCAACAACCAGACCTACCAGACCGACCGCCCGATTTACGGCAGCGAAACGACCTCGGCACTTTCCAGCCGCGGTGTATACGCGACGGACAGCGCGAACATGGCGTATCCGTCCTACGACAACAAGGCGGTTTCGTGGGGTAACACGGCGGCAGAAACGGTGAACGCCTACTTAAGCAGCGCTCGTTCCTGCGGGCATTTCGTCTGGACGGGCTTTGACTACATCGGCGAACCGACCGAATGGAACAAGTATCCGGCGAAGAGCAGCTATTTCGGCATCGTGGACACCTGCGGTTTCCCGAAGGATATTTACTTCATGTACCAGTCCATGTGGGACAGCCGCCCGATGATTCACATCCTGCCGCACTGGACGCACGAATCCGGCAATATCGACGTATGGCTGTACTCGAACTGCGCATCCGTCGAGTTATTCTTGAACGGCGTGTCGCTGGGCAAAAAGGCGCTTTCGCAGCGCGGGACGAAGAATCAGTACGCCTACACGGTGGCATACGCGGCGGGAACGCTGGTTGCGAATGGTTACGACGCTTCCGGCAATTTGATTGCGCAGGACGTGCAATACACCTCCGCAGCCCCCGCGAAACTGGCGCTTTCCAGCGACAAGACAGCGGTCAGTACCGCGTCGGATGATTTGGTCTACATCACCTGCGACGTACAGGACAAGAACGGCACGCTCTGCCCGAACGCTGACAACAGCGTGACCTTTGCGGTCGTGGGCGGAACGATTATCGGCACGGACAACGGTCACGGCGCGAATGTGGAGAAGCTCTCCGGCAGCACGCACGCCGCGTTCAGCGGCAAGTGCCTTTGCGTGGTGAAGCACGACGGGGCTTCCGGCGTGATGAAGATTACGGCGACGGCGAACGGCTTGACGGCGGGGACAATCAGCGTGACGAAGGGCGAAACCACCATCGCGGCAACCGCTCCGGCAGCGTCTTTTGTGGACGCGACGAATCCGCCGATGCGGGACGTGAGCGAACCAGCAGAAGCCGCGCCGACGATTTCCGCCATCAGCGCGGACAAAACGACGGCGGCGCTGAACGAGGAAATCACCTTCACCATGACGGTCAAAAACACGACGAGCATCCGCGTGTACATTGACGGCAGCGTGAACCGCTACATCTACGACGTAACGGACGGGACGATGACCTACAAGCTGTCCTTCACGGACGCGGGCAGCGGAACGCGCACGGTTGCGTTTGAGCCTTGCAGGGGCGACGTGGTGGGCGCGAAGACGGCGGAAACGGTGATTACGCTGGCGGCGAACAGCTGATGCGATCAACCCAATCGAAAAGGGAGCAGCTCATGCGGGCTGCTCCCCCTTTTCTTTGATTTCGATTTCTGGTATAATGACTTACGCAAGATGCCGCGCAAGCACATTCTGCACCAGCGCGCCGTCTGCCTTGCCCTTCACGCGCGGCATGAGCGTTTTCATGATAAGCCCCTTCTGCTTCGCGGTCGGCGCATCCAGCCCCAGTTCCGCCAGCACAGCGGTCACTTCCGCCTCCACCTCATCCTCGGACATCATCTTCGGCGCGAACTCCTGATAAACCTTCATGCGCAGCGTGTTTTCCGCGATAATATCCTCACGGCCGTTCGCCTGCTCAATGGATTCCTGACACTGCTTGATTTCGCGCAGGACGACGGCGTTCTCTTCGTCCTCCGTGAGGTCGGCGCGCTTGTCAATCGCCTTGTTTTTCAGCGCGGACAGCAGCAGCGACAGCGCTTCCTTGCGCTCCTTGTCGTGATCCTTCATTGCCTGCATCATCGCGGCGCGTACGGTTTCGATTCGAGACATATTCCTCATCCTTTCCTGATGGATTTCAGGCATATTGTACACCCCTTTGACCTATTTGTCCAGCATATCAAGGAGGATTTTGCGATGCTTTCCAAGCGCGAAAAGCTGTTTGCCGCCGTTTCTGACCTGCACGGGCTGATTTGCCCTGTCTGCCGCCAGCTGCTTTCCCGGCAGGGCGACAATTTAATTTGCGCGGGCGGTCACGCCATAAATGTGAACCGGCGCGGGTGCGTTAATCTGCTTTCGGCGCAAGCGGATACATTCTATGACGCGGCGCTGTTTGCCGCCCGTGAGCGCGTGTTCGCGGCGGGGTGCTATCAGCCGGTCGCGGACGCCATCGACGCGCTGCTGCCGGATGCGCCACAAAAGCTGCTGGACGCGGGCTGCGGCGAAGGCTGGTACCTGAATGCTCTGCTGACGCGCCGAACGGACAGCATCGGTGCGGGCATCGACATCAGTCGGGACGCGATTCTGCAAGCAACCAATCAGCCCTGCCAAGCCGTCTGGTGCGTGGGGGATTTGCGCCGCCTGCCTTTTGCGGACGGCACGTTTTCCGCCGTGCTGGATGTGCTGACCCCCGCGAATTACGACGAGTTCCGCCGCGTATTATCCCCGGACGGCATGCTGGTGAAGGTCTATCCGGGGCAGGACTATTTGCGGGAGATTCGCGCGGCGCGGGGCATGTCCGCCTACGAGGAAGGGCAGGTGGATGCATACCTGCGGGAGAAGGCACAGCTGGTAAAATCGGTGCGGGTGCATGAGACACTGCCCGTCTCGCCGGAATTATGGGGTGATTTTGTGCGCATGACGCCGCTGAATCACGATTTGTCGGCAGCGGAGAAGGATGCGCTGGCGCAAAGGGCAGATGCGCATGTGACGGTGGATTTGCACGCTGCGCTGTGCAGATTCAGATAAAGAAGCGGCAGCCTTCCCGTGATTTTGGGAGAGCTGCCGTTTTGATTATTTCCGCTTCCACGCAACGAGCGTCAGTTCAGGGCCAACATAAGTACCAATCAGGCACCCGATTTTGACGCAGCGGATGTCCTGAATGCCGAGATTCGCCGCTTCAATCTGCGACTTGATGAGCGCAACCGTCTCCGGGCAGTCCGCGCCGCCGATATAGACCGGAACCTCCGGATCGGGCGGACACTCCTTCAGCTGCTCGATGTACCACGCGCGCCCCTTCGCCATTCCGTGCACCATGCCCGCCTTGCTGACGATGCCGTCCTCAATCTTCAGCGTCGGCTTGATGCTCAGGCGGTTGCCCAGCTTGCCCACCAAAGGCGAAAGGCGTCCGCCCATGACGAGATATTTGAGGTCAGCCGCCATGCCGATGATTTTGTAGTGCGCCATCACGTCGCGCAGCTTCGCCAGCATGGTCTGCATGTCGCTGACACCCTCGCGGCGATAGCGCAGCGCCTGATCGACGAGCATGTACTCCGCGCACGTCGCGTTGAGCGAATCCAGCACCGTCACGCGCGCCGGGTCGTGACACGCCTCCCGCGCAATGCACGCCGACTGGTAGCACCCGGACAGCTTCGACGAGCCGGTTATCACCAGCACTTCGTCCTCCGGATTCTCCAGCAGACGGTTGAAGCACTTGCGGTAATGTTCCACCGGCACCTGGCTGGTCTTGGGAAGCTCCTTGGCAACCCGCAGGCGCGCATAAAAATCATCCTGCGTCAGGGATACGCCGTCATCCCAATATTCCTCCATGCCGAAGCGAATCGGCAGCGGCATCACGATGAGATCAGCGGCCTTGGCTTCCTCCTGCGTAAAATCGGACATGGATTCGGTGACGATGCGAATCATGCTTTCCTCCCATAATACGGCAAAGCGCCGGGAATATCAACAAATACGAAGCATAGCATAAAACCTTGACCGTGTCAAGCATTCAGCAGAAAGATAAACGAGCGTTGAAAATTCATTCTCTCTCCGCGGCGCGCAAATGTAAAAACAGCGCCCTTTGCTTGCAATATCCGCCGAAAACGGGTATACTGATGGAGGAATCAACGAAGAGGAGGCGCAGTATGCAGCCGCGGCAAATGATTCAAAGGCTGATGAACAATATCAGCACCGTTATCGTGGGCAAGCAGGAAGTTATCGAATATGCGCTGATTGCGCTGTTGTGCCGGGGGCATGTGCTGATTGAGGACGTGCCGGGTGTGGGCAAGACGACGCTCGCCAGCGCCTTGGCGAAATCGCTGGACTGCACGTTCCGGCGCATTCAGTTCACCCCCGACCTGATGCCCTCCGACGTGACAGGCTACACGCTGGTCAACTTCAAGACCGGCGAAACGGAATACCGCGAAGGCTCGGTGATGAGTCAGGTGGTGCTGGCGGACGAAATCAACCGCACCAGCCCGAAAACGCAGTCCGCCCTGCTGGAAGTGATGGAAGAGCAGCAGGTGACGGTGGATGGCGTGACGCACCCCGTGCCGCAGCCCTTTATCGTGCTGGCGACGCAGAATCCGGGCGAATTTGTGGGCACATATCCCCTGCCGGAAGCGCAGATGGATCGCTTTTTCCTGCGCCTGTCCATCGGCTACCCGACGATTGAGCAGGAGATGGACGTGCTGGAACGCTATTCCGGCGTGGTGAAGCCGATGGCGACGCTGTCCCCCGTCTGCTCGGCGGCGGACGTTATTGCCATGCAGGAAATGGTCACGCAGATTTACTGTTCGCCGGAGGTTCGCTCGTATGTGGCGACCATCGCCGCCGCCACCCGTCAGGATGCCGCCCTACAGCTGGGCGCATCCACCCGCGCCGCCATTGCCCTCATCCACGGGGCGCAGGCGTGCGCGCTGCTCGCCGGGCGCGACTACATCGTGCCGGAGGACGTGCAGCACATGGCGGTGCAAGTGCTTGCGCACCGCCTCGTGCTCAGCCCCGAAGCGCGCATGAAGGGCGTGACGCCGGAAAGTGTCGTCCGGCGCATCGTCCAGAATACGCCCGTGCCGGTGAAGCTGTGAGCGCCATGAAGCAGGCAGAGAACCGTCCGGCGCGGCAGGTGACGCTGCATTTGACACTGCCCATTCTCGTCACGCTGACACTGCTGACGGCGGCGTTCTCCACCGGCAGTCCCGTTTTCCTGATGCCTGCGCTGCTGATTGCGCTGCTGTGCCTGAGCGGGATTTACGGCGTGTTCCGCGCATCCGCCACGCTGGAGGTATCCTCCCGCGCCTCCACCGAACGGGTGCAGCGCGGCGAAGATGTGACGCTGAACGTGCAGGTCAAGCGACGCGGATGGATTCCGCTCGCCCCGATGTGGCTGGAACTCTCCGGCGTCAGCGGCGCGAACAGCACTGCCAGCGGTACGCAGATGATGCAGCTCCGTCCGGGGCGGTCACAGGCGCTGGAGCTCTCCTTCCATGCCGCGCACGTCGGCGCGATTCAACCCGGAGTGCAGAGCGTGATGCTGTCGGACTTCTTCGGCGTATGCACGATTCGCCAGAAGCCGAATATGGACGGCGGGGAGCTGCTCGTGCTGCCGCAGCTGTTCGACATCGCGCCGCTCCGCCTGTCCTCCGGCGAAATGGGCACGGAAGCGATGGCGCGCGCTTCCGAGGACGTGACGAATCCCACCGACGTGCGCACCTATCAGCCCGGCGACCCGATGAAAAAAATCCACTGGAAGTTATCCGCCCGCAAGCAGGAGGCGCTCGTCCGCCGCTTTGAAGACCCCGTTCAGCCGGACGCGCTCGTCCTGCTGGACTGCGCCGAACCGCCAAAGCAGGCCGATTCGGAGGAAGACGCCGACCTGCGCGATGCGCTGATTGAAACCGCCGCGTCGGTGATGGTACAGGCAGCGAAAGCCGAGCATCCGGCGCGCCTGCCGTTGCCCGGCGCGCACCCGGTGGAGCTGGACAAGGACATGGGGCTGAAAATGCTGCTGGAAAACCTTGCGCGCGCGGATTTCAGCAATCCGGAGCCTTTCGCGAAGGTGCTGCTGCTGGAAATGCGGCGGATGCGGAAGGTGGGGTGTACGGTGGTGATTACGGCGCGTTTGGATAGTCAGATGGTGGATGTGATGCTGTCGATGCGGAGGATGGGGCCGAATGTGCGGCTGTATCTGGTAACGCAAACGCCGGAGGACGCGCGGCTGATGCCGATGATTTTGAAGCTGCAGGAAGTTGGGGTAGAGGTGGGGTATGTGAAGCCCCTGCCGCTGTAAAGGCGAAAAAAGCCGCTTAACCCAAAGCGTAGGGAAAAGCACTCAAGCCGGGCGGCAAAAAAAGGGTCAAGGGGGAATCCCCCTTGCGGGGTCAAGGGGCGGAGCTCCC
>OLOU01001525.1_pt1 | contig 15566 bp, 6 predicted proteins | sample 1672101 | NCBI WGS metagenome assembly OLOU01 (sample SAMEA3136645, study PRJEB25190) | human gut metagenome | biome: human gut; feature: human-associated habitat; material: faeces | place: Austria | collected 2013
GCCGGCCACGGACGCCGCGGCCGCGAGCACGACGGCCGGCGCGACCATCACACTGCAAGGCGCAGACGGAGCAAGCCTGGCCGGCCACACGTTCGACGTGTACCGGATCGGCACGTACACGGACCAGATCCTGAACGGCACGCGGATCAGCAGTCTCGGCGTGCGCGGCGACACGGCATCCAACGCGTGGGCGGCCGACGCGATCGGCATCGCCAACGCGTACGATCCAAGCACGGCCGACGACATCGGCAAGGTGTACGGCTATGATGACGCGGGCAACATCGCCAACATCAAGATGGACTCCCAGACCAGGCAGTTGCGCAACATCAGCAAGGCCCTGGCCCAGTCCTCGAGGCGGCCGGCCGCCATCCAGGGCGGCGCGAACCTGACGACCACCCAGTCCACGCTGACGATCAACGTGCCCTCCGAGGGCCTCTACTACATCACGGACAGCGCGGGCAACCCGATTATGGTCGGCACGAAATCCGGCAACGCGAACATCATGAAGAACGACGCGAAGGACCCGCAGTGGCGGACCCTGGGCGTCGCGGTCGTCAAGGCGAAAAGCGTGAGGGTCGACAAGAAGGTCCAGGTGCAGCGCAACGGCACCACGGTAGGCAAGGACGGCACCGCCTCCGATCCGGTCGGCGTGACCGTCGGCGACACCGTCACCAACACGGTCGAGGTGACCGTGCCGAACAAGCAGGCCGCCTCCGCGGTCAAGTTCAAGCTCATCGACCAGCCGAAGGGCCAGACGTACGTGCAGGGCTCGCTGAGCGTCCGGCTGAAGAACGCGCCGCGGACCGACATCACGGCCGACGCGGTCATCTACGACGGGACCACGCAGAACAACGCGAAAAGCATCCCCGGCGACCCGACCCTGAAGACCGCGGACAACAAGCCCGCCGACCCGGATCTCGCCATCCCCGCAGGCGGCTGGGGCATCGACGGCAAGAAACTTCTCGACAAATACTCCAACAGGACGATCGTCATCACCTACCGCATGACCGTCGACAAGGCCAGCGTCACCGATCCGCCGACCAACACCATCCACACGTACGGCACATTCACCGACGGCATCCACTTCACGACCATCACCGACCAGGACAAGGCCGACATCAAGGCCTACGACTTCACCCTGCGGAAGGTGGACGCGGGCAACGTGAACACGCTGCTCGACGGCGCCCGGTTCCAGATCCAGCGCAACGGCAAGTGGATGAATCTCGACTGGAACACCGGCAAATGGTCGGATGCGGCCGACCAGGGTTCCGCCACCGTGTTCGTGACCGGCGACACGAACCATGACGGGACGGCCGACAACAGGGACGACGCGAGCCAGAGGGGCCTCATCCGGTTCAAGGGCCTCGGCTACGGCACGTACACGGTCACCGAAACCCGGGAGCCGGCCGGCTACGCCAGCTACGCGAAACCGACGTTCACCGTCACCATCGACGACGCGGGCACCAGCATCCAGTACAGGGGCACCGGCACCGTGCCGAACCTGACCAGCAGGCTGGACAACAACACCGTCCAGGTCAAGAACGTCGCGAACCTGACCCAACTGCCGCAGACCGGCGGCGTGCTCGCGTTCGCGTTCTGGCTGGCCTGCGCCATGCCCCTGTTCGCGATCGGCGGCACCATGGCCGTGCGCGGCGCGCGCAACCGCCGCGACGCGCTGATGCTCACGCACGACGGAGACACCCCGGCCGTCTGACATACGGGGGCGCGGAACAATCCGGATCATGCCGTGTCCCGCGCCCCTCCCCTCTCGTTTTCATTCATGGTTCTTTTGGCTCGCCGCAAGGGGTTCGTGCGGGTCCTGGTCCATCCGTCACGGACAGTCAAGGGGCGGGGAAGGAAAAACACACATGCACGCATGGTTGAAACGGGCGGTCGCGGGACTGTTGTCCGCGGGCACCCTCCTGGGCGGCGGGCTCCTGACGGCGGGCACCGCGAACGCGGACGAGATCCGCATGCCCGACATCGGCAAGACCATCACGAGCCTGACGGCATCGGCCGCCACGACGTATCCAAGGGAGCTCGTCAACGGCGGATTCGACTACCTGCCCGCGGGCGGCTGGAACGTCATCAGTCCCAAGCTGAACACCTCAAGAGGCAAGTTCACAAGCGTCGACCCGGTCAACGGGCAGTACATCCGCAATGCGCATGTCACAGATGGAAACGTCGCATGGGTGAAATGGGACGGTTTTGATGCCTCCAAATTCGGGTGGATCTCCGATCAGAAAGGCGGGAAGCCCCAAGGCTTCGTCACCGACCACGCAAACAGCGTCGAATTGCAGCGGGACAATGACACGGACAATACGTATGCGGAGATCGTCGGCAGCGAAATCGGCAAAAGCATCTATCAGAAGATCGACACGCAGAACAGCACTGACGCCGTATACACGGTGCGCTTCGACCATGCGGCACTGAGTTCCGAGCATGCCGACGGGATGCAGGCGCTGGTCAACGGCAAGCCCGTGACCATGACCCGAATCGGCGGCAACAAGGCCGGGGACAAGACCGGTTGGACGGGCACGGACATCGTCACCCACGCGACCAACACGGATCATTACCGTCATGACGGTCAGTGGGCGACCTACGAGGGCAAGGTCACGATCCCGGCGAACACGCCTGTCAGCACGTTCACGTTCAAATCGCTGGATGAAGCGAAACCCGACATGGGCAACCTGATCGACAACCTGACGTTCAAGATCGCGTACAGGCTGAGCTACGACTCGAACGGCGGCACGAAGGCGAAGGCCAGCCAGATCAGTTCCATGACCGAGGGCAAGGCGTCCGAGACCGACGGCAAGGTGAAGACGGTGGCGGACGACGCGGCCGGCCGCACCGTCCTCGAATGCAAGCGTTCCGGTGAAGGTGCCACCGGACCATACGCGGACAAATTCTGCTGGATTGACTGGTCGAACCTTCCATTGAACCGGACCGGAGAACCGATACCGGTGCGCATCAACGTGCCCGGTGGGCATATCGACGCGGACGCGACCGTCGCGCACACCGACAACGCGGCGTTGACCGCGAAGGACTTCACCGGCAACAAGTGGAGCCGGCTGATCCCTGCGTACAGGCTCACGGGTAACACCGCTCTCGCTTTCACCCACATTCAAGGCAATAGTGCGGATCCGTTGGCGTCTGTCATGTTTTCCAACATTACGCCCGTCGCCAATCAAACCGCCACGAGCGTGAACGTACTGAAGGATTTTCAGCTCGCTTTCGGTGACGCTGAGACGATGAGCGGTTACGTCGTCAACGACAAGAAGATCTACGAACAGACCGACATCGAATCCGACAAGACGTTGGATAAGCTCGGCATGATTGGTGACAACAATCCAAACCAATCGTATTCGGAAGCGAACACCGGCTATGGCACAACCCACGTGACATTGGCCGGAGGTCCCGCTGGCGCGCACGCACTTACTGATGAGGCGGATTCGAAAGGCGCGGCCGTAATCGGCGCAACGCGGCCAACCCGGTTCAAGGTCTCCTTTAAACAGGTGAACCATCCTGCCGATGATTCGTGGAGCGCGATCGCGATCGGCGTGTACATGCCGTACCTGACCGCACATCCGCTGGCTTACGACAAGAACGGGCGGGACGCGACCGGTTCCGTCCCGTCCAACGAAAACGCCGGCGCCGTCAAGCAGGCCAAGTCGAAGACCAATGGCAGCGTGCGTCTCGCGGCGGATGACGATGTGGCGGAATACGCCGCCAACGGCCTGCCGGACCATCTGGTGAACGGCACGTTCGATTATCGCGGCAACGAGATCATCAACGAGAACCAGAGGGTCTACGGCAGTCACGACACAACCTACCTCGCCATGATCAGCGCGAAGACCGGCATCATCGGCAACCCGCTGCACAGCAAGCTCGACAACTGGGATTCCGGCAAGTTCGGCTGGAAATCCAACGACGACACCGCCGGTGCCGACACCGTCGAGGTGCAGCGCCGCAACCACACCCCATATCCGACCAACGCGGGCAACGTGTGGGGCGAGATCGCCGCAGCCAAGCGAGGCAAGTACATCTACCAGGACATCGCCACCACGCCCGGCGTCGTGTACAAGTGGAGCCTCAAGCACGCGTCCCGCAACGCGGACCAGGACGACAGCATGCAGGTCATGATCGGCGAGCCCGGAGCCGAGGCCGTGCAGGAGGCAACCCGCACCACATCCAACGGCACCGACAAGGTCGGCGAGAAGTCCACCACGATCACCACGCACGGCACCGCGCAGGACGGCAGATGGGAGACCTATACCGGCGACTACCTCGCCACCTCGACCACGACCCGCTTCACGTTCAGGAGCGTCAGGGACTCCAACGGTCAGGGCCTCGACTTCACCGCCGAGGGCAACTGCGTCGACGACCTAAGCTTCGACAAGGCGTACAGGCTCTCTTACGACAAGAACGCGACAGACGCCAACGGCAGCGTGCCCTCCGACACGACGGAAGGGGTCACCAAGCAGGCCAAAGCCAGGACCATGGGAACCGTGAAGACCGTCGCGGACGAGAACGTCCGGTACGGTTCCCTCGCTAATGGCGATTTCTCCTACCCCTCGTTCTCCGACATTCAGGAGAACGAGCAGGGAACCTCTGCCGATCTGCGCACGTTCCTCAAATCGGATGACGGCACGCTTTGGTACAACATGACCGCCACCGATCTTTCCAAGTACGGAAAGATCGGGCAGATCCCCGGTTTCGACTCTTCCAGGTTCGCATGGTCCAGTACCGAGAACGGTTCAAGGGTCGAATTGCAGCAGGACCGCAACACCAAGAACACGTATGCGGAGATCGTCGCCCAACAGGACAACACCAGCATCTACCAGAACATGTCCACCGGCAACGGCGGAGTACTGTACAAGATCCGGCTCAAGCACGCCAGCCGCCAATCCTCCCATGCCGACAAGATGCAGGTCCTCGTGGGATCCGACATGGACCACGCGACGCCTGTGGAGATGACCCGCGTCACCTCTAACGGCCATGGCGACAAGGTGGGCGGGAAGTCCACGATCATCACCACAAAGGTATCCAACACCGATCCCCGCGATCATGGCGCACAATGGGAGACGTACGAAGGCTATTACCAGGTGCCCGAAGGACAGAAGAACACGGTATTCATGTTCAAGAGCCTCGAAGGGTTCAAAGATGATGAGACCCTGCCCGGCAACAACATCGGCAATCTCGTGGACGACATCGAATTCTCCCGTTCCTACAAGTTGACCTATGACAAGAACGCATCCGACGCGACCGGTAAGGTCCCGTCGAATCAGCGTGGCAAGGAGAACACCGTACAGCCCGCCAAGTCCAAGACCACGGGCAGTGTCGGACTCGCGGCTGACAAAACCGCTTCCGGCCTGACGGTGCATGATCTGAAGAAGAACGACAAGGGCAAGGTGCCCTCCAGTTCGAAGGCGGATTCCACGCAGCCGGCCGCGTTCAAGGCTCCGGACGCCAAGGTGGAGACCATCGCCTCCAGGGCCGCGGGCGACGAGCTGGCCGTGAACGGCGGGTTCGACACCCCGAAGTGGACGATCGCCAAGGAGGGGCAGGGCCTGCCCTGGGTGTATGTGACGCCCAATGCGGGCATGATCCGCTCCTACGCGCAGGCCATGGCCGGACAGACGGGCGTGAAGGCCGGCGGCCTGACCGCCGCCACGTTCGCTTGGCAGGATCTCGATGCCATCGGCAGCATCCAGAACTTCGAACTGCATCGCGAGAAGGACGGGAACACGGCCGCCGACGTGCATGCGGGCCGTACCGTCGCCCAGACCGTGAACACGACGCCCGGCGCCAGCTACACGTTCAGTATCCGCCACTCCGGCCGCTCCAAAGGCAACGCGGGCGGCGTGACATTGCTCACCGGCCCCGACAAGGATCATCTCACCCCAGTCAAACTGACCCGCACCACGGTCTCCAAGACCGGCCAGAAGTACGGGGACAAGACCGGCGATGTGGGGACCGTAGCCTACACGCACTCCGACTCCACCGACGCCACGGAAGGCGGCCACGATCCGTGGGATCATTCCGACGATTGGGAATCCTACGAGGGCACGGTCGTCATCCCAGCCGGCCAGACCAAGACCATGATCGCCTACAAGGGCTTCGTCCGGGACGGATCCGATGCGCGCACGGACAGCATCATCGACGACTTGAGCTTCCGTCTCGCCTACAGGCTCGGCTACGACGCCAACGGCGGCGACAAGACGGACACGTCGCAGATCAAGGCATCCTCCGACGGTACCGTGAAATCCATCGCCGACAAGACCTCCAAGGTTCCGGTCCATGATCTGGAGGACACGGACGTGCCCGGCCAGTACCGTGATTTCATCCTCGACACCACCAAGGTCAAGTTCTCCGATGTGAAGTTTGAGAATGGTGCATGGTTGAACGCGCCTATGCCGGACTCCGGCGACGGCGCAACCGCCATGTTCCCGTTGAAGATTGGTGCCAGCGCCACCCTGCCGAATGTCGGCGAGTGGACCGATGGCAGCGGGCACACCCATTCGATCAACGCGATCATCTCGCTGCATTCGTGGAACGGCGGCAGCATCAGCCGATTGTGGACCTGGCTGGACGGCCAACCGTCCACAAGCCGTGACCTGTTCTGGATCAACACCGTCGGCAGGAACTCCGACCTGCCGACGCAGGTGATCAAGGCACTCGGCGGCATCGACACGTCGAAGCGCGTCGGATGCCAGTGGACCGTGAACTTCACGTACGAGGACGGCACCCCCGTGCCCGACACGTTCCGCGGCGTCACCGGCTTCAACGACCTCGACGGCTTCGACGCGCAGCCCGACCTGAGATTCGAGGGTGTTCAACTGGTCTCCGGCTTCGACGGTGCTTACAAGACCCGCGATGCCGAGCTCGCCACCTATGGGATCAACGGTTTCGCAGGCGTCAAGCATGACTCGGGCCCTGAGTCGAACCTCGATGGCAAGCAGCAGGTCAAGCATCGTCTGGCCGCCACGTGGACCGGCTCCAGCTTCACCTTCGGCTACGATCTGCAGAACCCCGAGGGACGCGATCGCGGCAGCCGAATGACCTTTGGTGTTCCGGTGACCCGCACCCAGGTCCTCACCTACAAGGCGAACGGCGGAACCGGCCAAGTGCCCTCGCATACCGAGGCAGGCAAGGTGGAGTCCGCTTCCGTCAAAACCGCCGGCAGCGTGCATGCCATCTCCGATGCCACCGATACCACCGGTTCCGCTGAGGGCAAGGCCGTGTCGGGTGTACTGACGGACACGACGGTTGATGCCGGTGACGGTACCAGGCAGCGGACGATCACCCGATCCGACGGTTCCGTGCGCGTGGAGACGATCGCCGACACGGGCGCCGTATCCGGCTGCCAGGTCTACTATCCGGCCGGCACCAGGATCACATTGGCGACCGCGAAGATAGACTCCGACTGCTGGGATTCCAGCCAGATAGGCAAGACCAACCGCACGTTCTACGGTTGGAGCGCGAACACGGACGCCAACGACAGGGACGTGCCCGTCGGCGACACCATGGACCGGAACACGCTGAACGCGAACGTCAGGACGGAGATCGTCATGCCCGCCAGGGCGAAGACCGTATACGCATTGTGGGCCATCAACCCCACCCTGTCGTACAACGTGAACGCGCCCGCCGGCAGCAACGCGCCCGGCACGCCCGCATCGCAGACCGTGCCCTACAACACGGCCGCCGCCGACAAATCCGGTTGGGCGGCCGGCGACACGGGCAAGATTCCCGGCTACCGGTTCGACGGCTGGTACACGGCCCCGAACGGCGGAAACAAATACGATTTCAACACGCCGCTCACCGGCAACGTGACCGTATACGCGCACTGGGTCGGCAACGGGTACACAGTCAGATTCGCCGGCAACGGGGCGACCGGCGGCGGCACCCCGGATCAGGCGTTCCAATACAACATCGGCCAGAACCTGCACCGGAACGGGTTCGTCCGCGACGGGTACACGTTCACCGGGTGGAAGCGCGCCGACAACCAGCAGGCGTACGGCGACGGCCAGTGGGTCACGAACCTGACCACGCAGCCGAACGGGATCGTCACCATGGTCGCCCAATGGTCGGCCAACGAGGCCCACATCCGCTACAATCCGAACCCGCCCGCGGGCAAGACCACGGGAGGCCAGGGCACCCCCAACTGGGATGGCCACACCGGAGACACGCCGACCATCGGCCAGAACAGCTGGACGATCGACGGGTACACGTTCGCCGGCTGGGCCACCAGCCCGGACGGGAGCGGCGCCAGGTACGCGCCGGGAGCCAGGTGGACGGCGAACGGCACGCTCACCCTGTACGCGCAGTGGACGCCCGGCCAGGCCAGCCTCACCTACGACGGCAACGGGGCGACCGGCGGTAAGACCGACCCGCAGACTGGCAAGACCGACGAGAAGATCAACGTGCGCGACAACGGATTCACCCGCGACGGCTACACGTTCGTCACGTGGAACACTCAGGCCGACTGCAAGGGCAATGCAGTGAAACCTAACAGCGAGTGGACGTTGCGTGGTTCCAGCACCCTATATGCCTGCTGGGCCGGTAACGCACAAACCCTCACCTATCACGGCAACGGCGCAACCGGAGGCAACACGGCGGCACAATCCGGCAAGACCGGTGACGAACTGACCACAAACGCCAATGGTTTCACCCGCGACGGATACACGTTCGTTCGTTGGGACACCGCCAAGGACGGTTCCGGCACCGCATACGGCGAAGGCAAGAACGGCGTCAGCCAGTACGTGATGAAGCCAGCAGGCAACGACCTGTACGCCATCTGGAAGGCAAACCCGGCAACCATCCAGTACCGCAACGACTGGCCGAACACCACAGGCAGCACACCCGACACCACCGGCAACACCGGCGACACGGTGACCATCAGCCAGAACAGCTTCGACCGTCCAGGCTACACGTTCACCGGCTGGAGCACCAGCAAACGCGGCGACCCAAGCCTGCAACCGGGCGACAAACACACGCTTGAACCGAGAACCACCACCGTGTGGGCCCAATGGAAGGCCGACCCCGCACACCTGGTGTACAACAGCAACATCGGAACCGTCGGCTCGGAAACCAAGACGGTGGACGGTGTTGTCGACCAGACCGTGAAGACCATCACGAACCCGTTCGACCGTCCTGGTTACACATTCTCCGGCTGGAACACGCAGGCCGACGGCAAGGGCAAGGCATACGCCACGGGAGCCGACTACGTGCTGACGGCCAACGACAAGTCCACGCCGAAGAACACCTCCGTGCTCTACGCGCAGTGGAAAATCAACGGTGCCAGCCTGAAGTTCAACCCGAACGGCGGCATCGGCCATGTCGATGACGTGACCGGCGACGCCTTCTCCACCGTCACCATCCCCGGTGACGCGAAGGAGCCGAAGATCACCCGACCCGGCTACCGGTTCGTCGGATGGAGCACGGAGAAGAACCCGCCCGCAGGGAGCACTTTCCTGCAGCCGGGCGAAGGCAAGGTCACACTGCCCGCCGAAGGCAGCACCACCGTGTACGCCCAGTGGGAGCCGAGCCTGACCACCCTGCCGTTCACGGGCGGACAGGCCCAGGTGCCGACCATCTGGCTGTACGCCGGATTCGCGCTCATGCTGATCGCGCTCGGCGTGATGATGCCGATGCTACGCATGCGCATGGCCGCAACCAAGCGCACCGGTAAGCACATGCCGATCACCGGCGGAAAGCACGCGAAGTGACGGCAGCGGCCGAAACCGACGTGTGGGAGAGCGTCGCGGATGCGGTCCGCGACAAGCGGGCGCGCGACAATCGCGCCCGCCGGCTCGTCCGCCATTCCCGGATCTACGCGGTCGCCGCAGTCATCTGCCTGATCGCGGGCATGGTGCTTGTCGCCATGCCCCGCATCCAGCAGACGCTCGGCGACCGCGCCGTTGACGAGCAGGCGCGATCCGTCAGCCAGACGGCCGCGCTGTTTCCGGAATCCTCCCGTCAAAGCGTCATCCAATCTGCCATCGCATATAATCAGCGTCTTTATGAAGGCGGTCAGCCACAGATAGGCGAACCTGTGTTCGATGGGAAGACCGAGGGCAATTTCGAGGGCGATGCCGAATACCGGCGTCAACTGTCCGTGAATGGGTTGGATGCCATGGGTGAGATTCTGATTCCGAAGATCAGCGTCGACATGCCCATCCTCCACGGAGCTGGTCAAGATGTGCTCGAACATGCGGCCGGCCATCTGGCGGGCACCAGTCTGCCTATCGGTGGCAAGAATACGCGCGCCGTAATCACCGGTCATTCGAATCTGAAAGGCGCGACCCTGTTCACCCGGCTCGGTGAACTCGAAGACGGCGACCCGTTCTATATCAAGGTCATGGGTAACACGCTCGCCTATCGAGTCACCAGCAAACGCATCGTCTCTCCTACCGACACGAAATCGTTGCGTGTCCATAAGGGGAAGGACGAGGTCACGCTCCTCACCTGTACGGGGCAGGGCAATACGCTGCGACTGCTTGTCACGGGGGAGCGCAACAGCATGCCCGATCAGGCCCCCTTGCCCGGAGATGCCACGGGGGACGTAAAAAAGGCGGCTTTTGTTTCGGGCGTCACCGTGACGGGGATATTGGCTGTCGGATTTTCGCTTTGTTGCAGTCGGCGTGCCGTGGGTCATCATATAGGTTTGCCACAGACACATGATAGTGACAATTTGCGTTAGTAAAAAAAGGTGTTACTATATGTTTGTGAAACAAAAACACGTAATCTCCCGACATCGGGGTAAACCCGAAAAGGAAGACACATACACGAGAAAGAAGAAACTCCCCATGACACACGGCATCACCAAGATCACAGTGGCAACCACCGCCGTGATGGCAACCCTTGCCGCTCCGGCAGTCGCAATGGCCGACGAAACCACAACCACCGGCGACCAAACCAATCAGGCAATCACACAGGCCCAAGACAGCATCCAGCAGGCACAGCAGAGCACCACCGAAGCCAACCAGGCCATCGCACAGGCATCCCCGACCGGCGTGACCGAAGCACAGGCCAAGGCCGACGCCGCCGCAGCCGCACTGGACACCGCCAAGCAGAACCTCGACGACGCCGCCGCCCAGCAGCAGACAGCCGCAAACAACCAGCAGCAGGCGCAGGCGAACTACGACGACGCCAATAAGGCCCAGCAGCAGGCCGCACAGGATGCGACCGGCACGGCCGACAAGATCGCCGCCGCCCAGCAGGCCGCGAACGACGCGTCCAACGCCATCAACGACGCCAACAAGGCCATGCAGCAGGCATCCGACAACCAGTCGAAGGGCGAAACCGACAAGCAGGCCGCACAGGCCGCGAAGGATGAGGCCACGGCCGAATCCGCCTCCCATCAGCAGGCTGCCGACAAGGCCCAGACCGATATTGATGCGGCCGACAGGCAGGCCACGGACGCGCAGAAGAAGGCCGATGACGCAGATACCGCCATCAGTGATGCGCAGAAGAAGGCCGACCGGGCCGACGCGGACGCGAAGAAGGCCGCGAGCAACAAGGCCGCCGCCGAGAAGGAGCTGGCCGCGGCCAAGCAGCAACAGGCCACGGCGACCGGCGACAAGACGAAGGCCGACGAGGCGGTGAACGCCGCGCAGGCCAAGCTGGATGCGGCCAGGCAGGCCGAGGCCAAGGCGCTTGAAGCCAAGCAGAAGGCCGACGCCAAGGTCGAGCAATTGTCCAAGGATGATGGAGGTCTTTCCGACCTGGCCGCGAAGCTCGAAGCGGCGAAGAAGGCCGCAGCCGATGCCGCGGCCGCCCAGCAGAAGGCGGAACAGGCGCGGAAGGATGCCGACAAGGCGGTGTCCGACTCCTCTTCCAACGCCGAGGCGAAGCAGCAGGCCGCCGCCGATGCCAAGAGCGAGGCCGACGCCAAGAAGGAAGCGGCAGACGAGGCTCAGGACAAGCTGTCTCAGGGCGCAGTGGCCTACTTCGGCGACAAGGGTGCCTCTCAGGCAGTCAAGGTTCTCACCGATCCGACCGTCACCGAGTATCTTGACGCCATTCATAATGGCGCCAAGGGTGATGCGACCACGTTGGACAACATGATCGAGGCCCTGAAGTTCATCCAGGAAGCCAATCAGCTTCGCGCGAAGGAAGGCCTGCAGCCCCTCAAGGTCAGTGACACCCTGATGGCACAGGCCATGGCGGATGCGGATTATGCCAACAACAACGTGAACCATCCACTTCAATTCCCCGCCAGCGAAAACCTCGCCTGGGGTTACACTGATCCCTTTAGGGGCTGGTACGACACGGAGAAGTCCATGTATGAGAAGGACATGTCCGACGGCGTCCTGGATTGCAAGGCCTCGGACGGCAAGCCCGTCAAACCCTGCGCTTATGGCCATTACACCACGCTGGTCAACCCCGATTTGACCCTCACCGGTTTCGGCGTCAGCCAGAACGGCAACATCACGGGTATCGGCGGGAACACCCATAGTCAGCTGTTCACCGAAAACGCTAACGGAATCGGCTCCGACGCGGGCCGCATCATGGACGTTGACGCATACCTGACTGATTTGACTGCCTACCGTGATTCCCTGACCGGAGCCGACGCCGCATACCAGACCGCATTGTCCAAGAGCAAGCAGGCCGCACAGGACGCTTCCGATGCGGCCAAGGCGCTGGCCGCCGCCCAGCAGTCCGCACGGAAGGCCGCTGAGGAAGCCCAGCAGGCCGCGCAGAAGGCCAGGGATTTGCAGGCTGCCGCCGACGAGGCGCAGAAAGCGTATGACGAGGCCGTGAAGGCGAACGAGGACAAGGCCAAGGCGTTGGAGGAAGCCAGGAAGGATCAAGCCGATAAGAACGCGGCTTATTCCGCCGCCCAGCAGGCCACCAAGGAAGCCCGGTCCGGAGCCGACGCCGCCACCGACGCCCAGACCGCAGCCCAGACGGCGGTGGACAAGGCGAACACGGCAGTCGCCGCCGCACAGGCGAAGATCGATACCGCCGACAAGCTGACCCAGACCGCCGCCAAGAACAAGACGGATGCGGAAGCCGCGATCAGGCAGGCCAACACGGACAAGACGAAGGCCGCAGCCGACCTGGCCGCCGCCAAGGCGGCCAGGGCCGAGGCCGAGAAGGCCAAGCAGGCCGCGCTCGACGCCAAGACCGTTTCCGACGCGAAGGTTGAAGCCGCTGACAAGCAGGTCAAGGCCGCCGATGAGGCCATCGCCGACGCCAAGGCCGCATACGCGAAGGCGAAGGACGACCTCAACACGGCCACCGGCAAGCTCAACGACGCCCAGAACACCATCAAGCGTCTGCAGAACGCCGAGGAGAACCTCAAGAAGGCGAACGCGAAGCTGGCCGACGCCCAGGCGAAGCTCGACGAGGCGAACAAGGCCAAGGATGAGGCCGACAAGGCATACGAGAAGGCCAAGGCCGACTATGATGCCAAGCTAGCCGACAAGCAGGCGTCCGACAAGGAGCTTGCCGCCGCGAAGCAGGCCGAAGCCGAAGCCAAGAAGCAGGCCGAGGAGGAAGCCAAGAAGCAGCAGGCGGCCCAGCAGAAGGCCGACCAGGCCAAGAAGGATGCGGAAGCCAAGAAGCAGAAGGCTGAACAGGCCAAGAAGCAGGCTGCAGGTGTGACGAACAATGGTCTGGCCTCCACCGGATCGGACACCACCGCAATCGCCACGCTGGCGGCGATCATGACCATCGCCGGTGCTGGCTGCGTGCTCCTGCGTGTACGTTCCGCCAAGCATGCCGATGGATGGCATGCAGTCGAGGACTGATTCTCACCGCACCAAACGTGTTTTGCCCGCCTTCGACCCGAAACAGGGGAGAGGCGGGCAAAACCGTATTCCCACATACCGAAGCAAAACGGTAGCTTCTTTTGTTACTATCAGAAAAAAGTCAGTGAATTACGTGAAAGGGTCTGGCTATGAACGATGTGGGCCATGCGCCACTCCCAGGCGACGTGCTGCTACACCAATACCTGCAACCAAACAACATCACCATGTACCGTCTGGCGAAAGCCATGAACCTGCCACAAACCACCATCAGTGGAATAATACGCGGGAAAAGACGCATCACCACAAGCCTCGCATACCATCTCGCCTACGTGTTGGGCACATCACCGGAATACTGGCTGGAATTGCAGATGAATTACGACATTGAAAACTACGACAAATTCAACGAAAGCGGACTGACGGTCCTCATTGATAATACGGTCGGCGACACTGTCCAATCAGAACGATGACGAGCAGAAGAATCCGCTAACGCCAGTTTCGTCCATGCCCACTTTGATGGCCTCGATTCCGCCAATTCGTTTTCCGCTGCCGCGCATTGTACTGCTGAGGATATTCTGTGCCGGCGCTTGTCCTTGTATTTTCTCCCTCGGAGTGGCTGAATAGGGCTCGTTTCCATTGGTTTGCGGTCATGGGCATCTTCTTCAACGAGTTCAACCATTACAAGACGAAATCCGAATCGGGCCAGGTGTTCACGCCCGAGCATATTCACGGACTTCATGTACCGGTTACTCGAATGGGCGTTCGCGTACGACGACGGATCCGGCCTGCCGGACGCCGGCGCGTACGCGGCCGAGCTGAAGAACGTGACCGCCACGGCCGACGGCAAACCGGTCCAGGGGTTCGACCCGACGAAGACCGGCACATGGACCATTCCCGCCGGCACCCAAGTGAATATCGTCGACATGCCCGACGACTGGAAGCTCGACGGCAAGGCGGAGCAGCCGGCCGGCACGGTCGTGTTCACCGCGTCGAAGTACGGCACGCCCGTCGTCACCTGGACGTTCAAGAACGATTCCGCGACCGATCCGGACAAGCCGGCGGACCCCGGCACGGACGCGTTGAAGAACGTGGCCGCGACGGCGGACGGCAAGCCGATCGCCGGGTTCGACCCGACCAGGGACGGCGCCTACAAGGTCGCCGCCGGCGCCAAGGTCAGGATCTCCGACGTTCCATCCGACTGGAAGCTCGACAAGACCGAATCCGGTTCGAAGCTCGTGTTCACCGCCTCCAAGGGCGGGACGGCCGTCACCTGGACGTTCGAATACCAGGCCAACGGCGGCTCCTCCGCCACCGATCCGGGCAACGGCGGCGGGAGCAACGCCGGGGGCGACGGCCAGGGCGACCCCGGCAAGACGCCGGACACGTCCAAGCCCGCGGCCTCCCCGAAGCCCGCTAGTACAGCATGAACAGGGTCTCGCCCATGGTGTACATCATGATGCGCAGAGCCACGGCGCACACCAGGCCGGCGATGGCGACCACGGCGCCCCATACCTTCCACGCTCCCTGCTTCTTGCCCAAAAGCGCGCCGACGAGGGCGACCACCAGGGCGATGATCGCCACCACAAGGGACGCCAGCGAGTCGCCGGTGAACAGGGACACGTTGGCCGGATTGGCCATAGCCACGTTCGGGTGCGTCGGGTCGAAGTAGTACTGGAAGGACTGGAAGGTGGCGCTCGAGGCCTCCATGGCGAACATGTAGGCCGCCGAGAGCACGGCATTCACGGCCGCGCCGATGACCGTAAGAAGGCCGATGCCCTCGATCTCGACGCCCTTCACGGCACCGATGAAGGC
>OLOU01001526.1_pt1 | contig 15562 bp, 7 predicted proteins | sample 1672101 | NCBI WGS metagenome assembly OLOU01 (sample SAMEA3136645, study PRJEB25190) | human gut metagenome | biome: human gut; feature: human-associated habitat; material: faeces | place: Austria | collected 2013
GCGGCGAGGTGACGCCCTTGTACAGCTTGGACGGACGCAGGTTCACGTACTGGTCCAGGTCGAAGCGGAGCTTGAGCAGCAAGCCGCGTTCCAGAATGCCGGCCTTGATGCGCGGGTCGCCGACGGCGCCCAGCAGGATGGCGTCGGTCTTCTTGATGCGGCCCTCTTCCTCCTCGGGGAGGATCGCGCCGTCACGCAGATAGCGTTCGGCACCGAGGTCGAAATGCTCGTACTCGAATTCGGCGACGCCTTCGGCCGCCTTCTCCAGAGCCTTCTGGGCCCACGGAGTCACTTCCTTGCCAATGCCATCGCCCGGAATGACGGCGATGGTGTACTTCTTTGCAGAATCACTCATAGCTCGCGACTCTAGTCAGTGATTCACCTATCGGACTAAAACAGCTCAGCAAATGGACACCCGTCCCATGCCCCACGTACGGCGGGCGGATATCCGTTTGTTTCGATAGGCACAAAGAACGCAATGGGCGCAATGCCCAACAAAGCGATGGACAGACATGAATGTGCACATATATATGGACGTACGCACCGCCCACATACGCACGTTGGCGCCGTGGACAGATGGTCCGCGACGCCAACGTGTATGGCGAATCGGCTGATTCAGTTAACCCAAGGAGCGGATTCCTCGGTGATTGACCCGGAATCGGTGTTCGGGAACTTGCCTGGCTGACGGACCACCGCTTCGAACATGGCCAGTCCGTTGAGTCCGGTTTCGGTATTGGAATACGCGCCGATCTGCGATTGGGTTGTGGAGTCGGAAGTGGAGGTCGGCGGCTTGACCACTGTGCCCATCTTCGCCCACAACGCATATACCGTGCCATCGCGGTCGATCGGCATCAGCGACTTGCCGTTCTCGTCGAACGAGAGGACGCTCTTGGCGAGCGCGTCGTTGCGGACGGTGCTCCAGCCTTGGAATTCGTAGCCCTCGAGCACCGGCACGTTCGTCTGGTCCACGGTTGGGGAGATCAGCGGGTCGCCGTCGTAGACCTTCTGGTCCGCGTACAGTTTCGTGGCTTCCTTTCCTTCCGGAGCGGCACCGCCGTTGAGGTCGAACTTGATGGTCCACTGGTGTGAGGTGCGTGTCCATTCGGCGTACAGCGTCACGTCGCCGGTCACCGGAGTGGCGTTGAAATCGTAGGCGGTGCCACCGGTCGCATCGGTGCTCCAGCCGGTGAGTTTGTATTCGTCGCGGGCGGGCGCAGGATTGGGTACCGTGGCATGGCTGTTGTCATCCACGATTTGCGTTGTAACAGGCGTGCCGTCTTGGGTGTCGAAGGTCACGGTCCAGGTCTTGACCCATTTGGCGTAGAGCGTCAGGTCGTGGGTTACCGAAGCGTCGGCCGTGTAGTCGGTCTGCCGTGCCTCATCGGTGGTCCAACCGGCCAGATGGTACCCGTCACGGGTGGGTGCGGGATCCGGAATCGCCAGTTTCTCACCGTCCTTGACGAACAGCGTCATGCTTTGCAATGCGGTCGATGGATAGTCCGTGCCTTCTTTCAGGTTCAACGTCACGGTATGGTACGTCTCGCCGCCATCGGCCCACTTGGAGTACAGCGTCAGCTCGCCGGTCACCGGGGTGCCGAAGCCGTACGGCCGGGTGCCGGCCGCATCGGTGGTCCAGCCGACGAACACCTTGCCGTCAAGGGTTGGATCGGTCGGTTTCGTCACGGTTTGCCCGTATTCCACGGTTGCCGAAGTGACGGGCGTTCCTCCGTTCGAATTGAAGGTCACGGTGTATGTGTTCGGTGTCCACTGGGCGTACAGCGTCAGGTCGCCGGTCACCGGAGCGGTGTTGAAATCGTAGGCGGCGCCACCGGTCGCATCGGTTCTCCACCCTGCGAACGTATATCCTGTGCGGGTCGGATTGGCCGGAGCGGAAGCCTTTTCGCCGTCGCCGACGAGCTGCGTGTCAACCGTGCTGCCGCCGGTCGAATCGAACGTGACCTTGTGCGCCACGGCCCACTGCGCGTACAGCGTCACCGGAGCGGTGACCTCGCTGTTGAAGTCGTACGGCTGGATGCCTGCCACGTCGGTGGTCCAACGCACGAACTTGAAGCCATCCTTCGTAGGCGCAACCGGCTCGCTTGCCGTGCCGCCCAACTTCACGGTCTGTGCTCCAATCGGTGATCCGCCCTGCGAGTCGAAGGTTACGCCGGTCGCGGCCACGGGATGCGCGTACACGGTCGGGTCGCCGCTTAAGATCCAGAATTCCGCCGTGCCGGCAGCAAGGTCACCGGCCTGCACGTTGATCACGGATTCGGGAATCTGACGATCGTTGTCGTCGCAATCCTTGCCCGTCCATGACGAGCCGCCGTTACGGATGATGAACCAAGGGTCGCGTACGCCCTTGCCGGTCTGCAACAGCTTGTATTCCGCCACCTCGCCGAAATCGTCGTGCCCGTTGAACGGCGTGGCCACACCACTGGTGCTTTCCTTGTACCAGCTCCACAGATCCCAGCCCTTCTAGGTGTCGGACTCCATGTCGTAGTCCTGGTATCTGCCGTCGGCACGGTAATAGTGCAGTTTGACGGTCAGGGTTTTCGGGTTCTTGATGTCGTTCGGCTGCGGCGTGGCGGCCGGCGACGCCTTCTCTGGAGACCTGCCGGAGACGGTCTGCGGCTGGTTGCCGTCCACCCATGCCTCGATGGCGCCGTCAACGTACGCGTTGGCGAATTTGTCGAGTTTCCATGTGCTCGCCAAGTAGCTGTCTTTGGTTCCCGCGGATGCTTCATCGGCCGTTTCGCCGTCGACGATGCGGAATCTCACCTGGCTTTGCGTGCCATCCACATAGCCTTGCGCGATCTTGCCGAAACCGTTGTCGGTCGCGCCGAACGGAAGATACGTGGACTTCGTCTGATCATCCGTCCACACCCGCACACCGGTGGCATGCTCGCCGACGGAATCGGTCGGTTTGAAGTTGACGGTCACCTTGGTCTGGCCGGCATGCTGACCGGTGTATATGCGCGCATATGGCACGCCACGGCCCACGGTGCCGTCGCATACGTTGACCATGGTGTCGCCGACCTGCGACTGGTACCACCCGTTACCGTCCGGACGGTCCGTACCCGTGCCGTCGGTGAAGTAGAACTTCGCCGCCGCGAGATTCGCGCCTTCCGGCAGATTCACGCTGTACCAGCCGTTCGCATCGGTGGAATCGGAAGCGTCCACGGCCTCCATAGCAAGGTTTTGCTCGGAACCGTCGGCCTTCTGATAGTGCAGTTCCGGCACGGCGGCATCATCCTGCTTCGGCTTGTAATACACGGTCAGTGTCTTGTCGCCGATCAACGTGCTGTTCGGCGAATCACTGTACTGCGGCTCATACTGACCCTTGCCGGGATCGCTTTCCGCCACAGCGCCCTGATACAGCGCGATCGCGCTGCGCTTGCCGATGGTGGTCTTGATATGCCCGCCGGACACTTTCACCGTTTTCGAGCAGTCGCGTGACGCGTACACGTCACAGTATTCCCCATCGGGCAGCGTCGTCGTGTAATCCACGTCATGATCCTGCAGGGTGTTGTTGATGGCCATGAAGCCTTTCGCCGGCGAGGAACCGTCGGCGGCCCTGTCGAATGCGATGTTGTTGTCGCCGCGTTCCTGCCAATTCGTCACCTTCGTGCCGTTGACGGCGTTGTGGAAGCGGATCATGCCTCGGATCGACGTCCAACGCTGCTGGCAGTTCCAGTCGCCGTAGGTCATCTGCGTCGGATCCTTCGAAGTGGCGCATGCCTCGTTCATGTCCACGTATGGCACCTTGGTGTCGGACGTGTCCTTCACGCCATCGTCGTACTACGTGGATTTGTCGAAGTAGTAGTCGGACAGAATCTTCGGATGCCCGTAGTCGTAACCGAGCATGAACGCGTTCGCGAGCTCATAGCGGGCGCCGGACGTGGGGCTCAGCGTTTCGGAGCCGCGGGCGCTGTCCCAGTTCGCTACGAACACTGTGGCGTCGTCGGAGCGTTTCAGTAAATCGGAGGTGATGTATTTCAAGTCGGTGATGGAGCCGTTGAAGTCCTTGAGCAGCGAATACGCATAGGAGAATTGGGTCACTTCGCCGTTTTTCTCGTACCGTTCGGGAGCGAACTTGCTCGATTCGCCCTGATGGTAGATCACTTCCTGCGACCACGGGAACGACTGGCCATTGATACCAGCCTTGTCCATGAATTTGCGTTTGATGGCCGCGATGTCGTCCGGATCCATATGTTTGGCGGAGTCGATGCGGAAGCCACGCACGCCATACTGCCATAACCGGTTCAGATAATCGGCCTGCATGTTCTGCACACGTCCGTTACCTGTATTGATGTCCCACATGGTGGACAGCCTGCAGTTCCATACCTCGTCGGCGTTGGAGTAGTCGGAGATGTTGTCGGAGACGTTGGACTTGCAGGTGTGGAAGTCCCCGCTCGGCAGACCGTACTGGTGGTTGTTGCCGCTTTCCTGGTACTGGTAGAGGCCTTGCGTGCCACCTTCCGCATACGGGTCCATGCTTGGATAGCGTCCGTAGGATCCGTTGTATGCGGTGCCGTCCACGCCATACTGGTCGTCCACCCAGGACACGTCATGGCCGGTGGTGTGGTTGAGCACCACGTCGGCTATCACGTCCACGCCGGCCGCGTTGCACTGTTTGATCATGCTTTTTAGCTCGTCCTCAGTGCCGAAGCGCAAGTTGAGCTTGTAGCTGACCGGCTGGTAGACGGTCCACCATTGCGTGCCCTGCACGGATTCCTGCGGCGGGGAGATCTGCACGTATTTCACGCCTTCCGGACCGTATGTGTTCGTGCATTCCTTGGCCACGGTCTTCCAGTTCTGCTGGAATGCGATCACCGTCACGTCGGTGGCCGCCGGCTGTGTGGCGTATGCGACGGCTTGCGAGCCAAGCCCCGCGCAGGAAAGCGCCAGTCCGATTGCAGCGGCCGTGATGCGGCGTGCAGTGTGGTGCGCATGCTGGTTCATCGTCAGTCCCTTTCCTTACGACGCAGCGCCATGGCCAGGCATAGCGTGCCGACGAGCAGCGCGATCAGTCCGGCCCGCATGTAGGTTCCATCGCCTTCGCCGCCGGTGGAGGGCAGTTTGACCGCCGTGTACTTGTTGGTCAGCCGATACTGCCATGATTCGTCGGCTGCGGCCGTATCCGCTGTTGCGCTGCTTTGCGATTTCGCCGCGTTTTTGCCACCGGTGAGCGATACCGGTTTGTAGCCGTCCACGGCCTCCTCGGTCACGGAATAATGGATTTCCTTGCCCTTGTAGTACTTGGGCAGGTTTGTGAACGTATAGGTCCATTCGTTGGAAGTGGTGTTCGTCGCACCCGAACCGGATGATTCACCCGTTTCGGAGGATTGCGCACTGCTGGTTACGGCTTTTGCGGCAGTGAGCACCGCGCAGCTGGTCCCCATTGGATTCTTGGCGTTCGTATCCGTCGGAGCCGAGCACATGCTGTTGTTCTGCGGCACCGGCCATCCTGGCAACGGCTCGTTGGCCTTGTTGTTCCAGATGCTGGACAGCACCCAGACGGTCAGGCTTGCCGGTCTGCCGTTATCGCTGTTGGCATTGTCGTCCCATTGCTTGGTGACGCTCAACGTGGTCGTTTCCGGCGTATACGTGTTCGTCACGTGGAAGTCCTTCTCCTTGTCGGTGGAGGAATCCGTCGGCTTGAACACGCATCCCTTGCTTTCGGTCCCAGCAGTGCCGGTCTCATCCGCGGCGCATCCGCTTGTCGTGTAACCGTCCACATTCTCCTCGGTGACGGTATAGGCGTACGGCTTGCTGTAGATGTTCAGTTTGGGCAGTCCTTCGAAGACCCAGGACTGTTGGTCGCCGGACACGTTCACATCCTGCACGATCATCTGCTCGGTTTTGTCTTCGAAGCCTCGGGTTAGGTCCGTCGGATCCTTCGGCTGCTCACTGGTGCCCCACACATGGAAGGTGAGCTTGTGCGGACGCTTGCCGTCGTTGTCGGAGTTGTCGTTCCAGGTTTTGGTCACCTTGGCGCTGATGGCGTCCGGCTCACGCACGTTCAGCACTGTGTATTCGGCGCCGTCCTGATACGGTCGCTTGGTGATCGACACTCGGTAGGAGCCATCCTTGAGCTTTTGCATGGTTTCCTCGTCCACGGTGTAGTTGTAGCGTTCGCCGTTCTCGTCGTATCGGGGCAGATCGGTCCACGTATGCGTCCACGAGCTGGAACTATCCACCTCGACCGTGTACTGCTGGTCGGTCAGTTCCTTGGCATTGCGTAGCAAATGGAAGGTGACTTTCTCCGGACGGTCCCCATAGTTCGAGTCGGACCAGACTTTGCGCACGCGCACCATGGTGGTGGCGATGCGGTCCTCTACACGTATGGTACGGTCGCTTTGCAGCACACCGTCGATGTACACCTGGCCTTCTCTTACGGTGAATGTGAGCGGTTTGACCGCCTCGTATCCGGTTGGGGCCTTGGTTTCGGTAAGCGTGTAGACGCCGTCCTTGAGCATGAACCGCTTCGGTGTTCCACCGCTGGTCCATGTGATTGGGTCGATGGTTTTGCCTTCGAATGTGCTGCCGGTCAGGTTGAATTCGGCTCCGGCGAGTTCGGCTCCGCCGCCTACCGCGGTTTTAGAGAAGAAGATGCCGTTGGTGTCGGGCTTATCCACCATGGTGAGCGTCCCGTCCGTCTGGGTCTTGCCATCCACGGTGATTTTGCCGTTGATGTCGACGCTGAACGTGATGTCATCGGCCTTCGTATAGCCTGCCGGCGGATTGGTCTCGGACAGCGTGTAGGTGCCCGGCTGCAGGTCGAGCTGCTGCGATTGTCCCTGCTTGGTAGTCCATGTGATCGAATTGACGGATTTGCCGTCAAGCGTGCGTCCCGTGACGCTCATGGTTGCGCCCGCGATGTTGGTGATGCCGTCCGTCAGGCTGTTCTTGGCGATGGCGACACGATGCGGTTGGTACGCGTCGACCATAGTGATCAGGCTGTCGTCCGCTGCGACGTAGCTGCCGTCGGACTGTCGTATCCGGACCTGCAACTTGCCGTCGGTGCCGGTGTCCACGCGGAAGACGATGTCATCGGCCTTCGTATATCCCGCAGGAGCTTTGGTTTCCGTCAGCGTGTAGGTGCCCGGGTCCAGTATGAAGCTCTGCTGGCTGCCGTTGGAAGTCCATGTTTGGGCGGCGAAGGTTTTCGTCGTATCGTTCAACGTTCCGGTGAGCCTCATCGTCGCGCCGGCGAGTTCTTGCCCTCCAAGACTCTGCTTGGAGAACCACACCTTCTTATTGTTGGGATGGTGGGTGTTGGTCAGGGTGATGTCGTGGTTCTTGTCGACGTCGTCCGTGGTGACGGTGTAGCCGGACGGCACATCCTCCTGCACGCCATAGGTGATCTTCATACCGTTCTCGTAGACGGGCAGATTGGTGAACGCGTTGGCATTGCTCCAATTATTGGCCACGCTCAACGTGGCTGACTGGTTGGTTTTCACACCGTTTTTCACCAGATGCACGGTGATGGAGTCCGGTCGGCTTCCGTCCTGGTTATTGGCGTCGTCCCACACCTTGTTCACGCCGAGGCTGGTGGTTTCCGGCGCATGCGTGTTGATGCAGGCCATGACCATGCCGTCGGCCGCGGAGGCCGGATCGGTGCATTGCGCTGTGTATCCATCGATCGTGGTGGCTTCCACGGCTTTGTATTCGGCCTGCTTGCCGTCTACCATGACCGGCAGGTCGAACCAATATGCGGCGGAATCACCGGCGTTGACGTTGATGTCGCGGCTCTGGCCGTCCATCTTCGTATAGTCGGCTTCTCCCGCAAGCTTGCGATATAGGTCGAAGGTCACGGTGCGGCGTTTGCCGTCCTGGTCATCGTTGTCTTTCCACACCTTGTTCACGGTGAGATTCGTGGTCTTCGGCGCATCCAAGGCCTGTATCTGGCCGATGCCGTTCTTGTCGGTCACGTTATGGCCGTTAACTGTCACGACGCCGTCAGCGCCCACGGTGATGGTGATCGGACTCATGATCTGGTATCCGTCGGGGGCTGCGGTCTCCTCCAGCCAGTAGCGTCCAGGCAGCAGTTCGAATGTCTGTTTCCCGGTATCGCCGGTGGTCCAAATCAGTGCGGTACCAGTGGAATCTTTGCTGACACCCTGCATTGATGCAGTCCAATTCGACCAGGCTTCCGATGCTTCGGATGACCCCCATTTGGATAGCTTCAACGCGGCACCAGCCACCGGAACGTTGATGTCGGCCGCATCCAATTTGGCGATGCTGACCTTGGTCTTCTTCTTGTGGTTGTTGTTGACGTACCACAGGTAGTTGCCCAACGTGGCGTTATTGGCCACGGCCACGGTCAAAGAGCCCGAGTCGCCTTTATTATCGGAGATGACCAGATTGTCGTATTTGCCATTGTAGGTTTTCGAATCCGCGCTTCGCGCATCGTTGCCAGGGAAGACCACATACAGTGGCTTGGCTTTCTCGTACGCGCTTTCAGTAGTGTCCGCTTTTTCTCCCGGGGCCACGAGTTCCGTGACTTTGTAGATGTGGTCCGCATTCAGCTGCACTTGGCTGGAGTAGCCGGTCGTGCCAGTGGTGAGGTTGTTCATCACGGTCTCGCCCACAGTGCCGGAGCAGGTCTTCTTGCCTGCGGTTTCAGCTGCCGTGCTGCACTTGGTCAGGTCCACGTTCACTTCCTGCACTTCGAACATCGCGTTGGCGCCCGGCCGGCCGGTATCGTCATCAATGTACTTGTAGATTTGCAGGGTGTTGCTGTCGAATGTCATGCCACCTTGGGCCGTTTTCACCGTTCCGGTGACAGTGGAGACATCACTGCCCTTGCTTGCATCTACGTCTTCAAGCGAAATCTCATTGCGGCCCACGGCTCCCTCGATGGTCTCTCCGGCTTTGAGCTGCACGGTCGCCTTGTATGTGATGGTGACGGCCCGCTTGTCCGGAATGAAGAAGACCAGTTTCTTGGAATTCGGCTCATATGACCATGTCGCACCATTGATCTGCTTTCCCGAGGCGGAATCGGCGATGAGGATGCTGTCCATGCGCAGATCAAGCGCGCTGCCCAACGTATCGGTCAGGGTCAGGGCCTTGCCGTTGTTCAGCGTCTGTGCGCCCGGATTGATCTTCACCGTGTAGTTGACGTTCGGCGCCGTGGACTTGTTGTACGTTCCCTGCTTGCTCACCAGCTTCGGCGTGTTCATGCCGAGTTTGTAGGACTGGTCCGTCTGGTCATTGCCGTCCACGCTGATATGCGCTTTGTTGGGGTATTCGTGGTATCCTTCCTGCGCTTTCAACGCGTCGACGCGCGTGTCATAGACGATTTGCAAGCCTTCTCCGGCAGGTCGTGCACGGTCAGCAGCCAGCGTAGGACCCCGGCTGCGTTGGCGGTCTGGCCGTATCCGTATTCGTCATACCACTGATTCACGGCCATCTTCTTCAGATTGTCGCCTTGGTGGGTGTGGCTTGCCGTTGCCGTCTTATGCTTCGATTCGGCGGTGTTGTACACCGTTTCGGCGGTCACGCCATCCTTGACGGTGGACTGGTAGGCCACGTACACGGTCTGGTTGGCGTCGAGATGCTTAAACGTGATGGTGAAGCCATGGTCCGTGGCTGTAATCGAATACACACTGGCATCGATGAGCTTCGTCATTGCCTCGTCCGCATACACGGCAATGCTGTTTTGCACCAGACTCTGCTGGAATCCGGCGGATGAGCTGTCCCCCTTCTGATCGAGGGTATCTTTGAGATCCACGTTGTCCATCGCGGTCAATGCGGTCAGCGAGGTCACCCATGTGAGGTTCTTGCTTTCGGATCCCGGGGAGGTGCACTTCTTGACAAGATTCACTACGTCCTTGCCGACGTCCGCCGTACCGGTGGCGTCTTTGCTGGGGTGACCTTTCGGCGTGACCGTCACATTGTTGGTGTAGGTCTTATGCTCGCCACTGTCGGCATTGGGCGCGTCCGTCACTTCGGTGGTGTAGGTGATGGCGAAGGAGTCGAAGCTGGACGGCAACTTATATGTGCCTTTCACCAGATCCAGCCAGGGAACCTTGATGGACCACTGGTTGTTGTACGGATCGCTTTCGAATGCGCCCAGAGCGTTTGTGGGGGCACTGTGTCTTCCAATCATTGGCTTTTCTGCAGGTCAGAATCACATCGCCGGATGGCTCTTCCAGCCCGTTGCCCAGCGCGTCTTTGATGCTGGCTCCGGAAATGTTGGTGTCAAGTGCCGTTGGTGATGTTGATGGTCCATTGGATGCCTGGAACGTCCTTCTTGCCGTTCAAGCCGGGCTTGTCTATCGTCGTTTGGGTGCCGCCTTTGGTCACCGACCAGTCCTTGTAAGTGACCCAGATGGCGTTTTCGGTCTTTTTGTGGTCCGTGTTGTCATCGCTGTGGTATTCCACGGAGTTCTTCAGTCCGGGCACAAGCGAGCAATCGCCCGCTTGTTTGCAGGCCGCCACGAGAGTGGCGCGGTCGGCAGTCACGGCGTAGCGCACATACAGTGTTTCGCCGTCCTCCATGGACTTAATCGTGGCACTGAACCCGGCGTTGTCCGCTGCAGATGTAGCGCTCCACGTCCCGCCATATGACTGCCGGCAATCCGCGTCGGTACAGATACGAATGCTGTCCGGATTGAACTTCATCAACTCGCCCATGGTGTCGTTCAATTGCACGTTCTGGTTGGTGCCGACGGAATTGACCCTGATGACGAATTCCCACTTCGAGGGGTCCGAGGTGGAGATGGCCGCGGATTTGGAAGCGTTCACTTCATGCTTCGGATTCACCTTCAGCGTCACGTCGCCGTAGCCCGGATATGAGAACGTCTTGTCTCCGCCGTTGTTGCCGCCGGTTTTGTCGGAGTTGATGGTGCCTTTGACCGTCACGTACGCGGTGACGTTCGATCCCGCGTCCTCGCCGCGGGTGTACGTGGCCACCATGCGATTGCCGTTGATCACATAATGCCCGACCACATCGCCCGATTCGTTGATGATGTCGTACTGTTGCCCAGATTGGAAGGTCAGGTTCTCGGGCAGATCGTAGACGAAGGTGTCGCCCGATTTGACGGTGATGTTGTTCGGCACGTTCCAATGCAGTTGCATGTTGATTCCATCGCCGTAGTCGACGGTGGTGCCGGAGATGAACGGCTTTTCCTGGCCGCCGGACACGATAGTCAGCTTGGAGGAGTCCTTGTCCACCCAGCCGAGCTCGCCGATGTTGTATTCCACGGCCTGCGCATGAACGGGCCCGATCAATACGCATGCCAGCATGGTCGCCAATGTCACCAGCATGGCGGCAAACGTTTTCACACAGCGCTTTGACGCCAACTCCTTGCGCCTATGCATAATCCCTCGCTTCAAGATTAAGCACAACCTAAGGTGGCGGCAGCCACTACCTTGCCCCAGCTGCCGCCACTGTCATGCAAGCACGGTGTCACGACGTCAACATTGACGTATGAAACAGTGTCTTTCCTTATAAAAGTGCTAAAAAGCGCGGTATAAAACGTTTGACGTTAGAGTGCCTCCAAAAGGGGATTCGCGAAACACCGAAGGGTGTTTGCAATGTTTCATGAAAATTTTCTGAAACAAAAACCCATTGCCGCAAACGATTGCAACAATGGGTTTTCGTCAGTCATGATTCTTCTACCCCCGGAAAATCCCCCGGAGTACCCTCGGGGCCACTCAGCTGCCGATGCCCATCATCGACAGGCACCAGGCGTTCTCGTACGAGACTTCCTCCCACTGCTTGTACCGTCCGGATGTGCCGCCATGCCCGGCCTCCACCTCGATTTTCGCCACGGCGTCCACACCGGCATGCTGCAGCCGGGCCAGCCATTTCATCGGCTCCACATACAGCACGCGGGTGTCGTTCATGGATGTGGTAATGAAAATTTTCGGAAAAACGGCAGTTCTTTCGTCATTTTCACTATCTGGCGCATTCTCGTATGGCGTGTACGACTTCATGTACGCGTACACATCCGCGTCGTGCAGCGGATCGCCCCACTCGTCCCATTCGGTGACGGTCAACGGCAGCGAAGGATCAAGGATCGAGGTCAGTGCGTCCACGAACGGCACATCCGCCTCCACGCCCGCATAACATTCCGGAGCCATGTTGGCGACCGCCCCCATCAATAGGCCGCCCGCCGAGCCGCCGTTCGCCACCGTACGCAACGGCGAGGCCAGTCCGGCACGTTGCAGCGCGCGCGTGGCGTCGATGAAATCCTCAAACGAATGCTTCTTGTTGAGCAGGTGCCCCTGCTCGTACCAGGCGCGTCCCATTTCGCCGCCGCCGCGGATGTGCGGCACGGCGTACAGCACGCCGCGGTCGAGCATGCTGATGCGTGACACCGCGAATCCCGGATCGGAACTGATCTCGTACGCGCCGTAGCCGGTGATGAACATGGCGGAATCGCAAGTCGGCACGTCACGCCGCCATACCAGCGAGACGGGGATGCGTTCGCCGTCGCGCGCGGTGACCCACACCCGGCGTTCCATGTAGTCGCGCGGATCGAAACCACCCAGCACGGTGGCGCGTTTGAGCAGACGGTCCTCGCCGGTGTCCGGATCGTAGTCATGCAGCTCGCCGGGGCGCGTGTAGCTGGCGAACGAGTAGCGCATGCGCGGCGCGTCATACGAGGGGTTGCCACCAACGCCGATCGAATACAGGCGGCGCGTCTCCCCCGGCATGCGGTCGGCGGTGGCGCCATCCGACGACGTCATCGCCCGACGCGAGACGCCATGCACGGCCGATCCCTTGCCTTGCGCGGCGGCGGCCGCGTCCAGTTTGCCCCAGATCTCGGCGCGTTCCTCGTTGATCTCGTCCACGGATTCGTCGACGTCCCAATCGTCCTCCAGCGCGTGCGGCACCAGTTCGGTGAACCGCCATGGCCGGCCGGCCAGGAAATCCTCGGCGGCGGCCCGTTTCGTCATCACCGCGATATGCGGCAGGCTTTCCGCGCGGTACTGCAGTGCGACGAAATGCCGATGGATCGAGATACCCTCGATGCCCAAGCCGTGCGCGCCCTGCAGAATGGCGGGATTGCAGGGATTCGAATACGGGGTGCCGATCGGCATGGAGGAGGCGCCAGGCTCCACGTCGTCGCCGTGCTCGCAGCCGTAAGGCGATCCGACCGCCACGCGCACGCCTTCGCCCAGCCGGTATGGCGGCTCGTGTGTCCGCATGTCGATCACATCGATCTCGAAATTCGGATTCAACGCGTTGTGGTACACCACGGCGAGCGGAATATCCTCGCCATGCTCCCCCGCGCCTTCGAAGCAGGCGAAGCTCACATCGTATTCCACGTCGGTTTCGCGCGGAATGAACGCCCGGAAGGTGCCCTCTGGGGTGTCCACCGGCAGCATCAGCACCTCGGTGGTGGTTTTCGATCCGGTGCCAATCACGATGTTCCGTTCGTCGAAGGACAGCCCGATACCCACCCAGAAGCGTTCATCCGCCTCGCGGTACACCTCCACGTCATCGGTCACGGGGGTGCCGACGTGGTGGCGCATCACCGCGTACGGACGCCATGCGTCGTCGAGCAGCACGTAGAACACCCATTGCGCGTCCGGCGTGAAGCAGGCGCCGCCGATGCCCTCGAACCGTTCCTCCAACTCGTCGCCGGTCTCAAGATCGCGGATGCGGAAATCGTAGCGTTCGTCGCCGCTCGTGTCGGTGCCGTACAACATCCAGCGGCCGTCCTTGGAGATGTCCATGCCGCCGACACGGAAGAAATCATGGCCTTGCGCCTCGGCGTTGGTGTCGAACACCACCTGTTCGCCGTCGAGTGGCACACCGGCCTCCACCGTCGGCGGATCCCAATCGTCCACGCCGCGAATCGGCACCCGGCATTGCACGGCATACTGTTCGCCCTGCTTGGTGCGGGTGAAGTACCAGTAGCCATCCATGCGCGTCGGCACGGACATGTCGGTTTCCTGCACATGCGACTTGAATTCGTCGAACAACGTTTTGCGCAACGATGCGAGCGGTGCCATGCGCTGTTCGCAGTAGCGGTTCTCCGCCGCCACATAGTCGCGCACATCCTGCGATTCCTTGTCGCGCAGCCATTCGTAGTTATCGATGAACGTATCGCCGTGGAAGGTGCGCTCCTTTGGCACCCGCTTCGCTTCCGGCACCGCCAGTCCATTCTGGTGTTCGTCGTGCGCGTTCGTCGCTTCCTTCACGTTCATGGTGTTTTCCATACCCCGAAATTCACTCATGCACGCGATTATACTGACGACCCACACAAACTTGTGTCGGCCGTCAGTCGCCGTTTTGCGCGGCGCGCAGGTACGGCAGCATGGTTTTCATGATGTTCGATCCGGTCGTTCCCGTGAATACCGGCACGTCGGTGACCGGCATCGGCTGCGTGGCCACGCGCCCGGCGACGGAACCGAAATTGCCGGTCACTTCGCGCGGGGACAGCTGCCGGATGCCAATCGCCAGCACACGCCCCGGGTAGCGGCGTGCGATTGTGGCGTATGTGGTCGGATCCTTCTGCCCGTCGTCGCCGATGAGGATGAATTTCATATCCGGAAAATCGGCCATGAGCTGTTCGGCGTATTCCAGCTTGTGCTGCACGCCGGACGGCACGAACGTCTTCGGCCTCGGGTCAAGGTCGCGCAGCAGCAGCGGACCTTCCGGAAAACCGTGGTTCGTAATGAAATGGCGGATCGAGCTTTCCACATTCCATGGCGAAGTGGACAGGTAGAAGAACGGCGCGTCCGTGAACATGTCCGCGATGCGGTTGAACAGCAGGTTCATGCTGGCCACCGGCACTTTTTTGCGCGGATTAAGCAGCAGCAGATTGTAGGCGGCCTTCATCAGACGCGGCGCCTGCGTGACCATGATGGTGTCGTCCACGTCGGAGATCACGCCCACTTTGGTGCCGCTGGGAATGGTGAAAAGATTGGCGTTGACCGGCTTGCGGCTACGCACTTTGTACGAGACGTTGTGGATGCCCGGTTCAAGCGAATGCTCGGCGACGAGGTCGAGGTAGCCGGCATCGTCGGATGCCGCGAATTCGCTGGAAATATCAGGATTGCTGTCGATCGCGTCGTATACTTCCGACGCACCCACCTGCACTGTTTCGATGGGCACGTCATCGATGGCGATCCGCACTTTGGTATGCGGGGACGGCACCATCAGCATGCCACGGATGCCGCGAATCAGGCGGCCGGCCTGCCGTTTGAACGGGCCGTATACGGTACGGCAGATCAGTCGGGAGTAGTGTTCGGTGCCGTAGCCGACGTAGGGTTCGACGCGTGGATACCAGTCGAGCGACCGTACCAATGCGGTCGAGAATTTCAGCCAGACGCTGAATGCTTTGGTGATCGTGCGGCGGAACAGCCTGGTCAGCGGCGGTTTGACTTCAAGACGCTCATGTCTGGAGGCCGCGTCGAAGGTGGTGACCACCTTGCGTGCCGGAATCGGCACGGTGGGCATGTCATCGCAAGAATCGTCCATCCGCTCCCCCATACGCTGCTGTTCGCGCTGCTGGTCATGCTGCGGCGCACGCTGCGGCGGGAACTGCGGCAACGGCTGAATTTCACTCATATGCCCACTATAGGGGTCGCGTTC
>OLOU01001535.1_pt1 | contig 15492 bp, 16 predicted proteins | sample 1672101 | NCBI WGS metagenome assembly OLOU01 (sample SAMEA3136645, study PRJEB25190) | human gut metagenome | biome: human gut; feature: human-associated habitat; material: faeces | place: Austria | collected 2013
TAATTTTTCTTACGGTCAGCGCAGTAAATGCGCAGACCTACTGAACAGTTATAATTATTCTATATTATACAGAAAATTTTTACATATGACAATGGGAAAATATAGGACCTTTTATACAATATATCCAAAAACATTAGCTAAAATCCTTCCTCTTTCCTTTACTTTTCTCCTGTTCCATGCTATGATAGCGATAGAATATTTCAGTTATATCCGAAAAAATTTTTTCGTAAATTCAGGAGGAAATGTAAATGAAAACACTTGGCTACTACAACGGTAAATTCGGACCTCTGGAAGAGATGACCGTTCCGATGAACGACCGCGCATGTTATTTCGGTGATGGTGTGTACGAGGCGACACTGGCGAGAAACGGAAAGATCTTCGCTTTAAAAGAGCACCTGGACCGTTTCTTCAACAGCGCCGGACTCATTAAGATCGATATCCCTTACACAAAGGACGAGCTTGCGGCGATCCTCTACGATATGCTGGCAAAAATGGACGATAAGGATATCTTCATCTACTGGCAGATGACCCGGGGAACCGGCATCCGTCAGCACCAGTTCCCAGCTGCAGGCACAAAGCCGAATCTCTGGATTTTCATGAAGCCTGGGAAATCGGCTGACTCCAGCAAACGTCTGAAACTTACAGACATGGAAGACACCCGTTTCCTCCACTGCAATATAAAGACGCTTAACCTTCTGCCCAGCGTTATGGCTGCACAGAAGACCGCCGAGGCGGGATGCGACGAAGCGGTTTTCCACCGCGGCGACCGCGTGACCGAGTGCGCTCATTCCAACGTGCATATCATAAGGGACGGAGTGTTTGTGACCGCTCCCACGGATCACCTGATCCTCCCCGGAATCGCACGTGCTCACCTTATCAAGACGGCAAAGCAGCTCGGATATGCGGTAGACGAGACTCCGTATACTCTTGACGATCTTATGAACGCCGATGAAGTTATCGTTTCCTCCTCCGGTTCTTTCTGCCTTGCGGCAAGCGAGGTTGACGGAAAGAAGGTCGGCGGACGTGCTCCCGAGATGCTGAAGGCGCTTCAGGATGCGCTTGTTGCCGACTATATCGAAAAGACGAACGTCTGAGAATGTCGGAGCGGCGAAAATGACACAGTTTGAACTTACCAAATACAATGTCGGACGGGATCTCGACGAGCTTATGAATCTCGATCCGCGCGGATACGGCGTCTGCCGCATTCTGTATCCTGCATCGCGCGAGTACGCACATGATACTAATGTTTCGATGCATTTTGCGGAGAAGCTTCTCGAAACTCTTTCCGAGGGCGATCTTGTCTATATAATCACGGGATTCCGCCTTCTTCCTCACGGATCGCCCGAGACCGACGGCATAATCGGATCGATGCTTCTTGCCCGCACGCTTGCGAAGCTCGGAATCAAGCCGGCGCTTATCGTTCCGGAGCAGTGTATTGAGGCTGCCCGCCACATGGCGAGCGTTTGCGGACTTCATTTCTATACGGATATCGAAAGCGTTGTGAAATATCCCATCGCCGTTTGCGCAGTTCCGTTTACCACCGATCCCGCCAAGGCGAAGGAGTGCGCCGAGGAGATATTCGGCATTGCGGAGCCTAAGGCTCTTGTTGCGATCGAGGCACCCGGCGCAAACGAGATCGGAGTGTATCATAACGCGACGGGTCTTGACATAACCTCCTTTGAGGCAAAGGCTGATGCACTGTTCGATATGGCGAAGGAACGGAAGATCCCCACATTCGCAATCGGAGATCTCGGGAACGAGATGGGCATGGGCGCTATTCGCGAGCATATAGAAAAGTATATTCCGTATGCGCAGAAGGGCGCTGATCATTCGACCTGCCGCTGCGGATGCAACGGCGGAATCTGCGCCCGCACCGCCGCAGACACGGTCCTCACGGCGACGGTCTCCGATTGGGGCACATACGCGGTATGCGCGGCGATCGCATTCCTCAAGGGCGATACGGAGCTTATGCATACTCCCGAAATGGAGAAAGAGGTCGTGACTACCGCATCAAGATACGGTATGATCGATATGTACGGCTGGCTCATCCCCGCGATAGACGGAATGGATATGAGCATACTCACGGCGATTGTATCGCTGATGAGAAGCTGCGTGTCAAATGCGCTCGGACTTGTCGATACCTGCAAAACGTGGTTTGACAAGACGATAGAGCTCGGATATTTCGGTTGATAAACGGCGGCGGTACGTTTTTTCGTGCCGCCGTGCGGCTTTGCAAGGAGTTACGATGTCTGATGTAAAAATACTGCCTTCGGGGGACAGCGCCGTGCTTGTTCAGCTCGGCAGCGTTATCTCGCCGGAGGTGAATGCGGCGGTTCATGCGCTCGATGCCGGAATCAAATCGGCAGATATAAAGGGAATCGTCGAAACGGTTCCCGCCTTCGCTTCGCTTCTCGTTCTCTACGATCCCATTGTGATCGGCTACGAAGAGATTTCCGGAGCGCTTCGCGCCCTTTGCGAAAATCCGCCCTCCGTATCGGAAAGAAAATTCTTTGTGTACACTATCCCGGTGTGCTACGGCGGCGAGTTCGGCGAGGATCTCGAGGACGTCGCCGCTCATACGGGCATGAGCACGGATGAGGTGGTGCGCCGCCACAGCGGGAGAACATACCTGATCTATATGCTCGGATTTCTCCCCGGATTTCCGTATCTCGGCGGACTTGACCCCGCAATAGCGTGCCCGAGGCTTGCGTCGCCGAGGCAGAAGATCGAGGCGGGCAGCGTCGGTATCGGCGGAGAACAGACCGGGGTATATCCGCTTGCGTCTCCGGGTGGATGGCGGCTTATCGGAAGAACTCCGGTGAAGCTTTACGATCCGGACCGCGCGGAGCCTATTTTCTACAGTGCGGGCGATTCCGTGAGATTCAGCCCGATCGACAGGCGCGAATACGATCGGATAGCCGCAGAAGCCGAAAAAGGGAACTACGTCCCCGAAAAGGAGGCTGTGCTGTGAGAAGGGAAATGAGAGTCATATACCCCGGACCGTTCACCACGGTTCAGGATAACGGAAGATACGGACATCAGTCTGAGGGATTCATCGTTTCGGGCTGCGCGGACAGCGATTCCATGAAGATCGCCAATATCCTCTGCGGCAACGATCCCTGCTGCGGAGTCCTCGAAATGACGCTTGCGGGAATGTGCGTGCAGTTTATGTGCGACACGGTGATCGCCGTTTCCGGCGCCGATATCGTTCCGTTTATAAACGGAAAGCGCGCGGAAATGAACAGAGCGTATTTTCTCCCCGAAGGCTCATACTTTACATCGTCGGGCTCGGTGAACGGCGTCAGAGCATATCTCGCGGTATCGGGCGGCTTTGATATTCCGCCTGTTATGGGCAGCGTTTCGACGGGACTGAAATTCGCCCTCGGAGGATTCGGCGGACGGCGATTGAAGGCAGGCGACACAGTTCCGCTGAACCGTGAGACACCGCGCCCCGCAAATATCGCTGAGCGGAGAACCCCGAGAATCCCGTATGAAAGCAGCGTTACGCTTCGGTGCGTCCGAGGACCGCAGGACGGCATGTTTACCGAAAAGGGAATTGCGGATTTCTTCGGAGGCGAGTACACAGTGACAAATGCGTCCGACCGTATGGGAATACGCTTTGACGGAACGCCGCTCGAATCAGTCTCCGGAACCGATATAATCTCGGACGGAATCTGCTGCGGCTCGGTCCAGGTGCCGATAAACGGAAAGCCGATACTTCTTCTTGCGGATCATCAGACCACTGGCGGCTACGCGAAGATCGCCACCGTGATCTCCGCAGATATTCCGAAGGTGGCGCAGCTTGCCGCGGGAAACACGGTTCGCTTTGAGGAGATCGGCGTAGCCGAAGCGCAGGAGATCGCGCGCGCAAGACATTCGTATTTTGAGCGTCTTGCCGCCGAAACGGTATAAAACATACAACGGCGTGGTCTTGTTTTTTGTTCGCAGTCTCAAAAAAACGGCGTATGATACCGAAACCGCAGAGCGAAGATGCGGTTGCCACTTGTATACGGGTGGGGGATTTTGCCGCTGTATAACGTTGAAACGGTTCGCGGCTGCCGTGCAAAGATGTTTACGTCGTTCGGCGGTGAAGAAAAACGGATGCCGCGGTGAAGATCACGGCATAAGTGAGGGGGCTTTTATGAGAAGGTGCGTTTTACTGATATTGGTTCTCATGATCGTGCTGCTTCCTTCCTGCCGTGAAACCGCCGAGCCAGCCTCTGGCGATGAAGGAAGCGTATATTCAAATCTTGCGGATTCGGAAATTCAGGATCAACTGAAAGAAGAACTGATTTCACACGGGATTTCAAAAAGTACAGTCGATGCATTTCTTGCGGATGTAAAAGATTATAACGAAACAATACAGAATACAACTCCCGTACAGAAAGGGTATAAATCCTTTGATCTTTCCCCCGTCGCCTATGACGATGATGCAATAACCGAGCTTTGGAATGAAAAATATCCCGTCTTTACGGGGTACAACTGTAGGTTGACGGCTTTCTTTCTCTATAAGGATTTCATTCGTTCGGAATCCTTATCTTCCGACGCTCTGCCGGAAGACGGAGAGCAATCGGAAATGGATATGCTTTTTCATTTGTCACCCGAAAAGGCGGAGAACCGCTTTTCGGAAAATGACAGAGCTTTGTTTAATTCATTGTACAGCAATATTGAAATCGGTTCCGACACAACAACTCGGGAATGCATAGATTGGATAAAAAGCTGTTGGGATAAGTACGGAATTCGTTTTGACGGTTCCGACAACTTGGACCTGATAACCGTTTATGCCGATGAGGACTATCCGGAGCTTCATCTCGCCCCGGTGCATGCGGGTTTGCTGATTACGGAAAATGAAAAGCTTTACTTTTTGGAAAAGCTGTCGTTTATCCGTCCGTACCAATACTCCGTTTTTGAAAGTCGGGAAGATTTATATACATACCTGAAAAATGTGTTCGGCGAAGACAAGAAAATTTTTATAGTTATGAAAAACTCGGAAAGTGCCGAATGACACTCCTCCGTCGTTCGGCATCAATGCTTTACGCAGCACGAAAACATATAAAGACGCGAAAGGAATATTAGAATGAATAAATATGCAGAAATGTTGCCGCTTGAGGTGCGAAAACTGATAAGAAGCGGTGAAATAGATTATCAGACTTCCGGAATGTGCGCGGGATACGCGCAGGCGAATCTCGTGGTTCTTCCGCGCGAGGAGGCGTTCGATTTTCTCCTTTTCGCACAGCGCAACCCCACCTCATGCCCGATACTTGAGGTTTCGGATGTCGGCTCGCGCTCCCTCCGATTCATTGCGGAGGATGCGGATATCGCAAAGGATATTCCGAAATACCGCATATACGAAAACGGCGAAATGACGGGCGAATATACGGATGTCGAGCGTTTTTGGCGCGACGATCTCGTTTCGTTCCTTATCGGATGCAGCTTTTCGTTTGAGGCGGAGCTTCTCGAAGCGGATATCCCCGTGAGACATATCGAGGAAGGACGCAACGTGACGATGTACAATACGAATATTCCCGACGTTCCCGCGGGAATATTCCACGGCAATATGGTCGTGAGCATGCGCCCGATGAAAAGCGCGGACGCAATACGCGCCGCAGTCGTTACCGCTGCGATGCCGAGAGTCCACGGCAAGCCCGTGCATATCGGCGATCCCGCGGCGATCGGTATAAAGGACATAAGCCGTCCCGATTACGGCGATGCGGTCACGATAAAGGAAGGCGAGGTTCCGGTGTTCTGGCCGTGCGGAGTGACTCCGCAAGCGGCTCTTATGGCGGCGGCACCGCGCTTTGCAATAACTCACGCACCGGGACATATGTTTATAACGGATATCAAGAATTCCGCACTGAAAAACTGAACCGCACACCTCGGTCAAAAGGAAGCAGGCTTTTATGAATAAAAAGGTCGATCTTAACTCCGATCTCGGCGAGAGCTTCGGAGCTTATAAAATCGGGAATGACGAAAACGTCATTCCGCTTATAACCTCGGCAAATGTCGCGTGCGGCTGGCACGCGGGCGACAGCTTGGTAATGCAGAAAACGGTATCGCTCTGCAAGGGCGCGGGGATCGCCGTCGGCGCACATCCCGGATACCCCGATCTGATGGGATTCGGCAGACGCGCGCTGTCCGTTACGCCCGCAGAGATGAAGTCGTACATTATGTATCAGGTGGGGGCGCTTCAGACGTTTCTGCGTGCCGATGGCATGACGCTTCAGCATGTAAAGCCGCACGGCGCAATGTACAATGCTGCGGCCAAGGATATAAAGCTGTCGCGCGCGATCTGCGAGGCGATTGCCGAGTGCGCGCCGGGGGCGATACTCCTCTGCCTGTCGGGAAGCGAAATGTGCAGAGCCGCCGAGGAATGCGGTATTTTGTATGCAAGCGAAGTGTTCGCTGACCGCGCATACGAGGACGACGGAAGCCTTGTCGCACGTTCGAAGCCCGGCGCAGTGATCACGGATGAAAACGAAGCGATAGCGCGCGTTGTCCGCATGGTCAGAGAATCAAAGGTGACATCGGTGAACGGCAAGGATATTTCGATAAAGGCGGACAGCATATGTGTCCACGGAGACAATGCCCACGCGCTTGAATTCGTCACAAGGATAAGAGCCGCGCTCAAGGCGGAGAATATCTCGACAGCCCCGCTCGGAGATGTGATCTCCGCAAGATAAAGCCTGCTGAAAGGATGAACGGTATGAATATGAACAGCCTCCGCTGCTGGGCGGAGATAGATATGGACGCCGTGTGCGGAAACTTCCGATCGATACGCGCGTTTGTTCCGAAGGAAAAAAAGCTGATGGCGGTCATAAAGGCGGACGGATACGGTCACGGCTCCGTCCCGATCGCCGAAGCGCTTGAAGGCGAGGCGGATTTTTACGGTGTCGCCATGCTCGACGAGGCGGTGGAGCTGCGTCAGGCGGGGATAAAAACTCCGATACTGATCCTCGGATACACTCAGCCAGAGCTTTTTCCCGTGCTTGTCAGGTACGATATACGTCCCGCAGTTTTCCATACGTCGGATGCAGAGGCTTTCGATCGCTGCGCGCGCTCGGCGGGAAAAATCGCGCCTCTCCACATTGCGCTTGAAACCGGAATGGGGCGCATAGGCTACCCCGATACCGACGAGAGCGTCGAAGAGATCGGGAAAATATCTGCGCTCGAAAATGTGCGCGTAGAGGGAATATTCAGCCATTTCGCAAAGGCGGATGCCGAGGATAAATCCTACGCACAGCTTCAGCTTGAAAGATACAGCTCATTTATCTCCAAGCTTGAGGCTGCTGGGATTTTCATTCCCGTGCGCCATCTCTGCAACAGCGCGGCGACGATAGAATTCGCTCCGAAATTCGATATGCTGCGTGAGGGGATCATTCTCTACGGTCTCCGTCCTTCGTATGAGGTCGATATGGAAAAGATAAGGACACTTCGTCCCGCGATGTCGCTCAGAGCCCGCGTGGGTCATGTCAAGACGATCGAGGCGGGGGACAGCGTCAGCTACGGCTGTACATATACCGCGGATCGCCGCAGAAGGGTCGCAACGGTGTGCGCGGGATACGCGGACGGAGTTCCGCGTATCATCTCGAATAAGGCGCATGTGCTCATACACGGAAAAAAGGCTCCGATCATCGGCAGAATCTGCATGGATCAGCTTATGGTCGATGTTTCGGATATTCCGGAAACCGAAGTCGGGGATGTTGCAACGCTGTTCGGACGTGACGGCGAAGAGGAGATTTTCGCCGACGATGTGGCGACGGTCGCACAGACGATCGGATACGAGCTTGTCTGCGGCATAACGAAGCGCGTTCCCCGCGTGTATATGCGCGGCGGAAAGGTTGATAAAATACATTACGGTATCCCGCACGAAGAAGTTTGAATATCTGCCGGGAGACGCGGAATCATCCGCGTCTCTTTTCCGTTTTACGGGATTTTGCACGGTGCAGGCGATCTTCTTCGCCGAAGGCGCGGCATCCGCCGCCTTTCGGACAGCGGGCGGCTTGTCATAATCGCCGTGAGCTTTTCATATTATCTACCAAACGAATTAAGGCAGCGTTTCTCGGCACCCCGGTAGATCGTGCGCCGCTGCCTTAAACCAAAGATTCGGCGGAGGAAATATGGATAAGCAGAACATACCACAGCTTATGACACCCGAGAAGAGTGCCGTTACGGTGCCGTATTGCGATATAACCGTATCGGACGAGGTGTCGGAGGAAATCTCACTTGCGGATTACTATCCCGAGGTGCGGCGCATTGTTTCGGTCAGCGCAAGGGTTATCCCGGAGGGAAAGTTCATGTCCGGGAATACGGTCGAGTGCGACGGAGCGGTTTCTTTTATTGTAACGTATCTCGGCGAGGACAGAACGCTTGCCGCAGTCCCGTTTACGGTTGCCTATTCCGTTCCGGTTGAATTGCCGGAGTGTCCGGAAAATGCGCTGCCGGGAGAGATATATACGGACTGCACCGTGGATTCTTCGGGCGCCCGCGCGACCGATGCACGCAAGCTCTCTCTTAAAGCGCATCTCAAAGTCCGCGTTTTCGGCGATATGCGCATAAAAACGGATGAGAAATACAGCGACGAAAACGGGCAGAAGCCGGGCGCCGAGGATACGCTCTCTCTTGAGAAGCTCAGCGAAAAGCACACTACCGTGAGGCGCTTTTCGGGCGCGGTCAACGGTGAGGTCGGCGGAATGCTGCGCACAAACGGCAGCGTGAAGCCGCTCAGCGCCGACGCGGCGATAAACATTATCGATGCGCACGCCGCCGACGGAAAGATAAAAGTCAGAGCCGAGGCGGTAGCGTTTGTCCAATGCGTCGGCGAGGACGGACTCTACATCATGCTGAGGGCGAAGGAGCCGTTTGAGGAGGAGATCGACGTACCCTCCGCGCAGAGCGGCGATGCCGCATGCGCCTGCGGACGCGCGGTGTCCGTATCGGTCACTCAGGAGGATGGCGGACTTTCCTATACGGTGGAATATGACATTGAAGGCGAGTGTATGAGGCCGGAAGAGGTATCGCTCTGCACAGATGTTTATTCGACCTCATATGATACGCAGGAGACATTCGGCGAATTCGAAATGTACGCACCGATCAAATGCTCGGTCCTCCATCTCACGGCAAGCGGCGGGGTAAAACGACGTTCGGCATCTTCGGCGGGCGAATATGTGACGGGAATGAGCGCCGATGCGGTTTGCGAGAAGATCGATTTTTCGGACGGGCGGATGACGCTGACTGGAAGCGTCGGGATGCAGGCTGCGATCGCTGGAGACGGCGAGGTGTATCCCGAGGAAGGGAAATTCCCGTTTACCGTTTCCGCGGATATTCCTGATACGGATATCTCCGACCCGGTGTGGCACGCGAACGTGTCGGTCGTCGATGTCGGCGCGAGACCCGGCGATAAGGAGATAGAGGCGAGCGCCGAGCTTTCGATAAGCGTTTTTGCGCTTGACAGAAGAAAGGTGAAGTGTATCGGGAATGTTGTCATAGATCTTTCGAAGCCGAAAAAGCACGACAGCGCGCTGAAAATTTATTTCCCCGAAACGGGCGAGCGCGTGTGGGATATTGCAAAGAAATATTCTTCGTGCCGTCAGACGCTGTGCAGCCTGAACGGATGGAGCGAAGAAACGGCGGCGGTCGGTGACGGTCCCGTCGTGATAGGTTAGAAGGTCGGATTATAGTCTAAAAGCCGTGAATGCATATGCATTCACGGCTTTTGTATGCGGGCGATATTTCACAAGCGCGTCATGAATAGAAAGCTCATACGAATCTTCCCGGGACAGAGTCAGCGCACGGTAAATTAACGAAGGAGATTTGTATTAATGCGAAATGTCAGCCCGTGCAGAAACGTGCGGAGTGCATATCCGTGTCGGCATCATGCTGTACGCAAAACTCAAAAAAGCACTGCCGCGCAGTGCTTTTTTGCTGGAGCAGGGTACGGGAATCGAACCCGCCTGTCTTGGTTGGGAACCAAGTATTCTACCGATGAATTAACCCTGCCCGTCTACGGATTTATTTTATCACCGATTCCGTTTTTTGTCAAGCCTCGGGAGAAAATTATCCTTGCATTCCGTTCGTGAAAATTCCGCAAAACGTACGGTATCTGCGCTTCTTTCGACGCACGGGATCCCGGAGAACTGTCCGTTGTCCGCCCGCAGTGCGCAAAAGGAAAAATTATAAAAATTATTTTCACTTTTTTGGCGGTATAATCTTGAAAATGCATGCACAATCATATATAATGTAGAATGAGGGAAAATGGTTCTGATTTTTCCGACTTTCCGTTTTTTTCTCGTTTTTCCCTCTCATGTCTGCTTCACCGCATAGGCGGTCCATATAGAAATATTCAGTGAAAGGAACAAAGAAATGCCTATTTATTTCGTATGTCTCATGGGAATGGGAATAGTATTTGTGGGACTTATCTGCATAATTCTTATCTGCATGGCGGCGAGTGCGATCATTCGCGCAATGGAATCCGGCAGCAAGACTGAAGCAATTTCTCAGTATGCCGGAGCAGCAGCCGTGCCCGCAGCTCCCGCCTCCGAGTTTACCCCCGAAAAGCGCCGCGAAATGATTGCCGCGGTATCCGCAGCCCTTGCCGAAGAGCTCGGAAAAGACGTATCTGCGATAAAGATCACGTCATTCAAGAAAATCTGAATTTATAAAGCCGAAAGGATAAAATCATGAAGAAATACAAAGTTAACGTAAACGGTACAATGTACGAGATCACCCTCGAGGTTGCAGATGAGTCCGAGGTGAAGTCCGCGCAGGCTTCCGCGCCCGCGGCAGCTCCCGCACCGGCAGCAGCTCCTGCCGCAGCTGGAAGCGAAAACGTAAGCGCTCCCATGCCCGGCACGATCCTCTCCGTAAATGTAAAGGCGGGAGATTCCGTGAAGAAGGGCGATGTCCTCTTTGTACTTGAAGCGATGAAGATGGAAAACGAGATCATGGCTCCCAGAGACTGCACCGTAAGTTCCGTCAGCGTGACCAACGGAGCATCCGTTCAGACCGGCGAAGCCCTTTGCACCATTTCTTGACCTCGGGGAGGTTTTCTGATGGAATACATTATGAATTTTATTGACCAGACAGGTTTCGTTCGCTTCTTTGCGGACGGAAACTGGAAGTGTCTTATCATGATCGCAATTTCGCTTGTCCTCATGTATCTTGCGATCGTAAAGAAGTTTGAGCCGCTGCTGCTGCTTCCGATAGCCTTCGGAATGCTGCTCACGAACCTTCCCGGAGCCGAGATGTTCCATGAACAGCTCTTTGCCGGCGGTCATGTGCATTGGGATCTGTTCGGCGGAGGCGGCGATATCACCGCGGGTCTTATCGACTATCTCTACCTCGGCGTCAAACTCGGAATATACCCCTGCCTTATCTTTATCGGCGTCGGCGCAATGACCGACTTCGGTCCGCTGATCGCAAATCCGAAGAGTCTTCTTCTCGGTGCTGCCGCTCAGCTCGGAATTTTCATGACCTTTGCAGGCGCAAGACTTCTCGGATTTACCGATAAGGTCGCGTCCTCGATCGGTATCATCGGCGGTGCCGACGGTCCTACCGCGATTTTCGTCACCTCAATGCTTGCTCCCGAATTTCTCGGACCGATCGCCGTCGCGGCTTACTCCTACATGGCTCTCGTGCCCGTAATTCAGCCTCCGATAATGAAGCTGCTTACCACCAAGGCCGAGCGTCAGATTGTGATGAAGGAGCTTCGCCCCGTATCGCGCAAGGAGAAGATCGCGTTCCCGTTTGTCGTAACGATTTTCGTTTCGCTTCTCGTTCCTTCCGCAGCTCCGCTTGTCGGCTCTCTTATGCTCGGTAACCTGCTCAAGGAATGCGGCGTCTGCGACCGCCTTTCCAAGACCGTTCAGAACGAGCTCATGAACATCGTAACTATTTTCCTCGGAATTTCCGTCGGTGCGACTGCCACCGCTGCCACCTTCCTCTCTCTTGACACCATCAAGATCATCGTTATGGGTGTCATCGCATTCGGCTTCGGTACCGCGGGCGGAGTCCTCCTTGCAAAGTTCATGAACCTCTTCCTGAAAAACAAGATCAATCCGCTTATCGGCTCCGCCGGAGTTTCCGCAGTTCCGATGGCTGCGCGCGTATCACAGGTCGTAGGTCAGAAAGAGAACCCCTCGAACTTCCTTCTCATGCATGCCATGGGTCCGAACGTTGCAGGCGTTATCGGTTCCGCAGTTGCGGCGGGCGTGCTTATAGCCCTGTTCGGCTGATATTAACTGAAAGGAAACATTATGTCTGAAAAAAAGCTTTTCATAACCGATACCATACTCCGTGACGCGCATCAGTCTCAGGCTGCAACGCGAATGAGAGTTGAGGATATGCTTCCCGCATGCCCGATACTCGACGATATCGGATATTGGTCGCTCGAATGCTGGGGCGGCGCAACCTTCGATTCGTGCATGCGCTTCCTCGGAGAGGATCCGTGGGAGAGACTGCGCCTCCTTAAAAAGGCAATGCCGAAAACCCCGCTTCAGATGCTTCTGCGCGGTCAGAACCTTCTCGGATACAAGCACTATTCCGACGATGTGGTTGACGAATTCGTTCGCCTCTCAATCAAAAACGGAATCAACGTGATCCGTATATTCGACGCGCTCAACGATCCCCGCAACATCGCACAGGCGATGAAGTCAACGAAAAAATACGGCGGCGTATGTGAAGCCGCGATCAGCTACACGGTAAGCCCCGTTCACGATAATGATTACTTCGTTGCCCTTGCAGGGCAGCTTGAGGAGATGGGCGCCGATACTATCTGCATCAAGGATATGGCAAACCTCCTCCTTCCGAAGGACGCTTTCAAGCTTGTGAAGGCGCTGAAGGAAAAGATCAGCGTGCCGATCCACCTTCACACGCACAACACGACGGGTACCGGAGATATGACGTATCTCATGGCGGTGCTCGCTGGCGTCGATATAGTTGACTGTGCGCTTTCGCCTCTTGCAAACGGCACTTCTCAGCCCTCCACGGAAGCTCTCGTCGCAACCCTCAAGGGAGACGAGCGCGACACCGGACTTGATCTTGCAAAGCTGTCCGAGGCTGCCGTCCACTTCCGCAAGGTTGCCGAGAAGCTGAAGAAGGAAGGCTTCCTTGATCCCAAGGTGCTTAACGTTGATACGAACACCCTTCTTTATCAGGTTCCCGGCGGAATGCTTTCCAACCTTATTTCGCAGCTCAAGCAGGCGAATGCCGAGGACAGATATTACGATGTTCTCGAGGAAGTTCCGCGCGTGAGAAAGGACTTCGGATATCCGCCTCTCGTAACTCCGACGAGCCAGATCGTCGGCTCTCAGGCAGTACTCAACGTGCTTGCCGGCGAGCGTTACAAGATGGTCACTAAGGAGTCAAAGGGACTTCTCCGCGGAGAGTACGGACAGCTTCCCGCTCCCGTGAATGAAGAGGTGCGCAAAAAGGCGATCGGCAATGCCGAGATCATAACCTGCCGCCCCGCCGATCTCATAGCTCCCGAGCTTGAGAAGTACCGCGAGGAATCAAAGGGACTTGCAAAATCGGAAGAGGACGTTCTTTCGTATGCGCTCTTCCCTCAGGTGGCTGCGAAATTCCTCGAGGCGCGCGACAATCCCGCACCTGCGGAAGCACCCGCTCCCGCAGCGTCCGACGACACCTCGGTACGCACAATATACGTTCAGGATCTCAGCGAGTAAGTTTTCGCTCCGAGACAAAGAAAAGAGGCAATCCCGTGCGGGATTGCCTCTTTTTACGCTGTCGGAAACGGTACACGGATAAAAAAAGCCGCCGCATCCGTCGATGCGGCGGCAGAGAGCTTCAATAGCTGTCAGAGATACAGCGGCATAGAGCATCAGTAGCTGTCTACGGTCTGGACCTTGATGATGTTTGTCGTGCCGGCAATGTTGAGCGGAACTCCCGCCGTTATGACGACTCTTTCGCCGGAATGGATCAGCTCAAGCTTCTTTCCGCAATCGACCGCATGACGGAAAAGACGGTCGGTGTCGTCCTGCGGAAGTGAAAGCACGGGGAATACGCCCCATGAGAGCGAGAGCTGATGGAAAGTCTTTTCGCTCGGCGTCGCGGCGATAATCGCCTGGGTAGGGCGGAATTTCGATACGCGGCGCGCGGTTGCGCCCGATTTGGTCACGGCGATGATCGCCGCTGCCTTAATATCTCGTGCGGTTGTACAGGCAGCGTCGCAGATTGCGTTTGTCGTGTCGGCGTAGTCGATCTCGTAATGCATGTTTCTGTACGCGCCGAGTTCGATCGCATCGCGTTCCGCCTGCTCCGCGATCTTAGCCATTACCTTGATCACGAGCACGGGATGCGCACCCATTGCCGTCTCGCCCGACAGCATGATCGCGGATGCGCCGTCAAAGACGGCATTCGCGACGTCCGTGATCTCCGCACGGGTCGGAGTCGAGCTTGTTATCATCGATTCAAGCATCTGCGTGGCGCAGATAACCATCTTGCCCGCCTGATAGCATTCGCGGATGAAGCGCTTCTGGATTCCGGGGAGCTTTTCGTATTCGATCTCAACGCCCATGTCTCCTCGCGCAATCATGATTCCGTCGGAATAGCGGAGGATCTCGTCAAAGTTCATCACACCCTGGATGTTCTCGATCTTTGATATTATCTTTATATCGTGACCGCCGTGATAATCGAGAAAACGGCGGAGCTCTATGACGTCTTCCTTCTTGCGCACGAACGATGCCGAGACGAAATCCACTCCCTGTTCGATTCCGAAAAGGAGGTCGGAGGCATCCTGCTTGCTGATATACGGCATATCGAGGCTTACGTTGGGGATGTTGACTCCCTTGTGAGTCGATATCTTGCCGCCGATCTCGACCTTTGTGATCACATCGGTGTCGGTCAGCCCGGTTACTCTGAGCGAGATTCTTCCGTCGTCGATGAGGACCACATCGCCTTCCTTGAGCTCCGTCGCAAGGGGCTTGTATGTCACGGAGACTTCCTTTTCGCTTCCTTCGATATCGCGCGCGGTGAGAATGAAGGTCTCACCTTCCTTCAGGGTTGCACTGCCTCCGATAATCTCGCCGAGTCGTATCTCGGGTCCCTTCGTATCGAGCATTATCGCAGATGGAACACCGAGACTGTCTCTTACGCGACGGAAGGTCTCTATGTTTTTTGCGTGGTCGTCATGGCTTCCGTGCGAAAAATTGAGGCGCGCGATGTTCATGCCCGCAAGAAGCATTTCGCGGAGAACGGATTCGCTGTTTGAGGATGGTCCGAGTGTGCATACTATTTTTGTTCATTTGATATTCCTTTCGATCTGCCGGGCGAACGGTGTTCGGTCGAATCCCTCGGCGGCGCACTGCACGACAAATTCATGCCGATAAAACAGCGCGGCGAAGTAAAAATCTTATAATGCAGATATTATATCATATCGGTGATATTTATTCAATTGCACTTCGTAAAATTCATGTATATTATATGCATATTTTTTCGCCGTAAGATGCCGACGTGATCATGCGGGTGTTTTCAATGTAA
>OLOU01001539.1_pt1 | contig 15468 bp, 20 predicted proteins | sample 1672101 | NCBI WGS metagenome assembly OLOU01 (sample SAMEA3136645, study PRJEB25190) | human gut metagenome | biome: human gut; feature: human-associated habitat; material: faeces | place: Austria | collected 2013
GGATGATTTCCCACCAATGGATGATGAAGCGCCCTTTTAAACCACGATGAAGACGCCCCGTTCAGGCGGGGCAGAAAAGGAGAAACACATGGACCATAACGTTTTGTCCCCGCTTGTATCCCTGCCGGATGGCACGTTTACCCGCGAGCAGGCTCAGGTTGTCGCAGCGCAGTATCAGAATGTGGCGATTGAAGATGACCAGGGGACTCATTTTCGCCTTGTCGTCCGTCATCAGGATGACGGCAGCATGATCTGGCGCGTCTGGAATTTTGAACCGGGCGGCGAGGACATGATGAACCGCTACATCCGGGACTACGGAGTACGCAAAACGAAGTAAGCAGTAAGAAGAAGGCCGGACAGGTGGGCTGTCCGGCAGACATTCATCAATAGCTAAGAGGTATCAATTATGTCTGCAACAGAGTCTAAGGTAAAAACTGCACCGAAAACCAGCAAAAAAACGCTTAAGTCTGCCGAAGCTGAGGCGCTTAAAGTGGCTCTCGATGCCGCACAGGTCGAGTATGTCCCGGTGACGGCACTGGTGAAGTCTCCCCTGAACGTCAGGACCATTCCCTATCCGGCGGAGAAAGTCTGTTCAATGGCAGATTCCATTGAAGCCATTGGCCTGTTGCAGAATCTGGTCGTGCATAACCTCCCGGATGGTCGCTGTGGTGTGGCTGCCGGTGGTCGTCGCCTGAAAGCGCTGCAGCTCCTGCAGAGTGAAAACCGTATCGATGCCGGATATCAGGTGATGGTGAAAAAGGTACCTGATGAACTGGCTGTTGCGGCATCAATGGCAGAAAACGAACAGCAGATGGCAATGCATCCGTCTGAACAGATCGCCGGGTTCCGCACACTGGCAGAGCAGGGGAAAACCCCCGCGCAGATTGGCGATTTACTGGGGTTCGGTACGCGTCATGTTCAGCGCATGTTGAAACTGACCGAACTGGCTCCCGAAATTCTGGCGGCGCTGGCGAAGGATGAAATCACCACCGAACACTGCCAGGCACTGGCGCTCGAAAGCGATCAGAAACGCCAGGTGGAAGTGCTGGAATCCGCCCGCAAACGGTCCTGGAATAATGAAGTATCAGTTTCCTCGATCCGTAACCTCATTATCTCAGAAGAGGTTTCCACAAACGGCGACAAATTCCGCTTTGTGGGAGAGGCCGCATTCAGTCCGGATGAAATCCGGGTTGATCTCTTCAGCAGCGAAAACGGCGGCTATGTCAAAAGTGCATCGCTCGATACCGCCCTGCTGGAAAAACTGCAGAACATCGCGGAGCACCTCCGCGAAGCGGAAGGCTGGTCATGGTGTGATGGTCGTCTTGACCCGATTTCACACTACGGGAAGGACACTAAAATCTGGCGCCTGCATGCTGTCCCGCCTGTGGAATATACCGAAGCCGAATCAGAACGTCTTGCGGAACTGGAAGCTCTGGAAGCTAAGTATGAAGACGAGAACCCCGGCGTGAATGATGACGTCGTGGCCGGGGCTCTGGAAGCCGTCTGGGAAGAACAGCAGACCATCGCGCACCGGGCAAAACACCGGGCATGGACGGATGAAATGAAGCAATCTGCCGGAGTGGTGGTTTCCTGGACTGGCCAGGAGGTGAAAGTACAGCGCGGTGTGGTGCTGTGCGCCGATGAAAAAATGGAGGAGAAGGATGCATCCACCGATCTGGCCCCTGAAAAAGTCGATCCGCTGGACGCCGTCAGTGTCCCGTTGCTGACCCGCCTTTCTTCTGAACGCACACTGGCGGTTCAGGCGGCCCTGTTGCAGCAGCCGCAGAAAGCCGTCGCGCTGATGGTCTGGAAAATGTGTAACTCGGTTTTCCATACCACAACGTCCGTCAAAGAGCCGTTCTGCATTAGCGTGAGTGTGTCGCATTACGCGCTGACCCGTGAAGCACCTGACGGTGAAAACAGCGTTGCGTTTCAGGCCATCCAGTCAGAAAAAGAACGTCTTGAAGCCCTGCTGCCGGAAAACTGGCGAAAGGATATGACCACCTTCTTTACGCTCGATGGCGCAACCCTGATGGCACTGATGGCTTTCTGCACCGCCTGCTCCATAGATGGTGTACAGGGCAAGGATGAATCTGGTCGTAAACACCAGAGTTCGCTGGATGGGGTGGAAAACGCCATTCAGTTTGACCTTCGTGACTGGTGGAAACCGACGGCTGATAACCTTTTCTCGCACATGAAGCTGCCACACATTGTACAGGCACTCTCTCAGGCCGGACTGGCTGGCGCAGCACAGGACGCCGCGAAGATGAAGAAAAAGGATGCCGCTGAACATGCAGAGCACTTCCTCTCAAAAATCCGTTGGGTTCCGGAATGGATGACCAGTGCTGACAATCAGAAACAGCTTGCCGCAAAGTCTGAACTCAGTCTGGCAACAAGTCAGAACGATACCGACGCTGATGCCGGCGACGTCACCGACCATAACAACCCGGCCTGCGCCGCCTGATAACGGAGACGCCGCCCTGCGGGACGGCGATAAGGAGACTGAAAATGAAAACGTTACTGACTCTGGATGTCCTGAAAACCATGTCTTCTGATGAGCTGGAAGACTACCGCGCCGCCGGTGAAGACTTTCGCCGGGAGCTGAGTCACGCTGTCATGCGCGATCTGACCTCACCGTCCGGCTGGTCCGTGAATGCCGAATACCGGTGCGAATTTGGCGGCTTCTTTCCTGTCCAGATCCGTTTTACCCCCTCTCATGGTCACTTTGATGTGGCGGTATGCAGTCCGGGGGAGCTGAATCCTCGCTGGATAGTGGTCTTTGTTACCCGTGACGGTCAGCCGTTCTCTGTCGTTCGCGTGATGGATGCATTCAACCCTGAACTCATCACCCATACTCTGGATCTCATCGAGTGTCTTGACGCCGATGGCTACTCGTTTGCCAGCATCATCAGCACGCTGTCACAGGAGGGCGCACAATGATCCCGTCATCCAGTGCTCTTGTATCCCTGAAACCAGCCCGTCAGGCAGCGCTGCAGGCCATCATGACGGTGGAAGAGGCTCGCCAGCGCGGCGCACGTCTGCCATCGATGCCACACGTCCGGACATTCCTGCGCCTGCTGACAGGCTGTAGCCGGATTAACAGTGACGTTGCCCGCCGTATTCCTGGCCTTCACCGTGATCCAAAAGACCGCCTTTCCAGCCTGAAACAGGTGGAAGAGGCGCTGGATATGCTTATCTCCAGCCACGGGGAATACTGTCCGCTGCCGCTGACAATGGATGTGCAGGCTGAACTTTTTCCGGAAGTCCTTCATACCCGAACAGTACGCAGGCTAAAACGTCAGGACTTTGCCTTCACCCGAAAAATGCGCCGTGAAGCCCGTCAGGTCGAGCAGTCCTGGTTACTGCGTCAGAACCTGCTGGGACAGGCTGTCACAGAACTGAATTTTCAGTCACCGGAAACCGTCTGCACCTGGTACACCCGGTGGAGCGACGAGTTTGACGCGGCAGAGCTTGCAGCACCGTTCTGGCGCTGGCAGTCGCGATTCGCATCGCTGAAGGAACTGGACTGGCTTCGCATCAGCGGTGAGCCGCTGTATGCAGTGATGTACGAAATTCCGTTAATTGTCCGGGAAACACCTGAACATATTCGTGTTGCTGAACGCTGGCAGGTGCCAAATAAGCTGGCTGATCGGAGTGGTGTATGAAGTGGCGCTATTCTCTGCGCTGGAAACTGCCGCACAGGCCCTGCCCGGGTCCACGGGAACTGATTTCCGTTGTCGTGGAGGCAGGGCAGGCGGCACCTGAAGAGGTGATGTCACGCTGGGTGGCTGGCTCAGGTTACGCTGTATGCGTGGATTTTCTCGGCCAGAAACAGATCCAACGCTGGAGCGATGAACGGAAAGCTGCGGTGAGAAGGCGCAACATGCAGGCTCGTATTCATCGTGTTGCCCCTTTGTTTGCCGACGAGTTAATCGAGCGTGAACTGGCTGCGCGTCCGGAGTATTTCAATGGCAAGTCCGCCCGATGAATAAGTACAATGCTGTCTGACAACTCAGATGGCCAAATACAAGGAAAGCAGAACTATGAGGTACTGGTTGCTCGTTATCTTAATGAACGTGCTGTTCTGGTTGATCGTGAAGCATGTTGCTCCGGAATGGTATGGTTCCCCTGGTTATTATGCAGGCCAAATCATCTGCACACTAATAGCTGCGGTCATCACATGGCGTGATCCGCCTGACTGGTTAGATGGAATCCTGCTCGGCGTTATAGAATTCGGCGTTCTGATTGCCGGGATTATATTCTTTGTCTGGGGCATCGGGTACAAGCTGGCATTCTGGGGGCAACATGATCCTAATACCATATATGCAAGTGCAAACGATGTGATTTTGCCTAATCTTGCGCTGGGCACGGGCGTCTTGATTGCGGGATGGGTATACATTAGATATTTAAAGCGCTAAGCAGCATAAAGCGTGGATATACCTGGTAAGAAATAGCACCGTCCCGGTATAATCGACGTGGCGCTTGAGGCTTTTTGCCTCATGACGTGAAGGTGGTTTGTTGCCGTGTTGTGTGGCAAAAAGCAGAAAGCCCCGTAGTTAATTTTCATTAACCCATGCACTGCACCCATTTAGTTGGACTCTCTAATTGGAGAGTCCCATGTCCAGACGTAAATATACCTTTGAAGAACGCCTCCAGGTGGTTATGCACTATTTCACTACTGATGAGGGTTATCGTTTGACATCAGCACGCTTCGACGTCCCTCGAACCCAGGTAAGATTATGGGTTGCAGCCTATGATGCTTATGGGGAAGAGGGATTAAAATCCAGGGACAAGGGAGTCTCTGTTGACCCTGAGGTCAGAATTGAAGCTGTTAGAGCTGTACTTTCAGGTCAGATTTCCCAAACGCAGGCGGCTGCCAAATTTAAAGTTGCTGGCGCCGCTTCGATAGGCAAATGGATAAAAGTGTTCAACGAACATGGAGAGGACGGTTTGCGTTCTTTACGTGTTGGTAAGAAAAGGGCACCCCATATGATTGATGACCCTGTTAAAGCGGAAGCTGTACTGGAATATTCGAAGGATAAACGGATTCGAGAGTTGGAAAAAAAAGTCCACTTCCTTGAATTACGAGTTCTTTATCTAAAAAAGCTGAAAGCCTTGGTTCGGTAAGAGAGAAGGTTCAGGTTATCAATGAACTAAGGCAGTACTACCCATTAGAGCACCTGCTTCAGATAGCTCAGATACCCCGGAGTACATTTTACTATCACCTGAAAGGACTTAAATCTCCGGGGAAATATGATGATATAAGAAGTCGAATCAAAGAGATATATTTTGATAACCGTGGTCGTTACGGCTATCGCAGAATTACGCTTGCTCTCAGACGAGAAATTGGCGTAATCAATCATAAAGTCGTTCAACGATTGATGACATCAATGGCTCTTAAAGCAACCATCAAAGTTAAGCGCTACAGTTCATGGCGTGGTGAGTGTGGTGAAATTGCTGAAAACATTCTGAAGAGAAACTTTAAAGCCACGCGACCTAATGAGAAATGGGTCACTGATGTGACTGAATTTGCGGTAAATGGCCGGAAACTCTATCTTTCCCCTATCATCGATCTCTTCAATAACGAAGTTATTTCCTACAGTATTTCAGAACGCCCTGCGATGTCGATGATTGATGAAATGCTATTGAAGGCATTCGCCAGGCTGGATGACGACAGTAAGCCAGTACTTCATTCCGATCAGGGCTGGCAATACCGACACCGTTGGTACCAGTATCAGTTGAAGTCTTCTGGTATCCTGCAAAGTATGTCCCGAAAGGGAAACTGTCTGGATAATGCCTGTGCTGAGTGTTTTTTCGGGGCATTGAAATCAGAGTGTTTTTATACCAGTGAATTCAATGATATTGATGAACTCAAGGTGGTTCTTGAGGACTATATCCGCTATTACAATACCCGTCGGATCAGCATTAAATTAAAAGGCCTTAGTCCGGTTGAGTATCGTCTGAAGGCCTACCCATTACGAATTTAGTTCTGGTATCAGATTTTGCTCTGATTAACGCGTGCTGATAACGCCTGGTGGCTCTCTTTTCGCTCGCTGTAGCGATCGGCAAGGTATCCCGTATGCCCTTTCAGTAGCAGCGTTATTTTAAATAGTTCCTCAGTGACATCGACGATACGGTCGTACCATGAGGACGGCTTCATGCGCCCATTTTCATCGAATTCCTGCCAGGCTTTTGCTACGGAGGACTGGTTGGGAATTGTGAACATACGCATCCACCGGCCCAGTATCCGCATCTGGTTAACAGCATTGAAGGACTGTGACCCGCCGCAGACCTGCATTACTGCGAGAGTTTTTCCCTGAGAGGGGCGAACAGCGCCTTCACTTAATGGAATCCAGTCAATCTGAGCTTTCATTATCGCGCTCATGGCACCGTGCCGTTCCGGGGAACTCCAGACCATTCCATCACACCATCTGACCAGGCTGCGAAGCTCAACGACTTTCGGATGCGTTTCTGGCGCATCGTCGGGTAACGGTAGCCCTGAAGGATTAAACATTTTCACTTCTGCGCCCATGACTGACAGCAGCCTTCCAGCTTCTTCTGCTGCAAAGCGGCTGTAGGAACGTTCTCGCACTGAACCGTACAGGATCAGGATTCTGGGGGGCTCCTGCAGGTGCAGGCGTTCGGCAATGTGTTGATCAAAGCATTCAGTATTCAGGGCAGGAAATTGTTCCATTTTTCTCCTCCGGAGAGAGCAGGTGATTTCAAAATCAATACATATGATTTACCATATATGTATTCTAAAGGGAACGGAGTGAAAAATGCTACAACCTGTTCAGCTTTTCAAAATCCTGTCGGATGAAACCCGGCTCGCCATCGTCATGCTTCTCCGGGAGTCCGGAGAACTGTGCGTCTGCGATATCTGTGCGGCCACCTCCGAATCGCAGCCCAAAATATCGCGACATATGGCTATCCTGCGCGAGGCCGGGCTGGTACTTGACCGTCGGGAAGGCAAATGGATCCACTATCGTCTGTCACCCCACATACCGGCATGGGCAGCAGAGACAATCACGACGACCTGGCAGTGTATGCGGGAGGATGTGCGTGAATGGCTGGATAAATCAGCCTGCACCTCCTGCTGAGAAAGAAAAACACATTTACATAATCATATATAACGGAGTCTGATATGCTTTTGGCAGGGAGTATATTTTTACTGACGCTGGTACTGGTGATCTGGCAACCCAGAGGCCTGAGTATTGGCTGGAGCGCGAGTATCGGGGCAGTGCTGGCGCTGGGAACCGGTGTCATCCATATCGCTGATATTCCCGTTGTCTGGAATATCGTCTGGAACGCTACAGCGGCATTTATTGCGGTCATCATCATCAGCCTGCTGCTCGATGAGTCCGGCTTCTTTGAATGGGCCGCACTGCACGTCTCCCGCTGGGGTAACGGACGTGGCCGCCTGCTGTTCACCTGGATAGTCTTGCTCGGTGCCGCTGTTGCTGCGTTGTTTGCCAATGACGGCGCCGCGTTGATCCTGACGCCGATTGTGATTGCGATGCTGCTCGCACTGGGGTTCAGCCAGGGCACGACACTGGCCTTTGTCATGGCCGCAGGATTTATTGCAGATACGGCCAGCCTGCCACTCATTGTTTCTAACCTGGTGAATATCGTCTCGGCGGACTTCTTTGGTCTGGGCTTTACACAGTACGCCTCCGTTATGATCCCCGTGGATGCGGCAGCGATTGCAGCCACGCTGATCATGCTGCATCTCTTCTTCCGCAGGGATATTCCGGCCACGTACGACGTTTCGCTGCTGAAGACGCCTGCCAGCGCGATCAAGGATCCGGCAACCTTCAGGGCGGGCTGGATTGTCCTGTTATTGCTGCTTGTCGGTTTCTTTGTTCTGGAGCCGCTGGGGATCCCGGTCAGTGCGATAGCGGCGGCTGGCGCAGCAGTGCTGTTTGTGGTGGCGAAAAGAGGCCATGCCATCAACACAGGGAAAGTCCTGCGCGGTGCGCCATGGCAGATCGTTATTTTCTCGCTGGGCATGTACCTCGTGGTCTATGGCCTGCGCAATGCAGGGCTCACGGAGTACCTGTCTGGCGTGCTGAATCTGCTGGCAGACAAGGGGTTATGGGCAGCGACGTTCGGCACCGGCTTCCTGACGGCATTTCTCTCATCAGTGATGAACAATATGCCGACGGTACTGATTGGCGCGCTGTCGATTGACGGGAGTACGGCGACCGGCGTCGTCAAAGAGGCAATGATTTATGCCAATGTGATTGGCTGCGATTTAGGCCCGAAAATCACTCCGATTGGCAGTCTGGCAACCCTGCTGTGGCTACATGTGCTTGCCCAGAAAAATATAAAGATTACCTGGGGATATTACTTCCGTACCGGCATTGTTATGACTGTGCCGGTGCTGTTTGTCACTCTGGCCGCGCTGGCGTGGCGGCTCTCTGTCACTTTGTAATGAGATACTGATATGAGCAACATTACCATCTATCACAACCCGGCCTGTGGCACCTCACGCAACACGCTGGAGATGATCCGTAACAGCGGCAACGAACCGACGATAATTTATTATCTCGATACGCCCCCGACCCACGATGAGCTTATTAAACTTATTTCAGATATGGGAATTACGGTACGTGCATTGCTGCGCAAGAATGTTGAACCTTATGAACAGCTTGGTCTTGCTGATGGTAAGTTTACCGATGAGCAATTAATCGGGTTTATGCTGGAACATCCTATTCTGATTAATCGCCCTATCGTAGTAACCCCCCTGGGAACTCGTCTGTGTCGTCCTTCAGAAGTTGTTCTGGATATTATCCCGGAGTCTCAGAAAGGTGCATTTACTAAAGAGGACGGTGAAAGAGTTGTTGATGAGAGCGGGAAGAAAGTGAACCTATAATAACCTGCAATATGGATTATTCGGTCGCTGTGAATATACTTTATCTGTATCTGTAAATAAAAAAGAGTCCATTATAATATGGACTCTTTCTCTGAAGCCTTGTTAATTCTGTCCAACTTTTGGGGGTCTGTGCACCCACGAGGCCACCTGTATGCCTAGACAACATCAGGATAGCCTCTTAGATGCCGCAAGGCAAGGAGATGTATGGGTCCACCACATATTGCAATTTTTACTCTCACGTAAAATATAGTCCACTGGCGTCATCAGTTCGAGTGATTTATGTGGCCTTTTGCTGTTATACAGCACCAGATATTCAGCCATTCTTTGATTAAACAAATTCAGGTCCTCAAAAAGCAACAATTCATTGAATTCAATAAATTGTTCTCTAAGTGTCCGGTTAAATCGCTCACAGGTCGCATTCATTTTCGGTGTGTACGGATAGGTCCAGATGTGTTTAATCGAGGCTTCCTGTAGCGTTTTATCAAAGTTACCGAGGAACTCCTTACCGTTGTCAGTGACAACTTGTCTGATAGCGACAGGAAAGAGCTTTGTGGCCTTGCTGAAGAAATGGCTGGTAATATCGCTGTTGAGTGAAGGGACCGCCAGGGCCAGCGCATAGTCGCTGTGCTCGTCGATCATGGTAATGATATAGCGGCGTAGGTCCCCCATCCTGAGTTCAATCGCGTCCATCCCTATGAGTTCGCCTGTTTTTACCGGGCGGTATTGTTTTGGTCTTCTGGGCTTCACTGAGCGTTTTTTTATCAACCGGGCTTTGCCCCTGGCGCTGAGGCGTACGGGGATCATCCGCATTTTATCGTGAGCACCAGCAATGATTCTTCCAATGGTTGACGTGCTGGGACAGGTAAAATGCCGCGCTTCACACCATGGTTTCAGCCTGACAAAAATCTGCTCTTTGCCGAGATTGGGTAACTCAGTTCTCAGACGCCTGATCTCCTTGAGTACATCAGGATGCCAGTGCCTTGAACGGCGAACCAGAGGGGCTTTGCTTCTTGGAATTAGTGCTTCTGGACCACCGGTGCGCAGTAACCGGCGCCACCAGTAGAGTGTTCGCGTTGATACGTCAAAAGCATCAGCTGCGGCACGGATCCCGTGCTTATCCCAGAAGTTCAGAGCCTTCATTCTTAACTTCGCAATCTCGGGCATAAGAGAGTGTTTCATCGCATAAGCAGTTGCTCGGTAATACCCAAAATAGCCGACACCGATATGCTGCATCAACATCTGGCAATCCCTCCTTTAGTGTTCTGAGGCAATTGCAATATCTGTGTGAACTTACACAGGAGAAGAAGGCCATGAAACTGCCGCGAAACACTCTGCTCGGGTGCGTATTAATAGTGTGCCTCACACTGCTGATATTCACTTACCTCACCCGGAAATCACTTTGTGAAATCCGGTACAGGGACACGAACAGGGAGGTGGCGGCTTTTCTGGCTTACGAATCCGCTAAGTAGCTAACCCCGGCGGGGGGAAGCCCCCGCCATTCAGGGGAGATGATGTCTGACAAGCCTGAAGCGCCTTTATGAAGGGGTTACCGTTCACCGGTAGCCCCTTTTTCCTGTAAGCAGAAAAAAAAGCCCGCGCGACAGGCGGGCAAAAAGCTTTCATCTACCTACAACACGGATTCAATGAATCGCAAGTCACATTAACATCCTTCATTCTTCGTAACACCCTGTCATCAGTCTGAAAAAAAGAGCGATTGATTGTGAACTTTTGGGTTCTGGTGATAAGTTCGTTCTGTAGCGTAGCCCTCTTTACGGAGGGGTGGAAACAGCAACGGCAGAGTTAAAAGTCCACGAGTCAGTGAGGCTGTCCAAAGGCTCCCCGGGGAAACCCGGCGCTACATCAGGTTGCATAGCACTTAACCCGCCCGCCTGCCGGGCGGGTTTTCCTTCCGGAAAAGTGCTGCTATAACTTATTCGTGCAATGCGCGGTATCCGCTTTCCTGGTAAATCAGTCGCCCGGTCTGCCAGGTGATACTGCAGTTCATTCCTTATATGATCCAGTGATGTTCACCTGCTTTTTAAGCAGGCTTTTTTTGTTGATTATGTATGACATCTGTCATACAGTTGATTGCGTAATGAACAGAAATTGTTCCACTTAACTCAGTGAGGCGAAGCGCAGTCGCGGGTGAGCCAAAGGAGAGCCAGCATGAACTTCACGATAAAATCCCGTAAAACCGGCGAAATTTTCAGTTTTTACGCACCCGAAAGTGGTGGCTATGTTCACCTGGAGTCTCAGGGACACTCTGGTAACTCAGGTGCTCAGATTTGCCGTGGGGGAGGGTTTATGGGCAGTACGCTGTACTGTGACGCTTCTGAGGACGATCTTGCCAGTGTTGCCCGTAAATGGTACCGACAGTTCGTGAGGGAGCGGCGCAAATTCTTAATTATGTCGGGCCAGTATTCTGAGGATAACCAGTGAAAAAAGAGATCTCCCGCAACCCCTCTTTCACACCTTCGCCTAAGCTGCGAGCACATCTGAACTCCCACAGGGAAGGGGTGACTGAACGGCTGAATAATATCTTTGATCGCTATGCGCATCTGGTTCGCGCCTGTGCCCTTCCTCTCGATAAAGACGAAACACAGGTTCTGCTTAATGTGCTGAATGGCTCCGTTGTCGAACCCGCCTTTATTGAATATCTGGCTCAGGAAATTCGGGACTCGGATGATTATCTGGAAGGGATACCCGCAGCTAAATCACTGTACGAAAAGTGTCAGTCAGCGACCTATCCGCAATTGCTGGCCACCGTCGAACGGCTCAATCGCTGAAGAAGGTAAATCCGATGAGTGACGTACTTTCCTGCAGACAACTTACGGCTAATCTTAAGATGATTGCCGGGGCGATTGGCTGCCTCAACAGGAACGATGTTGCACAAATTATCAGCCTGGGCGGTGTTCCATGTTCAAAAAGCCGGGCCGACTCGATAATCCGCAGTGCCGGGGCGGAAAAAAATGCATCCGGTAATTCTCATCTTCGCGGAGCCAGAATAAACCGATCCGCAGATGTCACACCGGAAGAATTCAATGCGTTTTGTGCAGGGCTGAAAACATTTCTTGTCTCGTTTGAAACGAATAATGTGAGTGAACACAATGATAAGTAAACTCCTGACCTGTCTGTGCTCCGGACAAATGCAGTTTCAGGAATTAATAAATCCCTATATATGGCAGCGTTAATTTTGTGACGCGGATTATTACATCCAGCCCGCTTATTGAGCTGTAGATATTGATTTATGTTGATTGTTCTCGATTCGTCCATTGGATCAGCCCGTTATTTCTCTGCGGGCTTTTGTTCTTATATTCCTCCGTTCCTTCCTGTGATGGCTTTATTTCCTGCTGTGTCCCTTTTTAAAACTGAAAAGGATTAAAAGCACACCCACACTGGACACCTTCGGCTCCTGGCCAGCTGCGCTGTCCAGTCGTCGAGCCACACTCCGCCAGGGCAGCTGCTTCGCACCCGCCGGGCTCCGCCGAACCCGCAAGCGGTTTCGGGCCTGACGGCTAGTGTCTGATGTCTGAGGTCAAGGTCAACGGCAGCGCTTGCTGCGACCGTCCCGGTCGCGCCGCTTTCACCGTGCCGGCGAAGGACTGCCGGCACTCTGCGGGGCAACGCCGTTTCGCGCCCGCGCTCTTCGTCGTTGCGGCGGGTGCCTGCTCCTTTCCCCTGGTACCCGTATCACCCGTTTGAGTCCATTCGCCGGGGCTGAGACAAGCACAACCCGTCTTGCTGTCCAGGGGACGGCAGAGCCTTTCGCAATAAATTTTTCCCGGCCATTCCGCTGCCGCTTCATTAGGCCGAAAAAAATTTCCCGCTCACCCCCGGACATCTGCACCGGGCCGTGCTCGTTTACGCCCTCGCGGCGAACGGCTCTCAAACGGGTGAAGGTTATATCCAGGGGGCAGGTTCAGCAGGTCCCCGCACAAAGTCAAAACCGCGGCCCCGGCAACTCAACGGGTGATGTTCTTTAAAAATCAGGAAAAAGAAAAATGCAGGATCCTTCATTGCGAACGTATCGGATTGCATTTCTGGGAAGCAATGCCAGCGGCAATCTGCCGATGTTTACCCGGGTGCAGGCCACGACCGGAAAACGGGCGATAAAAGCGTTTATTGAACGCTGTGAACCCGTCAAAGGCTGGTTTCTGGGCGAACCGGAAGACATTACCGATCAGCTTAAGAAGGAGGAAGAAGAAGCGGGAAGCAAACCGCAGATATGAAAAAAGCAGGGTAAACCCTGCTTCTCCCACGCCGTAAAAATCGCACGAACGGTTTTTCCGGCTTCGTTAACTACCATAAGGAGTCAACTCTATGATCGTTTCTATTTTTTCACCTTCCGCAGGCGCTGTAAAGCCCCGTCGTCATTCGCGCATTCTGCGCGCAGATATCACCGCACCGGAGATTGATCCCGCTCTCAGAGCTTTCGGGCGTCATATCGCCAGAAGTCACCGCAAAGGGCGCGGTGTCCACATCCCCGCGATGAAAAATACCGCCCTCGGGCAGGTACTCCGCACGCTGGAACTGAAACGCGCATTTAACTGATGAGGTGAGCCGCCCCGCGAGGGGCGGCAACTGCAGGAAGGAGAAAACACAATGGCACCGACTACCGCACAGATCATGACGGAAAACACCGCAGGCCAGACTTACCGGGCAACCTATTCACCCGATGATAATAAATTGCGACTTTACGCATCATTACGGCTCGATGAAGAAACGTATTCCCTGATCAACAAAGCAGGCTTTCGCTGGGCGCCCAAACAGGAACTTTTTGTGGCGCCAGCCTGGACGCCGGGGCGGGAGGATGTCCTGCTTTCCCTCGCCGGTGATATCGAGGACGAGGACAGCACCCTGTTTGATCGCCAGGAGCAGCGCGCCGGGCGGTTCAGTGACTACAGTGACCGGCGGGCGGTTGAATCGGAGCAGGCGCTTGCGCATGTTGATTCGCTGGCATCGGCTGTCCCGCTGGGACAGCCGATCCTGGTAGGCCACCACAGCGAGCGCCGCGCGCGCCGGCATGCGCAGAAAATTGAGAACGGCATGAAACGTGCGGTGATGCTGTTCGAGCGCGCCGAATACTGGGAACAGCGCGCGCAGGCCTCTCTGCGGCACGCGAAATACAAGGAGCGTCCGGATGTGCGTTACCGCCGTATCAAAAAAATCGAGGCGGAATTACGCAAGTCCCAAAAGCACATTGCCCGGTCTGAAAAGTATATGACGATGTGGCGTGCGCAGACGCTCGATCTGAAAATGGCGTTACTGGTCAGTAATTATGACCATATTTATGCCTGCTTCACGCTCGACAAATACCCCCGCCCGGCAGAGAAAAGCCAGTATGAGGGCTCGATGTCTCTCCATTCTGCCCTGTCTGAGGAGATCATTACTTTTGAACAGGCGCGTGATATTGCGATCCGCTGTCATGAGCGCACGATTAACCACCAACAGCGCTGGGTTAATCATTACCAGAACCGCCTGGCCTACGAACGCGCGATGCTCAATGAAAACGGTGGCGTTGTCACCCGAACACAGGAATTTGAACCAGGCGGGCAGGTACTGAGCCGGGGAGAATGGTTAACCATTCTCCGGGTTAACCGGAGTAAGGGGGAGGTGAGTTCAGTCGAAACGCCCGGTTATCGCTTTCTGGGCTACAGCGGCACGATGAAACTCACGCCCGACCGTATCACGGACTACAAAGCCCCGACAGCGGAGGAAGCCAGCGACGCGAAGAAAGCGGCGAAGCGCCCACCGATCGTCAATTATCCGGGGGAAGGGTTCCGGGAAATGACAAAAGCCGAGTGGGCGAAATTACCCGCTGATTATAAAGGCGTGCGGGGTGCTGCAGAAACCGAAACACACGGCGCCTACCGCTTCCGCCGGTGCATGACGCACGGTTGTACGCTCGTGAATGTGTATATCACAGACATGAAAACCGTTGAAATTCCGAAAAAATAGCAGGAAGGCTCCCCGGCATCTTGCCGGGGAGGTCAGGGAGTACATTCATGCATCATGACCTTAAACACCGTATTCAGGCGATGCGGGTCAAACTGGAAGGGCGCGCCCCTGTCGCTGAAATTCAGGGTAGCTCGCAACTTTTTGTCACCCCCTCCCCGGAATGTCGCCGGTTGGTTGAGCTGGCTGATGTCCGGGAAACCGATCGCATACTGGAACCCAGTGCCGGAACGGGCGCCATACTGCAGGCGATCAGGGATGCAGTCCCCCGGCGAAGTGTGACGCCGTGGAGCTGCACGCCGGGTTAGCCCGTCACCTGCAGGCGCATTTCCCGGAGGTCCGGATCTGGTGCGGAGATTTTCTCGAATATCATCCGGAGCGCCGGTATACCCGAATTATCATGAATCCGCCGTTTCATCGCGGTGATGATATCCGGCATATCCGGCGGGCATTAACTCTGCCTGAGCCTGGCGGGATTCTGACGGGCATATGTCTGGACGGGCCGCGTCAGCAAAAGGCGCTGGAGTCCCTGGCGGACGTCTGGGAGCCGTTGCCACGGGGAACATTCACGTATACCCAGGTAGCGACCGCCATTCTCAGAATTACCGTCTGATGGCACGTTAAGCCAGCGGGGCACC
>OLOU01001540.1_pt1 | contig 15463 bp, 12 predicted proteins | sample 1672101 | NCBI WGS metagenome assembly OLOU01 (sample SAMEA3136645, study PRJEB25190) | human gut metagenome | biome: human gut; feature: human-associated habitat; material: faeces | place: Austria | collected 2013
ATTGACTCGTTTGATTTATGCTCTCAAAACTGTCAACTTTTTTCAGTTCAAGTCAATATAAAGAAAGCATTGACAGCATGGCAGAATCTGTAGCCGTTGTCGGAGAAGGACAGAGAGAGCCTTAGCCGCCGTTTTACTGTGGACTTCAACTACAACAGTAATCATGTCGAAGGTAATACATTGACTTATGGACAGACGGAAATCCTACGTCTTTTCGGTAAGGCGATAGGGGAAGCGGATGTGCGTGATGTACAAGAAATGACCGCAAGTAATGTAGGATTACGGATGATGACAGAAGAGGCTGCTGTGAAAGGGATGCCATTAACACAGAATTATATCCGGACATTGCATAGAACCATATTGCGAGAGGATTACACAGTGTATCGTAATTTGCCTGGTGGAATGCAGACAAGTTATGTGATTCATGCAGGACAGTATAAGACACGTCCTAACAGTGTGATTACACGATATGGAGACAGATTTGAGTATGCCTCACCAGAAGAAACATCGGGACTGATGGGAGACTTGGTAGACTGGTATAATGCCGCAGAACAAGAGGGGAAACTCTCACCAGTGGAGTTGGCTGCACTGTTTCACTATCGTTATATACGCATTCATCCTTTTGAGGACGGAAACGGACGAATCGCCAGATTGATGGTGAATTTTATTTTAACTCGCCACGACTATCCGATGATTGTGGTTCGTAGTCGCAAATAGAGTGAGTATCTGGAAGCTTTGCATCAGGCAGATCTTGAGGTAGGTCCTGTTCCCTGTGGTGGTGCCCATGCGGATATTAAGGATATCCGTCCTTTCTTGAAATGTTTCAATAACTTGGTGGCTACTGAAGTTTATAATGATGTGTTGTTTGTGAGTGAGAGAAATGAAAATGTATGGTGGTGTGGCGGAGAGCGAATTGCTTTCCGAACACCCAACTATACGAAGATTCTGAATGCTATGAGAACACAACCGACTTTGACGTTGGCGGCCAAGAAAGAGGAAACAGGCATCAGTGTGACGGCTATACAGAAATTGTTGGAACAGCTGATTTCCAAGAAGTACGTTGAGCGTGGAAAGAAGGATTGCGGTTGGAGAGTGTTTGTGACACAATATAGGTAAATTTGACATTGAATGAATAGGACTTTATAATTTTTAAGATGTTGCAAAATGGAGTTAGTAATTCGCAATTTAGTTCCGCTATCATACAATTCACGGAATAAGGTATCATATCAAAATCAGATACGCTCAGCATTCCAACGAAAATATAAGGGAGTAGTACCAACATTCCATGCAAATGAAGAATTATATGCAAGAGTATACTTCTTCACAAGTGATGGAGTGAACGTGGATTGTGATAATATTAGTAAACCTATTTGGGATGCTGTGAATAATTTAGTATATGTGGATGACCGTAAGATAGTGATGCGAACAGCAGCCGTTATAGACGTAAACATTCATTCGTTTAGTATCATAGATACTTCTTCAATTGATAGTGTTGTAGCAGCAGATTTGATGCAAGGGCTGACAGAAACGAATGTTAAATGTTTGTATATAGAATGCAGTAAGTTTAAAGAATCAATGATAAAAATAGGGGAGGCAAAAATATGAAACCATTGAAGGATTATTTAATAAGAAATTTTGAGAAATCTACACTTGAGCAGATTGCGGATGTTTATCGAGAAAAGGGTTATACGATAAAACTGGGCAATAAAGTAGGCCCGTATAGAGTTGATCTTACAGCAACTAAAGGCAATGAAACCGTATATATAGAATTAAAGACTCATAGTGAAAAAACAGAGGCGAAGCGAAGGATCAAGGATATGGTGGATTATTTTAAAGAATATACGCCAAATGCGAAATTCATAGTAGCAATTTCGCGCATACCAGAGTTTAAGAAAATTGAGTTTGATGATATTGAACTTGTATTGTACGAATTCTTTATGATAGATCTCCCTTCAGATCTTGATGTACTTTCTACTCATACAAGGATAGACGAAGTGCATGGAGTTGACATAATTGGAATAAGTATTCAATCTGGGAATCTTCATGTTATTTGTAATGGGATGGTAAACGTGACGCTTCAGTATGGCTCAGATGCAGATATGGAATGTGGTGATGAACCAATGTCTATGTCGTTTCCATTTAAGTTTAAGGGTACTATTTGTTATGATGGTAAAAATTATAGAGTAGAAGATTGTGATGAATTAGAGATCGATACTGATGCATATTATATGTAAACATAATATAGAAATAATAGAAAATGTATCTTTCAATACTTAGACTTTGGAATTTTAGAAAATATTGTACTGGCACAGGCAATGAACCTGGAGTAGAAGTTCACTTTAAAGATGGTGTGAATGTTCTAATTGGTGAGAATGATTCTGGAAAAACAGCCATAGTGGAAGCCATACGTTATGTGTTGAGGACTCAAAGCGGAGAGTTTATCCAATTTGATGACAAAGATTCTATCTGGATTCTGAAGGAAACAGAAAAGATGAATTCATAATAGAATGTGTATTTGATGGGTTAAATGAGCAAGACTCTGGTTTATTCTGGGAATGGTTGTCATGGAACGATGATAAGACAAAATATTTATTAAAAGTTTGGTTGTACGTGAAGCGAAAAGATAACACAATAATACCAACTTTCTCTGCAGGAATTGAAGGGCTGTCAGACAGAATGGATTCTGAAGCGAAAGAACTTTTGAAAGTTGTGTACTTTAAACCGCTTAGAGATGCTCTTACAGGCATGACTCCCGGATACAAGTCTAGGCTAGCGCAGATTCTTGGTGCACACGAATTGTTTAAGACTCAGAAGAATGCACAAGGAAACAACATGAAGCATAAACTTGAGGAGGACTACGAAAATCTGAAAAGGGAAATAGAGAACTATTTTCGAGTTGGTGGCACTGGAGAGAGTATAAAGAGTATAACAGGTGAAATCAATAATTTTCTAAAGGAGCATTTCCTACTTAATGGCTGAAAAATTCTATATAGACCTCACGATACCATTGTTTTCTGTTTCAATTCAAGAATTGTATAAAAGATCAAGAGAAAAAGATGATGTGCTATTTGATTCGTCAGAACTATTCTACGCAAATAAAAACTTTATGGAATATCTTAGAGATATGGTAGTTCCAGAGACAGTTGTGGGATATGGCAAAGGTAAGCACATCTATCCACTGCCAGTAGGAAATATGGAGATAGCAAAATCGCACGAAGAGTTCGGTATACAGTTTGCCGATGTGTATGCAAGTGCTTTGAATTTTGCACTCACACCCCGCTGTGATAAGTTTGTAAAGTATCAGGATAAAATAAAGCAAATACCAATATTTCAGAATATCAGGTATAATATTGCTCCTTCAACAAATGAATTCATATTGGAAAGGATGAAAGAAACGGCAGAGATAGATCCTCTTGATTTTATTTGTGAGCATGTGAGTATCCAACAATAATAAACATTGCAAAGTGTAGTTACAATGATAGTATTGATAAATCAGATATTGCTTTCTTCATTCTTTTTTTCCTCGAAGATATTATCATATTTAAGATATTCAACAACACCTAAATAACCAGGAAACAATGTGGAAAAATCAACATTGTTATTCTTGATAAAACGATAAAGTTTTTTAATATTACTTTTTGTCTGTCTAATCATAAAACAACCTAATAGCGGTTTTACGGCATTTTTAAAACGTTCTTCTTTGGAATCGAAGTATTCTTTAATTAATTCATCTAAGGGGCTACAATCTTTTAATGAGTTTGATTTAGCACTATAATGGAGTTTCCATAAAGTAAAAAGCCCTTTTTGAGCCTTCAAATTTGGATTATATTTATATATTGGTCTAATCAAATGTAATGGGAAATCTTGTAAAGCAAAGTTAAAAGTTAGCCAAGTTGTCATTGATTTATTTAGAACCCAAATATATATAAAATCTCTTTCATTGTATGTATCTGCTTTTATTAACTCTGATATCGCAAAGAAAATAGCAATGTTAATTTCAAAAGACCAATCTAGTAGGCGTGTAGGTAAACCATAATGTTGGGCTAAAGCAGTAATGTCATATAAATCTTCTGGTAGCCACATGCCATCTTGGGTAAATGTATCATTAAAATCAAAAGTAAATTGACCATTTCTTAAACGTTTGTTATCTGGTAAATACAGTCCCGATTCATCACATTTTAAATAAAAACTTCGTAATATATCAAATTCATAAGCAATTTGTTCTCTATCTGTAGTTAAGACATTGGGCGATCTTAAACAAGCATGCCTAATTTCTGTGCAATTATCTCTTAATACAGACGGAATGAGTTTATAAGAAATAGATTTATGACCTCTAAAAACGAAATCACCTGTAAAAAAATAATCATATAATTCCCCTCCGTATGTAATATCTTTCAAAAAAGAATCTGCATTTTCATAAGATTCTTCAAAAATAAATCCTAAATTATTTGTTCTGTTATCATTCATATTAAACTATCCTATAAATCGTTGTAAAAAATCCCATAGTTAATATATTGATAATCTTATTTATAAATAAAAACACTTGATTTCAATATTATTACTATTCTTATTGTAATATTGTAGACCCTTTTGAATCTGTGAATCCGAGACGATGCTATCGGTTGCTATATATTCTGCCTTAGTAAGTAGAACTGCAACAGAGCCTCAGTACCCTCGTCCTGTGAAGCAAGATCCCCTAAACCCTTCAGTACTGCAATAGCACTATCTGGCTTTTCATGTATATAATTATGCACGTCAGTCAGCAACCTACGCGTTTCTCGATATTGAGATGTGCCATAAAGTGGTAAAACTGAATAGCGTTAAAAATACAATGGTTATTTTCTTTATAAATTGTTTCATTCTATATCGATTCATATTGCGGAGTGCAAAGTTACGGCAATTTTTCTGAAATCATCTCTGAATAACCTCAAAAGTCTGATTGAAATCATTATCTATAACCATTTTATGCGTGTTTGGAATAGATGTTGGACAATATTTTCAGAATATATTGTCGGGGGACAAAGTTTTTGCAAGTAAAACCATACTAAATACAAATACATTGGGTTTTGGGCGAGCTTCTTTTGCTAATTCATATTTGCAGATGTTTGTATTTCATCACTTTTTACCTCAAAAATAGGCATTTTTGTCCCCCGAAGTGCCCGAGGGACAAAAAAGGGACTATTTTAATTTGTTGGTAATAAGTTGAGACGCATTTAGTGGATTTAGTCCTGCGGACGGTTTGCCGTGAGAGATATTATCCGACTTTTTGTTCATATTCAACTATCTATTTTCATAAATAGTTGAAAGCAACGAAAAAACGCAACCGAACGATTGCGTTTTTTTATTTAGGGTAAACAGGTATATCGTTCCCTTTTTTATTATATGGACACAAATCAATTGTCAGTTCTTTGAGCTGTTCATCCGAGAGATGCATATTTTTCAAAAGGTTCAACAGTTCTTCCTGACGTGGCTGCCCTAGTGTCATGCGATACAAGGCAAGCACCTTGATAAGACGTTCGTACTTATATCGATCGCGGCTGAGCGGGTAAAGCGGAACAATACGCTCAATGTATTCCAATTTTGCCCGTTGTTCTTCCGTCAGATCTGCGACAGGAAGGCACCAATAAGGAACAATATCCGAATGTGTACCTTTCAAATTCGAATAAGCCAGAGAAAACAGTTCATCCCATGTATGATAAGTTTCACTGCCATACAATTTTACCACATTTCTGCGAATAGCCAGACACTTAAATCGGTTGATACGGCCTTCCCGTTGCTCTATATCTACAGGATTTGAGGGTAGATTCCAGTGAACAATCTTTCTGGCATACCAATGAAAATCAAGACCTTCCTGACCTATTGATGTTGTTGAAAGCAGGAACGGACGGAAAGGAGAATTGAAAGCCTTACGAATATTAGTGGTACGAGCGACAGATTTGTCAGTGACCGTTTTGTCAATGAATGGAATAGCAAAATGACAACGCATAAGTTGTTTATTTCCTTCCATTCCCAATGAATCTGTTGTATCTATGCTAAGATTGCTTGTGCCAATAATAGCCTCCGTAACAGTATGTCCCAACATCTTTGTTTGTGTCATGTGGGCATATTCATCAAGTACAGCCTGCAGGTTACCTACCACACAGTAATCAAGAACTGATTCGTAATAATCATCATCGTTCTTTTTGTTATACATCAGGTCTATCACAGCTGCACTTTCAGGCTTGTTGAATACTGAGACGATTGCTTTGGCCACCATTTGGGCATCTTCTTCATTGCCGGATTGCCGATAAGCACATACAGCTGGTGAAGCGATGGCAATATCTGTCATCACATCCAATGCATTTGAAGGCACATACAAGTCGTTCAAAGTTTCCACTGGCTTTCCATCCAGTATTTTCATGAGAGTAAGAATAAGTTTGGCGTTGTTTCGCCCTTGTTGTGGAATACTACTTATGATAGTATTCTGTGCAAATTCTTCTTGAATTCTCTGTTTTATGATTTTCCGGATTGAGGGAAGTATCTCTCCATAAAATGTGGTAGGAGAGAAAAGACCTGATAGGGTTTGGCAAGGATACTCTAATAATCCGTCGGCTCTGAAACGATTCTCGCCATAACGGTTCTTCTTTTGAGAAGTATAGCGTATCTCTGCTTCTACCTTCTTTAACTCTCCCAAAGTATATAACTCCGAATAATATGACATCATGATGGAAATCATTCTCGGTACCATTTCCCATGAAGAGAATAGGATAATCTTGGAGAAGTTGCGAGCTTCGTTACTCTCAAATACACCTCCGGCTTTATAGTATGGATTAGAGGCAGGAACCCAAAGCAACAACTGTGTTTTCTTCTCGTGACGTGTACCAAATACGAGGTCGTGGAGATACTTTAATTTTCCATTAGCAGCAGGAATGGGACGATAATTATTGATGGCATACTTCGATAGAAGCAATGCGTCCATTTTTCCATATCTTTTTATGTCTGAGTGTTGTAATGCCGAAGCAATTCGTTTCTTCAGTTCGTATTTATCCATAAAGGACAACAAATAGGGTGAAGATTTGACGTATTCCATGGGGAGATTACCTAAGCGCACTTTCGTATTTTCTTGATTTAGACAATCCATCAGATACTGCCCCTCTGCAAAAGAAAGGATATCTTCCGGCACGATCTGTACGTCACATACACGGGAATCGTCTATAATGCCACTGTTAAACCGTTCCGTGCGGCACATCACTCCATACAGTGCTTCTTCTGCTTCATTCTTGGTTACCACAAGCGGTGTTAAATCAACCACATTTGTACGTTTGAGTGCAGCAGAATATGTGTGCCATGTCAACTTGAACCGGTCCATTTTATCTTTTGTGGCATATAGAAAATCCATTACTTTCATAAAGTCCTGATAGTGCTCGTCATTCCCATTTGTATTTAACTCTTCAAGGGTGGAATAAGGTTTGTAGGGCGTAGCGGAAAGTAACAGAATCTTCGTATTGGAAAGCTCGTTGTCAAAGAATTTGTTGGCTAGCATGGATTGCTCGTCATCGCCTTGTTCAAGCAACGAATTGAAGCGTTGAAACTCATCCATGATAACCAGGTCAGGGTCGAGCATGTCAATACTGATTTCTGCGAAAATACGACGTAGCTTATTGATCATGTCTGCCCTCTGACGATTATCGCAACCATTTTGTGCGTACTCAATCAATTGATTTATAATAGCATCCGACAATCTCGTCTGTAACTTACTATGCATCTCAAAAAGATAATCATCTCCGCATCCTTTGATTTTTTCGTTATAAGTGTTCGTAAGCTCCTGCCAGTTTTTTACATTACAGCTAAGAAAATCACTGATAACTTCCTTATACTCTTTAAATTGAGTCAGCCCGCATAAAATATCACACATCAAGGCTCGTTCATTGGCCGTTCCTTGCGCACTGTAAAACCGGAAGGAAGTGGAAGGAGTCAGCGGAATGATTGATTCAGGCATTTCTACTTTCTCGTGCTGTTCTGCAATCTGTTTTTCAGCAAACTTGATATAGAGATGCTGCATAGACAGACGACTCTCACTGATGCTCATTCGATTTTCAACCCCTAATTTCTCAATGTTTTGGTCGGCTATGTTGGCATTTGAACAGATATAAACCACCTTAAAGAAGTCATCCTTCTCCTGCTTGTGCCATTCACGAACCAGGTTGATGACTTGTTTGGCCACGAACGTCTTGCCTAATCCCACTTCGTCGGCTAGCAATACTCGTCGATGACCTAAATTTTTATAGATATGCAGAATGCGATCTGCTGTAGCACGCTGAAAATCCTTTACTTCCTGACTCATAAGCGTTTTATTTGTTTAATAACGTTTTCAAATGTGTTGTACATCTCCATGAAATGGTCTGGGATGACTGTCTCGTCTGCTTTCTCTACGATTCGCCGGATAGAAGCGATGCGGTCAGGGTCTTTATAGGCCATTTTCACCATGTCTTCATAAAGTGAGGTGCTAATTTGCTGTTCCAAAGAGGATGCCTTGTCATTGGCCTGCTCCTTTTCCAGTTGTTGGCTTTCCAATATATACTGTTCCACCTCATCAGTTAGCATGAATGCCAGATAGTTGATGAACTTTCCTTTCGTATTGATAAAGGAACGGAATATCGCTTTGTCTCGTTCATCGGTTGGTATTCCCTCCGTCTGTATTTTTATCAGACGACGCAAGTCTCCAATCCGTATTGTGTAAAACTCTGTTAATGAATCCAGTGGCATATCTTTAAATGTCAGCCCGTCAACTAATATTTGTTCCTTGCCGTCACATCCTAAAGGATAAAGAAAAACAGGCTCCGAAGGTATTCTGTTAGTCTGGCATTGTATGGTGACGGTATAGTTTCCGTCATTAGACGAAACTCGTGCCTGCAGAATGGCTGAAATTGCACGACGCAACATCAATTCGTTGGTGACATCCTCTTTCACAAAGTCTTCTTCTGGTACCGAAAGAACCTGCTCGAACATACATTCCTTGCTGTCGTTTATCAGTTCACTTCGGTATTTTTCATACGAAGATTTATAGGGAGCAAACTTCAGGTGCAGTAAAAACTCCACATTCCGTCTGAATCCATTCATGGTGGCATTGGTAGAACCAAGATACAGATGGTTATAGCTGAGATTGCCCTCGTTTCGGCGTATGAAATACACTTTCTCGTGCAAGTCGACAGACACATCTTTTTCCACCTTATCGGTCAGTACTTCCTTGGGAGTGTAAACACCGTCATTAAACAAGTTTATAACCTCTTGTGTAACTGAAGCATGTCGTGTGAAGAGTGTCTTTTTAGTACTATGATTGCAACTGACCATCTGATTCAAAATATTCTTGTCCACGAAGGGGGAGATGACCAGCATTTCTGCTGCATGATTCAGCATACTTTGTTCAAAGCACTTTGTATATCCATCATATTCAGGTATCCCCATAGGGAAAAACTCGTAATCTTCAAAAGGAGAATTGGTAAGGTCAAATCGTTCAATGTAGTCGATGTCCTTACGGATAGAACGCATATTTTTACGGATAGTACGGTTGTCGGCTTTTGTGATTAACCATGTGAGGAAGTCCACAAGCGGTGCATGTTTGATTTGCGCTTTTCTTGTGGCCGGTTTGGTGTCGATTTTACCAATAAGTTCACACACTACGTCCAAGTCATTGGAACTGGTAAGGTTCCTGGAAAGGACAATTAGTTTGATTTGCTGAGCACCGGTGTCCGGGTTCGTTTCTTTTATAATCCATATCTTGGGATGAAAATTGACGAAACCGTTCCCCTTTGCTTGCAGTGTTACTTGTACAACGCTCTGTTCCAATAGTGAATACACTTTGGAGTTGGCTTGCGGTACTACCATACATCCGGCATTGCAGAAAACGGCAAACTTACCAGCTGATTTATTGATAGTCTCCAATATTAGGTGAGGAGAGCTCATGGCTGTTTCTGTCAGGTCGGTCATTGTGCCCAACATAAATGGCACTGATAGCAAGGAAGGCATGTCCAGACTATAGGTAGTACAAACCGCATAATCAATTACAAAGCCATCGCTTTGCAACACATCCGTATAGATAATGTCATTCCATAATGCATCAGCCATTGATAGCCTCCTTTCTTAATTCCTCGGCAAAGGTTTTTACCGTTTCCCATCGGTAGGTGAGTTTATAATAATGTATGCGGTTCCTTTTATTGTAAATATATGCAGGATTTCCAATTTTTCTTCGATTCCCTTTTACTCTTCGTTCCCGGTTGATAATCAACCGATCCAAACCGCCATCTTCTTCAATGTCATTCGCTGCAATGCGTTCCGCAACTTCTTTGCAGAACCATTTCCCGCTGTTCTCTCGTATGCTTACGGCATTCAGAACCTTATCTATGTCCGTACCGCTACTCCGGTATTCTTCGAGTTTCTTCTGAAACTTAGTTCGCATTTCTTCATCCTGATATTGTGAATAGATATAGTTATAGCGGATGTGTACCATATATATAAAATCTGCAAAACGCCGAGCTCGGTCTTGCAGTTCTCCAATCTCCTGTGGTAACTGTCGGGAGGAAATCTGTTCAAAACTATCTGCTATCACAAAATATGGATTGTCTACGATGTAACGTAATAAGGTACCTTGACATGCTTCTGCATTCAGTATGTGATCCACAATGAAGTCTTTATCTTCTACGGTCAGATCTAATGTACATTTCTGGGTAAAATCATAATCTACATTAGGGAACGAGCAGAACTGGAACAGGCCTGACTTCTCGTCCGCATCGTCATTTGTATCTTCGTCATCCGTCTTGGCCACTTTAGGGGCATTGTGCATTGCCTTTGAAGTTGAGTAGATTAGTTCATAAAACTGTGGACTACGTAAAATTCCAAAAGTTTGTAATCCGGAATTGTAGATGTATGACGGATCATATTTTACATAATTGTTTCCACTTTTACCAATCATCTCACTTCCTGTGATACCTCGTTTGTCCGTACTCCCTTCATAGAGATTCTTTGTCATGATGCGTTCCAGCCTGATAATTTCCGCTTTTACCTCCGACAAACGGTTATATCGTTTTTCTGTAGCCTTACGATAGAGTTGCGGCATAAGCGAGAAATATTTCATGTGCTTTTGCAGGGTAGATATCCCGGGAAACATACGGTCTGCGAAAGCATCACGGATACGGCCAATGCCAAGTTCGTCGAGAGCTACAGATTCCGAAGTCATTTTCAGTACTTGCATGACCCGGGTTTGCTCTTCTCTGTTACTGTGTATATATCCTAATTTCATAAAATTGCTAATAATGATTTTTTTATCGTTTCCTGATTCACGGTATCTGTCGTGGAAATGCGAAGCAGGTGAAGTCCTAACTTTGTGAATATCTGATTTTTCAACGCATCACGTGATTGTTGGGCGTCATTCTCCTTATGGAAATGCCATCCGTCCACTTCTATGGCACTGATTGGCTGTTTGGTCAGGGAATTATAGAGCAGGAAATCCACATGTGAGAATGGATTTTTGGCAAATGTCTTTTCTTTATCTTCCAGTTGATTCCATTCGGCAATAAGTCTGGACAGAGGATAATGACAAAGTACCCCCGTATGGGGAAAACCTAATTCAGCAATGGCTTTTAACAGGATATCGTATATTAGATTCTCTGATATATGTTCGGAGACGGCAGGATGAGCAGCTTCGTAAGCCAGTCTTTCTGTTGTATATTGCTGATAGAGCAAATCAAAAACAGAATGCAACTTACTGGATTTCACTTCAAAATTGTTGTACTGTATATAACTGATTAGCTGGCTGAGATTGGAATCCTCCGGCATTTCATTTCCGTTCGTAATTAGACATAATTTGGTCTTAGCACGTGAAATGGCCACATTAAGCAAATTGGCATCATCCGAGAATTCTGTAGGAGTGTTGTCTACCATACTCATGATGATGGTGTCGCATTCCCGCCCTTGGTACTTATGTACTGTACTGGCTATGTCTTTTCCGACGGTTGTATTGATTGCTTCAGCTTGTGCCCGATACGGGGTAATAACACCTATACTTTTTGATTCTGCACATTCCGGTAATACTTCTTGCGTAATGACATCTATTTCACGTTGGTTGAAATGTCCTCTGGCATGGTTTCCGGGTACAGTTTGAATCACTTGCAATACATCTTTTTCTCCTTCGTCTGTAGTCATGGCAACCAGTTCGCCATTGTAAAAGCGCTGATTACAGAACTCTATAATTTTCGGATGGCAACGATAATGTTCTCTAAGCAATGTTACTGGCGCATCCCGAAATATTTCAACGCACGATTGTAGGAAACTGTGCGTGACAGCATTGTATCGGTCGTCCACTTGATATGTGGTTTGAATAGCCTTCAACGCCAATTCTTCTTCTCTGCTTACCACATTTGGTAACTGTTTGTCGTCACCCACAATCACGGCGTTCATGGCACATGATAAAGCCAGAGCTCCCGTCTTGATGTCCACTTGTGAGGCTTCGTCCATAATCACATAGTCAAATACCATGTCTTTACTTATACAGCTTTTGGCCGAATAAGTGGTACTGAGCACAACCGGATATTCTTTCAGAAACTCTTCTGTTCTTGGCTTAATATCCTTGATTGTAAATTTTTTCCTTTGTCCGGTATTATACCGTTTAGCTATCTTGTCCTTCAATAGTTGCAGAGAAGAGGAGCGAAGTTCTTTCATGCTCTTCTGGATATCTATGCTTTGTAGTGCCGAAGCAATCGATTCTAGCTCTTGCTCTAATTCTGTTTTTCGAGAAAAGTAATAGGCCGACTCCAAACTGTTTATGACATCTGTCGCTTTTCTATTTAAAAATGTCAATATTTTAGTTCCTAATGAGAAAGCCCATTGCAATCTGAACCATAAGCCTGGCTTATGTCCGTTCTCAACCATCATTTGATAGCGGTTGAGCAATTTCATAAGTTTAGCCGATGTTTTGCCATTCAACCATTTATCTTCTGTTTGGTTGTCTTCCCGCATTTCGTTGTATTTCGATTCTTTTAATAGGGCATCGTATTCTGCCTTTAGTTTGGCCTGCTTGAGTTGAGCATCAAATCCTTGTGAAACGGCTTGAAGTGAGTCTTTTGCCAGATTCTTTGTAGTTGTTTGTTCATCAATCTTCCAACCTGTCATAGCAGGATGCTCTGGCTGGTTAGCGATGAATGTTTTTTTGTTTTGTACACTACCCAGTTTGGCAACAAGGAAGCCTAATCCTTCTCCGTTTAGTTTCTCAGCTACATTCTCTACAGCTGAGTTATTGTTTGATACAACCAATACTGTTTTACCTTTCATCAGCAGATTGGCAATAATATTCAGTATTGTCTGTGTTTTACCGGTTCCCGGAGGTCCCTGAATAATGCTTACCTGATGTGTTAACGCAGCTTCTACGGCCGCTTTTTGGCTGGCATTGCATCCAAACGGATAATAGACATGTTTGGGCATAGAGTAAGTTGCCAATTTTGTTTTGTCACCTAGGTATTGAGCCAAGGGAACATTGTCGCGCTTCACATCTACCAATTCATATTGTTTGGATAGAATACTTTTATCATCTTCTTCCGTAATCAGACCTGTTTCATCAGCCAGTTTGCGAAGATAATCCCAAATAGAACCTTCATTTTTGTCAATCGGAGTACGGGTAATATAGACCTCGTTCCCTTCCAGATTCTCATAATAACCATTGTCATAGGTTACTCGATAAAAAATGTAGCGACCATCTGTAAAACGTAGCAATTCTGCTACATTGTTAATATGTTTATTATTGATGTATAGCCCTTTTTCTCCAAGATTGATTGTCTCAGGATGTGTGAGATAAAGCAAACGTGATGTATTGTAATTGAATACACGTGGTGATGACGAAAACCGAACAGTCCAAAGTCCATTCTTGTTTTGGTAAATAGAAGAAACACGTTCTGTGACAAACATTTGCTTGTCGCCGCGTTTCTCTAAATCTATAATCATATACAGTTTTGCGTCCATATTATTTCAAATGAGATAGTAATAATCTAATTTTGAGGCTGCGGCGGAGAAATCATAGCAGAAACCTTGCTTGGCTATGCGAATAAATCAGGCCCTTTTTGCTGTCGCTCTATAACCCTAATTTTTACTTTAAGTCCTTTATCTTCTTTATACCATAAAGATTCTTTAATCTTAAATCTTAATAGGGGACTCCATCATTCTTTCTATCTCAGCTACAGCCTTCATGATTAGATCTGTACTACATATCGGTATTTCTCCCAGAGGGGCATACGAAGCAAGGTATTCTTCAGAGGGATTATATATTCCATGTCGTTTACATACAAGCCATGCAACAGTCTCAGCTTCAAATTCTCGTTCTTTTATGGTTAATTTCCGTCTCTTAGATTCAGTATAAAATTGATGATAACAAAATAAATGTCCTAATTCATGACAGATAGTATGAAATTGCACAATCCTTTCCTGATTTTTATTGACACTTATTATAAAACGAGAATTTACTCTAGCAGATTCTTTATTTCCCCACACAAAAATTCCGAAATATATTTCCGAGGGTTTCGTCGGTGCTGATTTCGCCGACGATTTCGCCGAGGTGGTAGAGGGCTTCGCGGAGGTCCTGGGCTATCAGGTCCGGAGGGAGGGTGGCGATATGGAGGCCGGCGCGGACACGCTCGAGAGCGGATGCGGCACGGACCAGGGCTTCGTAGTGGCGGGCGTTGGTCACGAGGGTCTCGTCGGTGCTGCCGGTGATTTCGGAACCTATTTCGCCGAGTGTTTTTGTCAATGTTGATAACCCTTTTCCGGTCTTCGCGGAGATTGGAATAACTTTGCAGTTATCGTATTTATTTTCAATGAGTGAAACAATGTTGTTATCGTGGTTAACATTTTTGTTATCGCCGATCTCCGCCATGTTCTCACCCAAATCATTGCCTGAACCATCGCCGATACCGTTATCATCCTTGTAGAAACTACCTGCAACATCGCATTTGTTCACCAGAATAACCACTTTCCTTTCCTGCCCGTCACCATGACCATGTCGGGAGGCCCCGCCCGTTTCAGCCAGAGGTGTTCCGCCAGTTTCAGCCGAAGGTGTTCCGCCCGTTTCAGCCAGAGAAGCTCCGTCAGTTCCAGCCTGAGGTGTCCCGCCCGTTTCAGCCCCGTCGTTCACAGCGGCGACATTTTTCACACCGCCCATTTCATTGACCTTGGACAGAATGAAATCCGCATCCTCAAGCACAACCGCCTCGCCTCGCGACAAATCCGTCATTCCCAGCACGACCGCCGCCTCGCCAAGTTTCTTGAAAGTCCGGTCAATGCCGATTTTCTCTATCGTCTCGTCAGTTTCCCTGATTCCGGCGGTGTCAATGAATCTGAACAGGATGCCGTCGATATTCAGCGTTTCCTCGATAGTGTCACGAGTCGTGCCGGCAATATCAGAAACGATCGCGCGCTCCTCCCCGAGCAGGGCATTGAGAAGCGT
>OLOU01001545.1_pt1 | contig 15422 bp, 8 predicted proteins | sample 1672101 | NCBI WGS metagenome assembly OLOU01 (sample SAMEA3136645, study PRJEB25190) | human gut metagenome | biome: human gut; feature: human-associated habitat; material: faeces | place: Austria | collected 2013
GCCAGCAGCAGTGTGATGATTTTCTTTACGTTCATTTTGTTTCCTCCGTTTTTAATGTATTTGCAGGTTCTACAGGTTCTTTTTTGCCGTCTCCAAAGCCGTAGCGGAAACTGACGGCGTTGGTGGGACAGGCGCGGATGCACATCCCACAGCGGATGCACTCGGTATGGTTGGGCGTTTTTGTCACGTCCACATCCATTTTGCAGGCCTTGGCGCATTTTCCGCAGGAGACGCACTTATTCTTATCCACCTTCATCTGGAAGAGGGACACCCTGTTAAACAGCGCGTAAAACGCACCCAGCGGGCACAGCCACTTGCAGAAGGGCCGGTAAAATATGATACTCAGCACGATCACTGCCAGCAGGATGCTGAATTTCCAGGTAAACAGGCTGCCCAGCGCCGCCCGGATGCCGGAATTGGCAAGGGACAGTGGGATGGCCCCCTCCAGCACGCCCTGGGGGCAGAGATACTTACAGAAGAAGGGGTCACCCATGCCTACGTCGTTGACGAGAAACGCCGGCAGCAGGAAGACCATCACCAGCAGCACGGCGTACTTGAGGTACGTCAGGGGCTTGAGCTTTTTTGTAGAGAGCTTCTTCGTGGGGATCTTATGCAGCAGCTCCTGAAACCAGCCGAAGGGACACAGAAAGCCGCAAATAAAGCGCCCCAGCAGTACGCCCAGCAGAATGAGAAAGCCTGTGATATAATAGGAGAAGCTGAACTTGGAGGACCCCACCACCGCCTGAAACGCCCCGATGGGACAGGCGCCGGAGGCTGCCGGGCAGGAGTAGCAGTTCAGCCCCGGCACGCAGACGGTCTTGCCCGCGCCCTGATACAAGCCGCCCTTGAGAAAGTTCGGCAGGTGCAGGTTGGTCAATAAGGCCGCCCCTGCCTGTATCCAGCCCCGAAAACGGGCCAAAAGATGGGACGCGCCCGAAGTATTCTTCTTATCCAATGCCCACACACTCCAGACATAATTTGATCGCTTTGCTCAGCACCGTGGCGGCCTCGCCCCGCCAGACACCGAAGCACAGCATGGCGGCTCCTGTGAGCAGCAGCGCGACCTGCGTTGCTGCCTTCTTCCTGTGACTCATTTTGATCACCCTTTCCTGTTTCTGCGGCCTATCATAGCGCAGGCGGGTTAAAATCTTTGTTAAGAACAGAAATTTAACACAAATTTTATCCGGCTCTGCTATAATAGGAGACAACCTGTTCATTAAGGAGGCGACTATGCACCTTTTGATTGTAGAGGACGAGCGCGCCCTGTGCGACACCGTCGCCCGCAGCCTGCGGCGGTCGGCCTACAGCGTGGATTGCTGCTACGACGGCGAGAAGGCGCTGGAGCTGCTGGAAACGGAGCGGTACGATCTGGTGCTGCTGGATCTGAACCTGCCGAAAAAGGACGGAATGACGGTGCTGCGCACCCTGCGGCAGACCGACAGAGAGACACCTGTGCTGATCCTCTCGGCTCGCGGCGAGGTGGAGGATAAGGTGACGGGTCTGGATGCCGGCGCCAATGACTATCTGGCAAAGCCCTTCCATCTGGCGGAGCTGGAGGCGCGCATCCGCAGCCTGACCCTGAGGCAGTTTACCCAGCAGGATGTGGTGCTGCGCTGCGGGCAGCTCACCTTTGATGCCCGTGCGCGGGCAGTTTCCGCCAACGGGCAGCCCCTGACGCTGACCCGCAAGGAGACGGGGATCCTGGAATACCTGATGGCGCATCAGGGGCGGCCTGTGAGTCAGGAGGAGCTGATGGATCACGTCTGGGACAACAGCGTGGACAGCTTCAGCAACTCCATCCGCGTCCACATCTCCGCCCTGCGGAAGAAGCTGCGCACCGCGTTGGGCTACGACCCTGTCCGCAACCGCATCGGCGAGGGCTATCTGATGGGAGGGGACGAAGAATGAAGCGGCTTTCCCTGCAGTGGCGCATCACACTGATGTCCGTCCTGCTCATCGGCATCACCTGCGTGGCCATGAATCTGCTGCTCTGTTCCTCCGGTGTGTACTATATGGACACCATTGCAGACAGCTTACAGGGCGGCGGTACGGTGATCCTGAATGAGGGCGGCGCGGCAAGCTTTGACCCGCAGCTCGTTGCGCCCAGCGAGGAGCTGACCATCGTTGTCGATGGGGCGCAGGGACGCTTCCGCACCACCAACTGGTATATCACGGCTATAGTGACACTGCTCAGCGGAATTTTGGCCTATTTCGTCAGCGGGCGAGCCCTCAAGCCCCTGCACAGCTTCGCCTCTCAGGTAGAGAAGGTGCAGCTGAACAATCTGGCGGATGTGAGGATCGATGAGGACGTGCTGCCGGAATTCCGGCAGCTCAGCCACTCCTTCAACCAGATGCTGGAGCGGTTGAACAACGCCTTTACCGCCCAGCGGCAGTTTACCGGCAATGCCGCCCACGAGCTGCGCACGCCGCTTGCGCTGATGCAGGCACAGCTGGAGCTGTTTTCCGCAGAGCACACCGATGTGCTGCCGGAGACGGCGGAGTTTCTCCTGCTTTTGCGGGAGCAGACGGAGAGGCTGACGCAGATGACCAAAACGCTGCTGGAAATGAGCAATTTGCAGCAGGTGGCGCGGAACGAGCAGATTCAGCTTATCCCAATGATTGAGGAGATCTTCACAGACCTCGCCCCGCTGGCAGAAAAGCGCGGTGTCACGCTAAAAGCGGAGGGCGACGGCATTATGACCGGCAGCGACGCGCTGATCTACCGTTTGATCTTCAACCTGACGGAGAACGCCGTCAAGTACAACCGCCCTGGCGGCGCGGTGTGGGTCTACGTCACACAGGAGACGGAAAAAGTCCTGATCCGCGTTTCCGACACCGGCCGCGGCATCCCGGAGGAGTATCAGCGCAGTATTTTCCAGCCCTTCTTCCGGGTGGACAAGTCCCGCAGCCGGGAGTACGGCGGCGTGGGGCTGGGACTTTCGCTGGTGTGGGAGATCGCCGATCTCCACGGCGGCTCCGTTTGGGTGGAGGAAAGTTCGGACAAGGGCACGACCATCGCGGTGGAGCTGCCGATACAGTGAAGCTGCATCTCACATAAAGCAATAAGCCGCGCAGCGGGAGCACCCTTCGGGCGCTCCCGCCTTATCTTAGCATTTTGGATGACTTTGTATTTTCCCAAAGGCCCCCGCTTCGGCGGGGGCCCTTGTCTTTTCACCTTTCGTTTCCCGCTGCGTAGGATAGACTGTACGGAGTCGCCCGGCTCCGCATACTACGGATACGGAAAAGGGAGTGTCTATGCAATCATCTGTCCTTCAGGGGATATTGCTCCCCTTCTGGGGCACGTCGCTGGGTGCGGCGTGCGTATTCTGCCTGCAAAGAGCGCCCTCCGCCGTTCTGCGCCGCGTGCTGGAGGGATTCGCCGCCGGGGTGATGACCGCCGCCTCGGTGTGGAGCCTGCTGCTCCCCGCTATCGACTGGGCGGACATGGGCCGCTGGTCCTTCCTTCCGGCGGCGGGCGGTTTCTGGCTGGGGGTGCTGTTCCTGCGGCTGCTGGAGCGACTGCTGCCGGAGGCTGTTACCGACCGTTCCACCACCATGACCCTTCTGGCGGTGACGCTGCACAACATCCCGGAGGGGATGGCGGTGGGTGCGGCCTATGCCGGATGTGTGGCGGCAGGAGCCGCCGCGCCCGCTGCGGCGTTTACGCTGGCGCTGGCCATCGCCATCCAGAATGTGCCGGAGGGCGCCATTGTGGCCCTGCCCCTGCGTACCGCCGGCGCAGGAAAGGGAAGAGCCTTTCTGGGCGGTGTGCTCTCCGGCGCGGTGGAGCCCCTGGCCGCCGGCGTGACGGTGCTGGCGGCGGCGCTCATCGTTCCGGCGCTGCCCTGGCTGCTGGGCTTTGCCGCCGGGGCCATGCTCTATGTGGTGGCCGCCGAGCTGCTGCCCACGCGCGGCGATTCCGGCCCGGGGGCGCTGGCTTTTGCCGCGGGCTTTACCGTAATGATGATCCTGGACGTGGCGCTGGGGTAGGGAGGAGGGTTGACAACGGCCAATTCCTGTAATATAATGTCGCTGACAAGTAAATAAACAGTCTGTTGATCCAATGTCGCCGGCGGCCGTACAGCCCACCACGGGCCAGGCGTCGGCATAGAAGGAAAGGGGTAGCCAAACCCCGCACGACCGGTACTGTGAGCGCAAGGATGCACCGAAGCGGCGAGAGCCGCCGGGACGAAAGTCCGCCATTGTGGGGAAGCCCATGAGAAGGTAGGCTGCAAACGAGGAGGGATGTCTGCCCCCCGCGGCGCGAGCCAGGAGAATTGCATTGTGTAGGACAAAGTTGCAGCGGGCGCGCTCTCCGTGTGCGGGAATCTTGTACCACCATGTAGATGTACCACGCTGACCTCCTGAACGGGAGGTCGGTGTTTTTTGCGCCGCCTTTTTCGCGGCCGGCCCTTTTGGGCGGGCGGCGGGGGCGGCGACGTCTTTCCGTGGTGCAGGGGTCGTATCTATTGCGTTCGCTGTCCGGCTTTGCGCCGGGCAGCGTTTCATTTTCGCGGGACAGAGTGCACTCTGTCCCATTTTTCATGCCCTGCATGAAAAATATTTCCCTTGCCAGGCTGACACGCTGCCATACACAGCGAAGCGGTGCGGAAAACTCGACTGTCAAGCTGAGGCGCCGTGCGCTTTCCATCTGACCGTGAAACTGTGCAGACGAGTCCCCTTTGTCAAGCTGAGGCGGCCATTGGCCGCGTGCTTTTCCATAAGTGGGGCGGGGATGTTGCCGCATCCCCGCCCACCCCCTCACGTCGACAAAAAATTTACATAAAGGAGAAAGAGACATGAAGAAGAGAGTCATAAGCTGGCTGCTGACCGTCGTGATGGTCGTCAGCCTGCTGCCCACCTCCGTGTTGGCCGACACGCTGGCCGCGGATCAGGAGCAGCAGACCCAGCAGGAACAGATAGCTCCGGTGGACACGGAGAACACCGTCCCTGCCGGGAATGAGGAGACGCAGGAGCAGCAGGAGCCCGCTGAGGAAGTGCCTGTGTCCCGGTCTGCCCGCAGCGGCGGCGCGGCGCCGATGCTGGCGGCGGCAGGCGCGGTGCAGAATATCGGCACCGCGGAGGCGTTTGCCGCGATGGAGCCCAGCGGCAATTATCAATTGACGGAGGATATCACCGTCACGGCGCCCTATGGCAACGATATTACCGGCTTTACCGGCTTTACCGGCACCTTTGACGGCAACGGCCACACCGTGACGCTGGATATCACCGCTTCCACAGCCTATGTCGGCCTGTTCAGCAAACTGGCGGGCGGCGCCGTGGTGAGGAATGTGATCACCGCAGGCAGTGTCACGGCAACAGGTAAGAAATGTGTAGCAGGCATTGCTGGCTATGCTACAGATAATGTTAAGATCGAAAATTGCAAAAATACCGCGAGTATTACAGGAAATAAGAATGTGGGCGGTATTTTGGGCGAAGCTTATAATAACGAAGAAAGCATTTCTGTTGGGATCAAAAACTGTGCGAATGAAGGTGCAGTAAACGGTACTGGTTCTGCTGTAGGTGGTATTGTTGGAAAGATGGAGGGCCAGAACTCCATCATAGACTGTTATAACAGAGGGAATATCACTGGCTTTAATAACTACGCTGGCATCGTGGGACAAAGCACAGGCGCTCTTGTTGCAACGATTAAAAATTGCTATTCTGTCGGAGCAGTCACTGCTTATGGTGCATCTACCAATGCGGGATATGCGTTGATAGGTGGAGGTAAGAACTATGCTTTGACTAATTGCTACGCAATAAAACAAGACGGGTTGAATTTGGCGTATAAGGGAACGAATGCTACAACGGAAGAGTGTGACCTCAAATCCGCTGACGACATGAAGTCCCCGGAGTTTGCCGCCACCCTTGGCAGCGCATTCCAGTACAATGGGGGCGGCTATCCTACGCTGAAGGACCCGGAGCCAGTGGTGGAAAAGAACGTCGTGTCTATTTCCGTAAAGTCGGCTAAAACGACGTGCTATACCGGCGATGAACTGGAGCTCAGTGTTACAGTTACCTATGACGATAACAGTAGCGAGGTCATCACCAAGGGTTTCACGGTGGCGGGATTTGACAACACCGCGCCGGGAAAGCAGACGGTGACTGTGACCTACAAGGAAAAAACGGATTCCATTGAGATCGAGGTCATTAAGAAGCCTGAGTTTGATGACTTCTTCGCTGGTATTGTTAACAGTGTTGAGGTGACGAATGATGCCACCTATCCTTATGTGGTGGACATGACCGACAGCGACGGCCTTTGCCTGCGCTCCAGCAATCCGGATCAAGGAAATACAAGCAGTACATCTACGATTACGCTGAAGGCAAAGGCCAATGTGACGCTTAGCTTTAAGTATTGGGGCTGCAATTATGATTCTTCTTACGCAGCTCTTACGATCGTAAAAAACAACAGCTATAATCCAGAGATGCGGTCATGGGGGAGTACTCAGTGGAAGGACTTTACCATTGATCTGAAAAAGGGCGATACGCTGAGACTGAATCTTATAAAGACGTATGTCTCAGGTGATTACTATGTCAAGCTCAAGGATTTCACAGTTTCGTCCCTGTATGAGGTGAAGTTGACAGCGGAGCCTGAAGAGGCTGATGCGGTCGTTGCACTGAAGGACAGCACAGGCGCAGAACTTAAAGGTACGAATGGTGTATACATCGTTTCTGCAGGTGAGTATACCTACACGGTGTCGGCTTATGGGTATGACACTGTTACGGAAACGATCAATGTTGCTGCAGATGTGGCAAAGACGGTGCCGCTGACCAAATCTGCGGCCTATTCCGTGGCGTTTGATATCTCGCGCCCCGCAGGGATCACGGCGGATCCGACAGTGACCGTCAAAACCAACGGTAAGGCGGTATATACCGGTGATGGTACAGGCTGCAGTCTGTCCAATGGCAGCTACGCTTATACAGTTGCCTGCGATGGCTGCGATAATGCCGGCGGTATATTCTCTGTGAATGGCGATAAGATGAATATCACAGTGACGCTGGCAAAAAAGGCGATATTTGAGGATTTCTTTGCCAATTGCCAGGGTATCACCGTCAGCGGTGACAAGGGGAAATTTACCATAGAGGGTGCTGGTAAGGACTCCTATCTCAAGACCACAGAAACGACCACACTGGCTCTCACGGCTACAAAGAATGTGAAGCTGTCGTTCAGCTATATCGCCAATGCGGTAGGGTATGTGGAAGGCGACTGGGAAAATGATGAGCCGGATGAATACTATTATTTCACCATAAAGAAGAACAGTACACAAGTCAAGCGTGCTTACAGCGAAACTTCTTGGAAAGATTTTTCAGTGGAGCTTACGCAGGGTGATGTGCTGACCATTAGTTATGATGGTTATACCAGGGACTATTACGCAGCCCTGAAGAATTTTGCAGCAGTTCCGTTCTATACCCTCACCCTTAAAACTCCCGCCGGTGCAACGGTGGTGCTGAAGGACCGTAGCGGCGCGGAGATCACCGGCAAAAACGGCGCATACACCGTTGCCGCCGGTACCTATGCCTACACCGTCAGCAAGTTCGGCTACGAGACCGAGACGGGGAGCATCACCGTTAATGCCGATGTGAACAAGACCGTCACGCTGAGCGAACTTGCCTCCTGCACCCTGACCTTTGCCGTGACCCCGGCGGAAAACGCTAAGGTGACCGTGACCCACCCCGTGGGCGGCACCATCAAGCCCGAGACCGACGGCGGCTACAAACTCTACCTCGGCGAGACGTATGCCTATACCGTCGCCAAGGCGGGCTATATCCCCGTTCACGGCAGCATCACCGCCGCCGAGGACAAGACGCTCTCCTTCACCTTAACTTACGCGGGTGAGGGCTGGGACGGCACCGCCAAGACCGCACCCACCCAAGACAAAAACGGCGTCTATCAGATCGGCACTGCCGCGGAACTGGCATGGTTTGCCGATGCGGTCAACAAGGGCGGCACGACCATCAGCGGCAAGCTCACCGCCAACATCAACCTCAACGGCAAGACTTGGACGGCCATCGGTACCGACAGTAATAAGTTTGCCGGCACCCTGGACGGCGATAATTACACCGTTAGTGGTTTGGCAGGAACTGGCGGATTAGTCTATTATTTGAGCGCCAATGGAACTGTCAAGAGTTTGTGTGTGGATTGCGCCATTGACGGTACAAGTAATGTCGGAGGTATTGCGGATAAGAGTGAAGGCCGGATTGAAAACTGCCTCGTCAGTGGTTACATCAAAGGCGGCGATGACGTGATCTTTGGTGTTGGCGGTATTGTTGGTCATGGTGTGGCAGGCAATGTCATTAGTGGCTGCGTGAGCACAGCGGATATTCTGTTCAAGTACTCCCGGTATGCGGTGCAAAATGGCGCGGGAGGTATCGTGGGTTATACTTACGGTACCGTAGAGAACTGCTATTTTGCGGGGAACGTCCACACTAACGCAAAGAGTGTTAGCGCTGGCGGATTTGGCGGACTTGTCGGCTGTGCGCGCAGTAATGCTGTTATGAAAGACTGCTACACTGTAGGTGCTGTCACCGGTCCGGAAAGCAGCTTCGGTGCGGTGGTAGGCAAGGTGGCAGCCGGCGCCACCATCACCAACTGCGCTTATCTGGACACCGTCGCACCACAGGCCGCGGCGGATGGCACCACCAGCGGTATGACTGCCCGCACCGCGGACTATATGCGCACCCCAGAATTTGCGGCGGATGTGGGGATGCACCTTGACAGCGGCAACAGCAACGGCGGCTTCCCGGTGCTGCCCTGGCAGGGCGGCACCCCCGTGGATAATGCCGACCTCAAGGCCGCTGCCGACGCCGCAAGCGCCCTGCAGCTTCGCGGCATGAGCGCCGCCGACACCGCCAAGAAAGCCAAGGCCGACTGGTACGCCGAGACTGTGCTGGGACTCTATGAACTTACGGACGGTAACTATAATAAGGCCGACCTCTGCGAGAAATACGGCATCGAAGAGCCCGGCGAAGCGGTCACGGACCTGCACGACTACTTCCTGACCGCCCTGCAAAAGCACTTCTATAAGGAACTGGGGCTCGATGCCGAGAATGCAGACCTTCTGAAGGCCGATGCCACCGGCGTCTATCAGCTCCGCGGCCTTACCCCGGTGAGCGGCGACCCGGAGGAGGAAGAGGAGATTGCGCAGACCTATACCGGCTTCCTGACCCTGCCCGCGAGCGTCACCGTTCCCGTGGAGGGCAGTGGAGAGAAGATCGTTTCCCTCACATGGACGGCGGATAACGCTCTGGTGAACACCGCCACCGGCGCGCTCACCGCGCCTGCGGCGGATAAGGTCACGGTGACCCTCACCGCCACGCTCCAAAGCGGCGCGGCCACGAAGGTCAAGACCTTCACGCTGTGCCTCTGGTCCGAGAATGCGGAAAAGGTGCAGACTCTGGAGGATATTGCCGCCGAGTTCACGCGCAAGAATACCGCCGTGCAGCCCCTGCAAGGCGTGGGGCTCTATGATGAAACCAACATCACCCAAGCCTTCCGCCGCCTGCTGGCAGAGCAGGGCTATGCGGATGTGGCGGACAACTCCGAGATCACCTATGTCAACGGCAGCGCCAAGGCCAACGGCTTTGACGGTACCAAGGTACAGTACATTGCCGACAACGGCAAAATCACCTACTTCACCGGCGACGGCACCGCCCGCCAGACCGTGCAGTACACGGGGTTGAAGTTCAACATCACCTATGCCGGGGTCACCAAGGAGATCACCCTCCGTGCCACCGTGGGGCGCAGCGCCGACGCGGTGCAGAAACTGCTGGAGAGCGCCGCCGGGTCCCTGAACTGGGAACTCATCCGCGGCGAGAATACCAACGGGGCCACCCAAAGCGAGGTGGCGGGCTGGACGCTCTACACCGTGAACGACCGCATCACCTCCAACCTCACGCTTCCCTCCAGCATTGCGGGGCGCTATGATGTGAAGGTGCAGTGGGGCACCCGGAACACCGAGTGGCTCTACATCACCAACGGCACCAACGGCACCGGCGTGGGCACCGTCAACCGCCCCCTGCAGCCCGCAGACGGCACGGCGCTGCCCGAGAAGGCCGGCAAGTTCCGGCTGATCGCCCGCGTGACCTATGACGCCTTCGATGACTACACGCTGGCGCACATCACCGGCGACAACGGCGTGGAGGTCTATGCCGATGTGCTCTTTGACGCCACCGTTGCGCCCTTCGACAGCAGCGTGACCAGCGAGATGCAAAACGCTCTGGCGGAGAAGTATCAGGGGCTCCTGCGCGACTTTGTGGACAAGACAAAGCCCGTGGACACGACTGCCGTCGGCGACGATATGCAGATGCCCAGACCCGCTCTTCTGGAGAAAGCGGGCATCATGACCGACAGTTATAACCAGAAGGTCACGATGGTGAGCCTCACCCCGGATGTGCTGGACTTCAACGGGTATCACGCCATGGTCTACCGCCCACTGCCCGGTGAGAAGCCGGTGGAGGCGAAGTATGTGGTGACCATCACCACCCGCAGCTCCGGCCTTCTGCTGGCGCGGCAGGAGTTCAGCTTCACCATTCAGCCTTTTACCCAGCCGGAGTTGGATGGCGCTGCCGCCTTTATGACGGAGGCGCGGACCGAGGACGCCTACTGGGACGGTATCAAGAACAAGAATACGGTTAAGACCAAGGTCACCTCTGACCTGTACCCCTTCGCGGAGATCTGCAAAAACGAGGACGGCACGCTGAAATACATCCGCGGCACGGTGAATATGACCTTCGACGGCATCGAGGCCGACGATATCCCCGGCTGGCTCGATACGGAGAAATACCGCTGCTTCCGATCCTCCCGTCCCTCCGTCATCGAGAATGAGCTGCTGCGTGTACACCAGCCGGAGTACAATACGACAGTTACGCTGGACAGCGTCCTGACCTACACCAAGTACGCCCAGTACTGGGAGAAATTCGGCCTGAACGGCACCGAGGAGAGCAAGGAACGCTACAAGGACTTTGCCCAATTCTACAAGCAGCCCATCCAGATCGACCTGACGGTGCCCGGTACCACGGGGCAGAATGACCCCAACGAAAATCAGACCCTCACCGTGAAGGTCAAGGTGGACGGCTACAACAAGAACGGCCATACTTTCCGGGGAATCTCCGACTTTACCTTCACCGGCAAGGCCAACGAGGATCCCACCGCTTGGGACGCTGTGAAGGCGTGCCTTGACAGTGCCAAGTACACCTATACCGGCAGCGGCGCCTACATCAAGAGCATCACCGATGCGGCGGGCCACACCCTCAAGGAGAAGGGCGACGGTAAGTCCTCCGGCTGGATGTTCGGCCTCACCTTACAGGGCGGCACCGAGACCTTGCCCAAGACCACGCTGGACAACACCTATCTCAAGGACGGCGACACCCTGCGCCTGTTCTTTACCGACACCTATATCCCGCTGGATCCGACGGATCCCGCCGTGCCCGGTGCGGAAGTGCCCGGCTTCGATGAGGCGTATGCCGGCGCCAAGGCGTATATCCAAAGCGCGGTGAGCGCCCCGGTCGTCAGCTATCTCTTCGGCGAGTGGGCGGTACTGGGACAGGCTCGCGCCAAGGTGCCTCTGTCCGAGGCATATATCGCGGCCTATTATGAGAAGGTCGTGGCCTATGTAAAGGCGAACATCGGCTCTGACGGCATCCTCCGGGCTCCCGATGATAAAAACACCCCCGTCATCACCGACAATGAGCGTATTGCCCTGGCTCTTACCGCCATCGGCAAGGACCCCGCCAACGTGGGCGGCGAAAACCTGCTGAAGGCGCTGCAGAACAAGGATATCATGCAGGTCACCGATACCAGTAACACGGATATCAACGGCCTCGTCATGGGTCTGCTGGCGCTCAACAGCCGCAATTACACCTCCGACACCTCCTGGCTGGTGCAGGCTGTTCTTGCACAGCAGAACGAAGACGGCAGCTGGAGAGCCAGCGCCGACACAAAACCCGTCGGCGACGTGGACATGACCGCCATGGCGCTGCAGGCGCTGGCACCCTACTATAAGGACGGCGGCAATGAAACCGTGAACACGGCCGTGGAGAAAGCCCTCAACTGGCTCTCCGGCAAGTATCGAAGCGGCTACGACTCCTCCGAGAGCTGCGCGCAGGTGGTCATCGCCCTTTCCGCCCTGAATTTGGATGCCAACACGGACGCGCGCTTTACCAAGACCGTGGAGGGGAAGACCCTGAGCGTGCTGGGGAACCTCCTGCAGTACCGCGTGGCGGAGAACGGCGGCTTTAAGCATCAGTTCGCAGACAAGGCCGTCAACGAGATGGCCACGGAGCAGGCGCTTTGCGCCATGGCCGCCTATGCGCGCTTTACTGAGAAGGCCAACGCCCTCTACGATATGACCGACGCCGCCTGCGCCCATCGCTTCGGCGAGTGGCAAGTGACCGTGGCCGCCACCTGCACCAAGGACGGCGTCAGCCGCCGGATCTGCTCCATTTGCGGCGCCGTGGAGGAAAAGTCTGTTCCCGCGACGGGCCACAATTTCGGCGCGTGGACGGTGACCAAGGCGGCCACCTGCACCGAAAGCGGTATCAGCACCCGTAAGTGCAGCGTTTGCGGCACGGAGGAGACGATGATCGTCCCGTCTCTGGGGCACAGTATGACTGCCACGGCGGGCAAGGCTGCTACCTGCACCGAGGCAGGCAACAGTGCCTATTGGACCTGCTCTCGCTGCCACAAGTATTTCAGCGACGCGGCGGGAAAAACTGAGATCGCCAAGGACAGCTGGGTCATCGCGGCCCTGGGTCACGATGAGGCCACCCGTGCGGCGGTGGCGGCCACCTGCTACGCCTCCGGCCATGAGGCGGATACCTACTGCAAGCGCTGCGGCATTGTCATCACAGCTGGCGCGACCATTCCCGCCACCGGCAAGCACACCTACGTCAACGGCGTCTGCACCGTCTGCGGCGTCAAGAACCCGATGGCCAACGTCAAAGGCGATGACATCAAGGTGGACAGCAAGGACAACACGATCGTCACAGGCGGCGGCCTGACCATCAAGACCGACAAACCTGTTACGGATGAGAAGTTGGCGGACATCAAGGCAGCAGTGAGCGACGGTGCAATCACCGTGACCGTGACGGATACGCTCCAGCTCACCAACGAGCAGAAGGCCGCCGACGGCGGCAAGAGCGCCCTGACCGAGGCGGCCAAGACGGCCGGTGACGAGGTTAAGAAGGAGCTGAACAAGCTGGCCGAGAAGCTGGACGCCCTGCGCGGCGACAAATCCCGCAAGAACGCGCAGTTGGAGAAGGTCGTAGACGTGACTGTGGCGCTGGTCAAGACGGAAGGGAACGAGATCAAGACCGTGGCGCAGCTTATCGAGCTGCCCCACAGCGTCACCGTGACCATCCCCATCACCGACGAGCTGTACGCGGCCCTTCAGGGCAAGCACGTCTGCGTGGTGCGCAGCCACACGGATAGCAGCGGCAATGTGACCACTGCCGAGCTGTCCGCTACGCTGGGCGGCACCAAGGGCAATTATGTCCTGACCTTCCAGACGGACAAGGCCTCCGCGTTCGCTATCGTCTCCTATGAGACGGTGTCCTCCGGGTACTACTACGGCGGAAGCGGTACGGCCGACAGCGGCAAGACCGACTCTGCCAACACGGCGGACGACAGTCAGATGGTGCTGTGGCTGGGCAGCGCGGTCCTGGCGGCGGCAGCCGTTGTGGTGCTGACCCGGAAGAAGCGCGTTTCCAAGTAACAACAGAACAGCCGACGCAGGGGCGCGAAAGCGCCTCTGCGTATGGCGCTTTTATGAGGAATGAGAGATATGAAGAAAAACCACCGATTTTGGCTGTTGGCGCTGGCGCTGTCCCTGCTGCTGACCTGCGCCGCCTGCGGAAAAAAGACCGTATCGTACGCCCCCGGCAACATTCCCACGGCAACGCAGGAGCAGACCACGGACATCAGGAAGAACGACACAGCTGAAACGGGCACCACCAAGGCTGACGGCAAGCAGGACGCGGCAAAGACTAAGGATAAGACCGCAGACGACAAGAAGTCTGACGAGCAGAAGCCGGCTGGTGAAGCCAAAAAGACCGAGGAGGACACCAAAAAGCAGGAGGAAGCCAAGCGCCTGGAGGAGCAGAAGCGGCTGGAAGAAGAGAAGAAACAGCAGGAGCAGGCGCAGCAGCCCGCTGTGCCGGGCCCCGATCCCACGCCTGCACCTGACCCGGCGCCGGCGGCGTCCGTATCGCTGTACATCTCCTGTGCCACGGTGCTCAATAATATGGACAAGTGCTCCGACGGCGTGAAGGATATCATTCCCGCCGACGGCGTGATCCTGTCCGCCACGGTGACCATCACCGAGGGTGAGTCTGTCATGTCCGTACTGAAGCGGGCCTGCGGTGACGCGGGTATCCCGGTGAGCTCCAGCGGCAACTATGTCAGGGGTATCAACGGCCTGTTCGAAAAAAATGTGGGCAGGAGCTCCGGCTGGATGTACTGTGTGGGGGGAACCTTCCCCAGCTATGGCGCGGACAGCTATACGCTCTCCGGCGGCGAGAACATCCAGTGGCTCTACACCTGTAATATGGGTGCAGACGTGGGCAATACCTACATGGGCTGACAAAAGGGCGGCTTTTGCCGCCCTTTTTCCGCACGCAGGATTGACGTATCCCCTGGCGGCAGGGTATAATCAAAAAGTTAAGACATCATGTATGCAGGAGGTGATCCCATGGACGATACGCTGCGCACTTGCCATCCGGCGGTGAGCTTTGCCTATTTCGCCCTGGTCATCGCCTGCGCGATGCTGCTGATGCACCCGGTGTGCCTGGTTCTGTCGACGCTGGGCGGCGGGTGGTATGTTGCCCGTCTGCTGGGCGACAAGGGCCTGCGCCGCCACCTGCTGTGGCTGCTGCCCATGGCCCTCCTGGCGGCGGCCCTGAACCCGGCCTTTGTCCACCAGGGCGTCACCATTCTGGCCTACCTGCCCTCCGGCAATCCCCTGACGCTGGAGAGCCTGCTCTACGGTCTGGCCGCCGGCGCCATGCTCAGCGCCGTGGCGCTGTGGTTCGTCTGCGTCACCGATGTCATCACCTCGGACAAGGTGGTGTACCTCTTTGGCCGCGTCATCCCGGCGCTGTCCCTGCTGCTGAGCATGATCCTCCGCTTTGTACCCCGCTTTGTCCGGCGGCTCCGTGCCGTGGCGCAGGCCCAGCGGCATCTGGGCCGTGATACCCAGACCGGCGCCCCAGCCCGGCGCGTCAGAAGCGCCCTTCGTGTGTTCTCCATCGTTGTCACCTGGAGCCTGGAAAGCGGCCTCATCACCGCCGATAGTATGCGCTGCCGGGGCTATGGCCTGCCGGGGAGGACATCCTTCTCCCTCTACCGCTTTGACCGGCGTGACGGTGCCGTCGCCCTCTGGCTGGCCTTTTGCGGCCTGTATCTGCTGGGCGGCGGTCTGGCCGGC
>OLOU01001551.1_pt1 | contig 15391 bp, 14 predicted proteins | sample 1672101 | NCBI WGS metagenome assembly OLOU01 (sample SAMEA3136645, study PRJEB25190) | human gut metagenome | biome: human gut; feature: human-associated habitat; material: faeces | place: Austria | collected 2013
AATTCCTGCAGATATGATTAAGAAAGCTATTTCTCTTGGCGTATCTAAGATTAATGTAAATACAGAGTGTCAGTTATCTTTCGCAGATGCTACACGTAAATATATCGAAGCTGGTAAAGATTTAGAGGGTAAAGGATTTGATCCGCGTAAATTATTAGCTCCGGGTGCAGAAGCTATCAAAGCTACTGTAAAAGAAAAAATGGAACTGTTCGGCTCTGTAAATAAGGCTAATACAGAAGCAAGAGTTCAGTGTGTAAAGGACTATCTCAGCACTGCAAAGCAGTACGGCGTACCATGCTGTTGGTGGGATAACGGCACAAGAATAGGAAACGGTGAGAACTTCGGACTTCTCAACAGATCCGAGGGCGGCTGGTATTTCCCTGAAATAGTTGACGCTATCAAGGAAACAGTAAATAGCTAAAAAAATCAAGGACGGAATCGCTTCCGTCCTTTTTTTGTGCGCAAATTATGTGCAATTTTTGTGGGGCGAATTGATATCTTGCGAGCGGTGGGCAATCTTGCGGTAAACGGGCGAACGCTGTTCGCCCCTACAAAAATTTATATTATTATCGTTTTTTATCAATACATTTATGTAGGGGAGCGGCGCAATTTTTTTGTGTAGGGGACGGCGCCCTCGACGTCCCGCCACTCTCGTTCGTTTCAATCACAAACTGTTTTGTTCATTAAACGCCACAAAAAAAGGACGACCCCAAGTCGTCCTTTTTCATATCTATTCCCCTGAAAGGGTCTTTTTCATTGCAATGTGCGGACAGTATTCGTCCTTGTAAACATCACCATACGCAGTGTAGCCAAGCTTTTCATAGAAAGGCTGTACTCTCGTTTGCGCCGATAAGCCGACTTCCTTGTAGCCCACTTTTTCAGCCTGCTTTTCAAGGGCTTCCACTATCATTCTGCCAAGATCTCTGCCACGATATGCCTTTCTCACGCAGATGCGTCCAATGTGCGCTTCGCCATTTTCGTCAAACAGCCTGCCTGTTGCAATGGGATATCCTCCTGTGTAGATAACAGCATGATAAGCCTCATGGTCGATATCGTCAAATTCGTTCACAAAGCCCTGCTCCTCAACGAATACCTGCTGTCTTATGAGTCTGGCGTCTGCGTTGTTTGCAAGCCCTTTTGCGATCTTTATGGTGTAATTATCCATTATATCAGCCCCCAAGACGTATCATTTCGTCGATACATTTTCTTGCAGAGGTTATCTCCTCGTCTGTCATCTTTATCTCAAAACCGCCGCCGTTGCCGATGCCCTCGCAAGTCTTGTAAACATCCATAAGAGTGGTGAGCTTCATGTTAGGACAAAGTATCTTCTTTGAGAGTATGTAAAACTCCTTCTCAGGGAATCTGTACTGCAAATGCTCCGCAATAGATATCTCAGTGCCTATGATGAACTCCTTTGCGTCAGACTCAGCCGCAAAATTCATTATTCCAGAAGTCGAACCAACATAATCAGCCATTTCGCTTACAGCAGGGATACACTCAGGGTGACAAAGCACCAGTGCATCAGGGTGAGCCGTCTTAGCCGCTATCATGTCAGCCTTTGTTACCGACGCATGAACAGGACATCCGCCCTGCAAAAGCATTATATCCTTTTCAGGACAGGCTTTTTTTACGAATGCACCAAGATTGCAGTCAGGAATGAACAGTATCTTGTCAGCGTCCATGTTCTTTACTATCTTCACCGCAGACGAGGAAGTAACGCAAACGTCGCAAACCCTCTTGAGTGCAGCTGTGGTGTTTATGTAGCATACTACCTTTCTGTCAGGCTCCTGCGCCTTTATCATTTCTATCATCTCAGGTTCCATTTGCTCTGCCATTGGACAGCCTGCCGATGGATTTGCAAGATATACGTTCTTGTCAGGGTTGAGCATTTTTGCCGCCTCAGCCATAAAATGAACTCCGCACATAAGTATGTTTTTGTTTGAGACCTTCTGTGCCTCAACGCTTAGCTTGTATGAATCACCCGTAATATCTGCTACCTCCACTATCTCCTTAGCCTGATAGCTGTGCGCAAGTATACAAATATCGTTTTCTTTCTTTAACTGAAGAATTTTTTCCTGTACGTCCTTTATCATATCCAGATCATGCCTTTCGACCTTTGAAAAGCATATCCTCCTTTCGGTGTTTCGGCATTTGCCGAAAGATTTATACCATATTATTATAGTATGATATAGACATTTTGTCAAGGGCATTTGTACCATACCGCCCATAGCACTTGACAAATTCATCAACAGGGTGTATAATCAACAGTGTTGACAATCAACCGCCTTGACATTTGGAGGAATAACAATGAACGATAAAACAGCCCAGCGTTTTGGAGAAGTTTTCAGACGATTTTTTGAAACAGGATATATGGACGACCTTGCAGAGCTTTTTCAGGGCGAAAGCAAAGTGATAGTCTATCTTAGCACAGCCGAGGGCATAGTCTACCCCTCAGACATAAGCCGTGACCTTATGATATCACGTCAGCGAGCAACGTCAGTGCTCAGTGCAATGGAGAAAAAAGGCTTTGTTAGCCTTGTGCGTGACCCTGAGGATAAACGCCGTGTGCAGGTGAAACTCCTCCCAAAAGGTGAAAAATCCATTGAAGAAAAGCAGAAGCGTCTTGAAAAATATTTCAGCGTGTTTGTTGACGCACTGGGCGAGGAAAATCTCAAAAACCTCCTTGACAGCTCCGAAAAAGCTGTCGAGGCGCTTGAACATACAATGAAAGGCAACTCTCAGAAAGTCTGAGGTGCGGAAAGGAAACTGCCATGAACATTTATAACGAATTTAGAAAAACGGCAATAAACCGCTATAGCAAGACCGCTCTCGTGATGATGAACGACGAGGGTGAAACAAAGGAATATACATTCGGACAGACTTTGCAGCAGGCAGATGTTTTTTGCAGCCGCCTTAAAGCCATGGGCATTGTGGCAGGGGATAGGGTCTGTATCGCCTCTGAGGGCAGACCTGAGTGGAATATCGCATTCCTCGCCTGTGCAAAGCTAAACGCCACAGCCGTTCTTTTGGATTATTCGCTTCCTGCGGCAGAGCTTGTCGCACTGGTGAAAAAGTCACAGCCTGTGTGCGTTGTCGCTTCTCAAAAGGCGGCAAAGAAGCTTACAAGCGTGAAAAATATACCTGTTCTCGATATCCAAAACCAGCTTGACAGACTTGACGGTTCAGGGGAAAATATACTCCGCCAAGGTGAAGTAGGCGACCCTGATATCGCAGTGATAATCTTTTCAAGCGGTACGACAAGGACAGCCTCAGGCATCATGCACACCCACGATTCTCAGATAAATTCCTGCAAAATGGTCTGCCAGTGCAACGGCATAACCGATAACGAACGCTATCTCGGAATCCTGCCAAACAGCCATATCTACGGACTTTTTGCACAGGTCTTAGCCCCTCTCCTTACAGGTGGAACAGTGTGCTTTATTGAGTCTCTCTCCGCAAAGGGTCTTTCCGCAGGCTTCCAAAACTTCAAGCCGACAGTTTTCCCGGGCGTGCCAAAGGTCTATGAGCTTTTGAAAACCCAGATAATGCAGCAGATCAACGCAAGCAAAGTATCTTCAGCACTTTTCAAGAAAATGTTTCCTGTTGCACTTCATCAGCGTAAGATCTACGGCATAAACAGCGGCAAAAAGATCTTTGCAAAGATACACAAAGCCTTGGGCGGTGAGCTTAGATTTCTCTGCTCCGCAGGCTCGCCGATGTCAAAGGATACATTTGATTTCTTCTACGGCACAGGCTTTAATATTGTGAACAACTACGGTGCGACCGAAACGAGCATACCAACTATCGGCACATATGGCAAGCACGTCTATGCTGACACCTGCGGCAAGCCGTACCCCGATATCAAAGTGAAGATAGACCGCAGCGGTGAGCTTCTCATAAAGTCACCTTATATGATGATAGGCTACTATGGCGACAAAAAGTCCACAGATGAAGCTTTCAATCCTGACGGCTGGTTCAAGTCAGGCGACCTTGCAAAGTTCGATAAGCATAAAAATATCGTCATTCTCGGCAGATGTAAAGAAAATATCGTCCTATCCACAGGCAAAAAAGCCGCCCCTGACGATATCGAACAGGTCTATAGGGGCATCGAGAGCGTTGACGAGCTTGTGGTCTGCGGAGTGCCTGCGAAAGAGGGAAGCTATGATGAGGTACACGCCTTTGTGGTCTGTGCTGAAGATAAGCGTGAGCAGACGGAAGAAAAGCTAAAAGAAATAAGCTCCTCCGCAGGTCAGGCAATGAAACTAAGCGGCATACATTTTGTGGATTCTATACCAAGAACAGCTATCGGCAAGCCAAAGCGTTATCTGCTGAAGAAAATGGTCATGGAGGATGACCTTGACAGCCTTACAAAGCAGGCGAAAAATAGTATAGACCCGTCGGATATCCCGTCAATGGTGAGAAACGCCGTGGCAAAAATAGCACACGTTCAGCCGAATGAAGTCAAGCTCAGTACAAAATTTTTGCAGGAGTTCACCATAGACTCCCTCTCAGCTATCGAGCTTGCATTGGAGATAGAGGAGTTCAGTGGTGTGCGTGTTGACGGCTGCATGGATAAAAACATGACAGTGGGCAAGCTTATCGCCCTCGTTCAAAACCCAAACCGCATAAAGCCGCAAACAGTGAGATCAATGCTCTATCCTCTGGACAAGAAGAAGATAGACTATCGTATTTACCGCTTTTACAGAAATCTCGTAACGGCGTTCTATGAGGTCAGGGTCACCAACGAGGAAAATCTACCTGATAAGGACGGTTATATAATCTGTGCAAATCACGTTTCAAATTTTGATTTTATCTTCCTCACCCTGAATTTCAGATACGAGCGTTTTGCAAAATTCTGCTGTATGGCGAAAAAAGAGCTTTTCAACGGCAGTTTAGCCAGCCGACTTATAGTAAGAATAGGCGGTATGGTGCCTGTTGACAGGGGCGGCAGAGTAGACGAAACAATGGCGGCTCTGCGTAAAAAGCTCGGACAGAAATGGGGTGTGCTAGTTCACCCGGAGGGTACAAGAAGCAAAACTGGTGAAATGGGCAAGTTCAAAAGCGGTGCAGCCGTCCTTGCTATTGAAGCCAATGTACCTATAGTACCAGCCTACATCAAAGGCGGACACGAGATATTCCCGCCAGACAGAAAGCTCCCAAGGCTTTTCAACTGGAAAAGGCTGAGCAAATATAAGGTCAAAGTAGTGTACGGCGAGCCGATATATCCAAACGGGGAAAGCCCTGAGGAACTTATGGCGAAAGTCCGTGAAGCGGTTTTGGCTTTAAAGAACGAAGAAAACTGAGCGGAACGCTCTAATGAGGAATGAGGAGTGAGGAATGACAAATGAGGAATTAGAAATTAGGAATGAGGAATTAGCATAGCTGTGGTTTGAGATACTCCAAGAGGTAAGTTAATAAGAACGTTGGTGAGTTAATTGTGCGAACGCAGTTCGCAATAAAAAAAATCATCGCCGCAGGCGATACCTTCATTCCTCACTCCTCACTCCTCATTCCTAATTCCTCATTCAACCTCATTCCTCACTAAATTGTTTGACAAGTCGCAAAATATGTAGTATAATGTATTAATACGCTGATACGGTGACGTGTTATCGTAATATTTTGTTAAGGAATGAATATTTATGACTTTTGAGGAAGTAAAAAAGGTCACGGAGATCCTGCTGGAGTTCCTGCCTAATACACTGAAGCTTTTCGCATGGACCATCGTGCTTTCAATACCTGTGGGAGTGCTTGTGACAATGCTGAAAAAATGCCGCTTCAAGCCTATCTCGTGGCTGACAAATCTCTATATACTTGTCATGCGTGGCACACCGCTCATGCTTCAGATAATCGCTATCTACTATGCAGTACCGCTTATTATCGCAAGTGCTGCAAAGCAGGGCAAAACAGGCGGTATCTATGACGTGCTTACCAATATAAAAAACAATGAGAACTATATGTTTATCGCCCTTGTTACGGCATTTGTCCTTAACTATGCGGCGTATTTCGCAGAGATATTCAGAGGCGGTATCGAGGCTATCCCAAAGGGACAGTACGAAGCGGCTTCAATGCTCGGCATGACGAAAATGCAGACATTTTTCAGAATAATCCTGCCCCAGGTCACAAAGCGTGTTATCCCTGCCACATCGAATGAGGTCATCGTCCTTGTAAAGGATACCTCTCTCGCAAATGTTATCGCATTCGCTGAGATAACAATGAAGGCAAAACAGCAAATGAACCTGTATAGCTCAATAACACCGCTTTTTATCGCAGGCGCATTCTATTTCGTACTCAACGCTATCGTGACGGTGGCATTTGCCGTTATCGAAAAGAAATTCGACTATTATAAATAAGGAGAACTCATATGGCTATTCTTGAAGTGAAAAATATTTCTAAAAGCTTTGACAGCCTTAAGGTACTCAAAGATATTTCTTTCAACGTTGAGGTGGGCGAGGTAGTCGCAATAATAGGTCCGTCAGGAAGCGGTAAATCAACGCTTCTGCGCTGTATAAACCAGCTTGAAAAAGCAGACGGCGGAGAGATAAACGTTGACGGCGTGAATATGTTCCATACAGAAAATGGCAAGGCGATGTATGCACCCTCTAAGACCCTCAGGGATATCCGCCTGAAAATAGGTCTTGTGTTCCAGAATTTCAACCTTTTTCCGCACTTTTCTGTAAATCAGAATATAATGGAAGCCCCTCTCCATGTCCTTAAACAGCCAAAAGCCGAGGCAAAAGCCAACTGTGAGGAGCTTTTAAAGAAAATGGGACTTGAGACTAAAGGCAAGTCTTATCCCTGCGAGCTTTCAGGCGGTCAGCAGCAGCGTGTATCTATCGCAAGAGCATTGGCTTTGAAACCGCAGATACTTTTCTTTGACGAGCCGACCTCCGCACTTGACCCTGAGCTTACAGGGGAGATATTAAAGGTAATAAAAGAGCTTGCCAAAGAGAAAATGACCATGGTCATCGTTACCCATGAAATGGCATTCGCCCGTGATGTGGCAAATCATGTTATCTTTATGGACGACGGCTATATCGTGGAGGAGGGTACTCCGGAGGAAGTTTTCGGTCAGACCCAGAACGAAAGAACAAAGCAGTTCTTGCAGAGATTCAATGACAGATAGGACGGGAAATTGTTGTAAAATATAAGAGATGATAACGTTTTCTGTGATTAATGCACAAAAGAAGTGTGACAATATTGTTAGAAATTTCAACACTTTTTGGAATAAAAAAAGTGAAAACCCCTTGATTTTAGGGAGAAAGTCTGCTATAATAAGACTAGAATTGAATGACAATTCATAAAACTATATTCATATGGAGGAGATTAACGATGAAAATTTCTAAGATTCTCGCTGGTATGTCAGCAGCAGCTATCGTAGCTTCTATGGCAATGATCCCAGCATCCGCAGCAGGCACAAAGCTCAACGTAAGCGATGACCTTCTTAAAATCGCTAGACAGACTCAGGATGACCTCTTCGCTGTATACTTCAATGGTAAGGACGAAGATATGCCTAACAAGGATGCTATTGCTGACCTTGGAACTGTTTACGGTGCTTCATTCACAATCAAGGTTGATAACAACGATTGGAACACGATCGGCGGTGGCGGATCAATCAACTTCAACTCAAAGTCTGGTGGCTGGAACCCTAAGGACTGGGCTGGCGGCTCATGGGTTGAGGACGATAAGCCAAAGGATACTCTCTGCTACACAACAGAAGAGGAAGGCACATACGTTCTTGAATACCTCGGCGACGCTCCTGTTTTCGCAACAACAGACGGCGATGCTGATAATTACGCAGCAGTTGGTATCAACAACTGGGCAGCAGACCTTAAGGGTATCGACGTTGTAGGTATGAAGGTTCTTGGCGCTGACGGCAACGTTCTCTTCGAGGCTGGTTCTAACAAGGACAAGAAGGAAGTTCAGAAGAAGCCAGTAGCTGAGGAGTCAAGCTCTAAGACTGATTCAACAGCTTCAGGCACAGAGTCTAAGAAGGACGATTCTAAGAAGGACGACAAGTCTTCTGCAGTAGCTACTTCAACAGCAGCTACATCTTCAAAGTCTGGCACAACAACAACAGCTACTTCTTCAGCAGCAGCTTCTGACAACGTAGCAGCTACAGGCGCAACAGCTGGTCTTGCACTCGCTGGCGTAGCACTTGCTGGTGCAGCTATCGTTATTTCTAAGAGAAAGTAATCTCTCACAGATAACACACTTGAATAAGTGAATTTATACAGAGCTTTCTGTCATTCGGGAAGCTCTGTTTTTTTGTTCGTTTGTGTAACCTGCACTAATTTGTAAACGATTTCTGTGCAAAACATATGAAATCATGTGCTTAAATTGTGCAAATAGTATATTGAAAATATGTGACAGTTGTGTTATAATATAAAAGTAAATATAGGTCAGGCTATGCGTATAGCATGACAATTAAACGGAGGTTATTAAAATGAAAAAGTTTTTAGCTTGCGCTCTTGCACTTACACTTACAAGTGCTATGTTCGCTTCTTGCGGCAGCTCTGATGATTCTTCATCAAAGGCTGAGGCAAAAACTACTACAACAACAACTACAGCTGCTACAACAACAGAGGCTACTACAACAACAGCCGCTCCTGAGTCAACAGCTGATTCAACAGCCGCTTCCGGCACAGAGTCTGAGGGTGAGGCTGCAAAGGATATTTCCGAAATGCCAGCTACTCTGAAGAACTATGAGGAGGCTTCTGTATATTTCAAGAAGGATATGGACGTTGCTTCTATCGTTGAACCTTTCGCTGAGAAGGATTACGAGAACGATGAGTCTCATGTAAATCTCTCTGTTGAGGAGCTTGCTGGTATACCAATGCTCAGGGTAGAGACTCTCGATCAGGATGATCAGGGCAACTACAAGATCCCTAAGATCAAGTTCCACATGGAGAAGTTCTTTGAGGGTCACGAGGCTGATCTTGAGAAGATCTTCACTATCAAGGCTGACGTAGTTACAAAGGCAGTTGGCGAGTTCACTGGTGACGACGGCACAAAATCACTCGTTCCTGGTAACTTCATGGGTGCATTCGTTACACAGCCTACAACAGGTGATGGTGAAAACAGTTGGAACGACCTCTATGACTTCGGCGAGGCTGAGTGGACTTCTGAGTGGGGTTCCTATGAGCTTACAATGAGACCTGGTATCAAGGACGGCGCTACATTTGTAAACTCAACTGATCCACAGTATGTTTCACTTATGAGATGGGGCATTCCAAACCAGGCTGATTTCTACATTGCTGACCTCAGATTTGAGGACGAGGACGGTAACGTTATCGCTTGCGCAAAATTTGGTAAATAATTTATTTCCATACATAAGAAAGGTGCAGATTTTCTCTGCACCTTTTTTTATGTGAATTTTACGCTTACCACCCCTGATATCTCCAAGCTTTTTACCTTTCCGCCATTGATTTTAGCCGAAAAATCCTGCCCTTTTATCTGACCCGTGGCGGTGATATCTCCCTTGTCATTTTTGAGATACGTCACGCCTTTCTGCGAAATAAGCTTGTCAAGCACAGCGGCAGTCATTGTGACAGCGGAGCTTTCGGGTATGTTTCCTCGGTCAGTTTCGTAGGTCAAACCCTTGTATTCTAGTCGTGCGCTTTCTCCTGAGTAGGTTATCACCATACCGCTGACAGTTTCTGGCACGGTTATCTCACACTCCCACATATCTGCGCCCTCACGGGTGAAGCTTGCGACGTATTCCGTGCCGTCAATGGTGATCTCAGCCGGGGTCTTGTAATCCTCTGCCAGCTTTACGGGTTTGACTTCGCTGCTTTCACCGCATGAGCATAAACCCATTACCGCCAAAATCGTGAGAAAAAATGCCTTTGTTCTTTTCATTTTGCCCTCCATTAAAAAAGACCCTCTTCATAAGAAGAAGGTCTTTGTTTTTAGTACAGCTTAGTCGGCGTTTTCAAGGTCATACAAAAATCGTGGCAAAGCGTCAATAACATCTCTTGAAATGATTCCACGCTCAGATCTTTTGTATCCTGCAAGTAGAGCCGTCGAGCCAAGTGTGAACGACCCAAGTGCCGCCGCATCGAGAGCATCGCACCCCTGAGCCACATAGGAGGAAACAATGCCTGCAAGCATATCCCCTGAGCCACCCTTTGCAAGCGCAGTTGTGCCTTCGGTGCAAAGATAAACTTTTCCACCGTCCACAGCAAAGGTGTCAGCCGACTTCGCAAGCACTGTCACACCATATTTTTCTGACAGCCTATATGCAGATCCAAGTTTGTCCGACATGACCTCGCCCATCGTCACGCCACAAAGCCTTGCAAGCTCCGCAGGGTGAGGGGTGAGGATAACTGTACTTTTCTTCTTCAACAGTACATCTATATTCGGACAAAGTGAATTTATTCCGTCAGCGTCCAAAACTATGGGTATCTCCGCATTTTCAATAAGCTCCGCCACAAGCTTCTCTGTCTGAGCCGTGTGACCAAGCCCACAGCCTATCAGCAAACAGCTTGCCTTTTCACACTTTTTCAGTATCGCCTCCGCATTTTCAGCCACCATAAAGCCGTCCTTGTCGGTTTTCATTGCCGAGTATGTACATTCATACATACCAGCCGACAGGGAGTTGACTACGCTTTTTGCAGTGCAAAGCTCAAAAAGCCCCACGCCTGTCCGCATTGCCGCCATTGCTGAAAGCCCTGCCGCACCTATATAGCTCTCCGAGCCTGCCACGCTCACCACCTTGCCGAAAGTGCCCTTGTGTCCGTCAGCAGGTCTAAAAGGCAGTGCAGCCCTTGCCTTTGTTACGTCAAAAGGCGTTATGACAGGGTATAGGGTATTCTCGCAACGCTCGTCAATGCCGATATCTTTTACAAGAATTTCACCACAAAAGTCCACCGCAGGCTGTAAATAAAGACCCAGCTTGCCACGATGAAAGGTCACTGTCACGTCAGCCTTGAACGACAGCTTGTCAGCCTGACCATTCCGTGCATTGACCCCCGACGGCAGGTCGCAGGCTATCTTCATGCCTTCACATTTTTCACAAGCTCTGAACACTGGCAGGATATTTTCACGCAAACTGCCATGAAAACCCGTTCCGAAAATGCAGTCCACAAGCACGTCTGCACCCTCGATAAAATCCAGCGCATTTTCAGCTTTCAGCACCTCTACGCTCTTATCAAGCCTAGCGTACGCTGCCGAGGAGAGGTCAGTGTCAGGCTCGCCACAGCATAGGACCACCGCAGGCTTGAGGCCTTGTTCCGCAAGTAAATTTGCCGCCACAAGTCCGTCACCGCCATTGTTTCCCTTGCCAATAAGAAGCACTATCTTTGAGGACGCAGACGAGTTGCTCGCAATGACCTCCGCAAGCTGTGCCGCCGCATTGTCCATGAGCTGAGCAAGGCTCACGCCATATTTTTCAGCCTCATGCTCGCAAAATGTCATTTGCTCCACTGTCAATATCCTATCCATTTTTATCCTCCTTTTCATAAGCTATCACCACTGCCGAAGCGATATCCTTGATGTGGGAAAGTGACACCGCAAAGGTCAGCCCCCTCTTTTCAGCCGCCAAAAGCGCATTACCCGTAAGCTCCAGATAAGGACAGCCAAGCTCGTCACGCAAGCAGGACACCTCGTTCAAGGCGAAGCCATCGACCCCAGTGCCTAAAGCCTTTGCGAAGCTTTCTTTTGCCGCCCAATTCGCCGCCATGGATTCGTATGGGTTTTTCTTCTGTGAAAAAAGGGTCAGCTCCTTTTCGGAGTAAACCCTTTCACAGAAACGTCGGCTCTGACAGCTTTTTTTTATGCGTTCGATCTCAATAAGATCAGTTCCGACAAATATTTTCATTTTTATTTCCTCAGTGTTCTCGGAAGCGCAGGCTTCATAAGCTCCAGCATATCATCATCTGGTGTGAAGATAACAGTTGTAAGCCCGAGATTTTTGTGGTTGAATGTTATGTAGTAGTCTGTAAGGCTATCGTCACAAGCGCAGGCAAGGACCTGTGTTGCGCCCTCAGGTACAGAGAAATTCTCGTCAGCAATGCCGAAATCTGTCGCACTGCCGCAACGGAATGTGATAAGGCGTTTTCTTGAACGCTGAGCCGTTATCTTGTCAACGTCTATTTCTCCGTTTGTGAAAATGTATTCATACTCCACATCGAGTTTTGTTGTAAGATAATAACCGCCATAAAGTGCGGCGGCGGCAAGAAAAATGCCTATTACAGAAAACTGCGTGCCGAAAGGGAAGATAAAGCACAGTGCGGCAAGTGCCACGCTTGCTATCATGATGAAAATTTTCTGTATCTTATCGTTCTTTGTGGGAATCTTGCGAACTATCTGTTCCTTGAAGCTGTCCATTATTTGTCCTCCGTTTATTCAGTGCCGCTGAGAAGCTCTTTCATTACCCAGCCGCTTTTATCGTTGTATTTTACATATACCCATATATTTCCGTCGCCGTCTGTTCTCTCGCCATAGCCGTTTATGGTCTTGCCGTCAGGTATCTTTTCTATCACGTCATATTTCTTTGACGGACCGCATCTGAGATTAAGATAAGAGGTGTCTGACTTTACAAGAAATGGGATAGAATCAGGGTATTTCACATCATCACCCAAAGGGAAAAGTGCGTCCTTTTTGAACTTTGTGGTGGTGGTCTTTTTAGTCGCCTTTGTTTCGGCAGATGTTGTGGTTGTGGTGGTGGTCGTCCTCTTTGTTGCCGTTGCGATTATGTCAGGGTCGTAGCCTTCGTCAATGCTCACGTCAGGGTTTTCAAGTGTGCCTGCCGTCACAGAAGTGGTGGTGGTGTAGCCCTCGTAATCCTCATCGTCCTCATCATAATCGTCGCCCATTGTGGCGGTCTTTGTGGTCTCTATAACTCTCTGGGCGGCAGTACCCGTGGTGGTCTCCGTTTCGGAGGAGCTTTCCGGAAGCATTGCCCCACATGACGCAAGCCCGAAAACCGCAGAACAAGCCAGCACAGCCGCAAGCAGTTTTGATCTCATTTTTTATATCCTCTTTTCAGAATTTACACAATTTTATTTTAAGCCAAGAAGTCTTTCTGCGTTGCCTCCGAGAATTTTATCTTTGTTATCCTCGGAAATGTTCAAGCGCAGTATCTTTTCTTTTATAAGGTAGGAACTGTCCCAAGGGCAGTCGCTTGCAAAAAGTATCCTGTCAGCCCCATGCTTTTCGACGATAGCCTGCATAAGCTCGTCAGGACACATACTTGTGAAAGCGGTATCAAAATAAACTTCACCGTCAACTCCTGCCAAAACGTCACACACCTGCTCCCACATCATGTTTGCACCAAGATGTGCAAGAATGACCTTGAGTTTAGGGTGCTTTTTTATCATGTTCAGCGCCCTCTCAGGTGTGGAGTGGATAATGTCAGGGGAAACGCAGTCATAGCCAGAATGGAAAATAACAGGCAGGTCGGCTCTTTCGATGGCGTCATATATCTTGTCCATGCGCTCATCATCTATCATAAAGCCCTGATAATCGGGGTGAAGCTTTATGCCGTGAAGTCCAAGCTCCTTTATGTGGGCTATCTCCTGCTCATAGTCCTCAGCGTCAGGGTGTATTCCACCAAAGCTTATAAATCTTCCGCCGTCTTGCTCAGCGCACCAATCGTTTATAACTCTCTGCTGAGTAGGTTTTGTTGCCACTGATAACAGCACGCCCTTGTCAATGCCCCATTCGTCAAAACGCTGTATGGTTTCCTCTGCAGTGCCTCTTGTGAAAGGAGTTATTCCACTGCAAACCTGAAGCTTTTCAACAGCCTTTTCCGCTACCTTTGGATTAAAGGCGTGAACGTGAAAATCAATTACCATTTAAAACATCTCTTTCTGAAAATACTTTTCCATATGGTATTATACCACACATTCAAGCTTCTTTCAACGAATATCGGCAATTTTCACAGTATTTTCATCTAGGGCTATTCCCAGCTTTTCCACACCTCGGGGCAGAAGCCTACTGTGGCTTTCTTGCCGTTTCTTACGATAGGTGCGGCAAAAAGCTCGGGATAGTCAAGAAGCTTTTCTATCTTTTCCTCGGTGCTTCCAAGATATTTTATGAGCATTGCCTGCTCTCCCTTTGCCTTTGGGTCGATAAGCTTGTCGATATCGCCGACAGCCGCAAGCACTGAGTTAAGCTCGCCCTTGCTAAGCCCCTTTGTAGGCAGGTCAACAGATTGGAATTTTATTCCACGCTCTTTGAAATAACGCTCGGCCTTTTTTGTGTCAAAGGATTTTGACTTGCCGAATATCTGTATGTTCATGGGATTATCTCTCCGTTTCTGCATTCAAGAATGATAGTAAAAGGACCGTCATTGAGCAGTGAAACTTTCATGTCTGCACCGAAAACGCCCTTTTCTACCTTGCCTGAAATTTTCTCACCGCAGACCTTGCAGAAGTATTTATAAAGTCTGTTGGCTTCATCAGGTTTGCCTGCATAGATAAATGACGGGCGGTTGCCGTGGTGACAATCTGCATAAAGGGTGAACTGTGAAACGCAAAGAATATCTCCGCCAACATCGTTTATAGAAAGATTTGTCTTGTCGTTCTCGTCAGCGAAAATGCGAAGCTTTGATATCTTGTCTGCAAGCTTGTCGCAGTCAGCCTCAGTGTCCTCCTGACCTACTCCGAAAAGTATCAGAAAGCCCTTTCCTATCTCGCCTGTGACCTTGCCCTCGACCTCAACTTTTGCACTTGTGACCCTCTGTATTACCGCTCTCATCAGCCCACCTCCACGGTGTAGCTGTAGGTGTAAACAGCTTCAGGTGCAAGCTTGATAGCATGAGGCTTGTTTTCAATATCCTCAAAAGCGTCGTCCTCGTAAACAGGCACGCTAGTCCAAGGCTCAAGGCAGATAAACTGAGCGTCAGGGTTGCCTGTGGAAGTCCATACTGCAATGCAGTCAGAGTGTGGGAATGACAGCTTTACGAAACCGCCGTCAGACTTTTTCAGGGTGACAGCCTTTGAAGCAGGGTGGTCTTTCATGATAACGTCATAGTCGAAAAGCTCTCTTGTGAGAGTGATAGTCTTTTCACCGTCAAGGATAGTCCTCTCGCCGTTTGGGATAGGCTGAACGATATGCTCGTTTTTCTCGTACTCAACTGTGCATTTGCCACCTTGGATATCGCAGATAAAAGCAGGGTGACCGCCGAGATAGAAGTACATAGCCTTTTCATCAGTGTTTTTTACTGTGTTTGTGACGGTGACTTTTGAACCTTTTATGGAGTAGGTGACTTCAAGCTCAAAGTGGTATGGGTATTGAGCAAGTGTCACGTCATTGTCTTTGAGGAGAAAGCTCAGTGAATTTTTTGTGCTGCCTGAGAAAGCAAATTCGCTGTCACGGGCGAAGCCGTGGTTTGCAGTCATGTTACAGAACTCATTTGCATCTGCGATAGGAGTCTTAGGGAACATAT